>ERZ773003.172-NODE-172-length-53161-cov-14.343652_pt1 | contig 53161 bp, 50 predicted proteins | sample MGYA00580668_ERZ773003 | MGnify/ENA primary metagenome ERZ773003 (study PRJEB29015, sample SAMEA2738002) | human oral metagenome | biome: human oral; feature: human-associated habitat; material: dental | place: China | collected 2126 ...
CGGACTCAATCGCTTTTTTCTACCCTTGAGGTCTCACATCTATTGTAAAGCTACACATATTGTACGAAATGAGGTTTTCAGTCTTGTTGAATAAAATAACAAAAAATGATAAAATATTTGGGTATATTTTTAAGATAGCATGCTTACAAGGAGGGCTTAAGTTATGCATAGTAGATTAGAAGAAATACGTGAAAATGGGCTTTTGCGTATTGCAAATGCTGAAAGTGTTGAAGCTTTACAAGATGTTCGTAGAGAGCTTACAGGAAAAAAAGGGGCGTTAACTGACGTACTCAAGAACCTTGGGAAGCTTGAACCAGAGATGAGAAAATCAGTTGGAATGAAGGCAAATGAAATTAAAAATTTCTTTGCAGAAAAGATTAGTGAGAGAGAAGAAGAACTCGTCGCATCAAAATCAGCTGTAGATGAGAAAATAGATCTTACTTTACCTGGCACACCTATAAAGAGCGGTGCGCTTCATCCAATCACCCAGATGTGCTACGATCTTAACGATGCCTTTCTCTCCTTGGGCTTTGAGATCTTTAGCGAGAATGATATTAGTAGTGAGAAGTATGCTTTTGATAACTTGAATTTTCCTGCAGATCACCCTGCAAGACAGATGATGGACACATACTGGATTGAAGGTACGGAGAACAAGAGCGGAACAGATAGACTTTGTCTTAGACCTCATCTAACTGGAGCTTCAGTTAGACGCTTGCTTGAAGTTGGCGCACCAACTAGATTTGTTTACCCTGGTCGTGTATATAGAAATGAAAATACAGATGCTAGACATGAAAGGGCTTTTTTCCAGTATGAGGCTCTGATTGTAGATAAAGACTTATCTTTCTCATCAGGAAAGGTAATGATAGAGACTATTCTTGAAAAGGTATTTGGCAGGAAGATAAACGTGCGTATGCGCGAAGGCTTCTTCCCATTTACTGAACCTGGATATGAAATCGATATGGAATGCCTCGTATGCGGTGGTAAGGGCTGTAGAGTGTGTAATCAGAATGGATGGATTGAAGTTATGCCAGGTGGTGTTATTCATCCAAATGTTCTTAGGGCTGCTAACCTCGACCCTGATGTGTGGACTGGTTTCTACACCAACATTGGTCTAGATAGACTTGTTATGATGCGCTACGGAGTAGATGATGTTAGACTTTTCCATAGTGCTGACCTTAGATTCTTAGAGCAGTTCAAATAGGAGGGCATTATGAAAGTATCACTAAATTGGGTAAAAAAATATATAGACATACCTGCGGAATTGACGAATTCTCAGATTGCATACGATTTAACCATGAGAACTGTAGAGGTTGAAGATGTTGTTGATACTGCTGAAAAGTTCCACGACATTGTCGTTGGAAAGATTACTGCAGTAAATGCTCATCCTAATGCAGATAAACTCAGAATTTGTATGGTAGATATAGGTGAATCCGAGGATGTACAGATTGTATGTGGAGGGTCAAATTTGTACGAGGGCGAAAAGGTTGTTGTATCTAAGCCCGGTGCAGAGGTTTACTGGCATGGTGAAAGTGAGCTCATGAAGATCAAGGAGACGAAGATGCGTGGAGTAGCTTCGTATGGTATGATCTGCGGAGCCGAGGAGGTTTATCTTGAAGATCTATATCATGCAGATGATCCTACTGTAATTGTTGACCTCGGAGACATTGATGCAACTCCTGGACAGAACATAGCAGATGTTATTGGTATGAACGATACTGTTCTTGAGATTGATAATAAATCGCTTACCAATAGACCTGATTTATGGGGGCACTATGGGATTGCAAGGGAACTAGCCGCAATTTACAAACTCCCTTTGAGGCCTCTTGATGAACTTGTTGTACCGGAAGGGCTACGGGAATATGAAGTTGAAATAGACTGTACTGAAAAATGCTATAGATATGCCTGCCTAGAGATTAGAAACTTATCTGTAAAAGATTCGCCTCTATGGATGAAAACCGCTATTATAAACGGTGGTATGAGACCAATCAATGCCATTGTCGATATAACCAACTATATAATGCTTAGTGTTGGACAGCCAACACACGCATTTGATAGAACTCACGTTACAGGTGAGAAGATTGTTGTTAGAAACGCTAAGTCTGATGAGAAACTGGAACTTCTCGATGGAGAAAATATTGAGCTTACTCATGAAGATCTGGTAATTTGCGATATTGAAGGACCTATTGCGCTAGCAGGAATCAGAGGTGGCAAGAAGGACTCTATACTTGATGATACAATTGATGTTGTGCTTGAAGTGGCAAACTTTACAGCAGGAGCAATCAGAAATACAGGAAAACGTTTTGATGAGAAGACAGATGCTTCAATTAGGTATGAGAAAGGAATCGATACACAGAGGGTAGATCAGGGACTCGCTCTTGGGATTAAGCTATTTAAGGAAATATTCCCTGAGGCTGAATTCACTGCCTTTAAAGATGTAAATCCAGTAGAAACCAAGAGGGCTGAAGTTGATGTGACGAAAGCTTTTCTTGATACTAGACTTGGAAAAGTCCTGGATGATAATGAAATATCAGATACTTTGGGTCGTTTAGGCTTTGATGTTGAATTCAAAAATGGCGTATTTCATACCGTAGCACCTATATGGCGTTCAACAGGCGATATCTCGATGAGAGATGATGTGCTTGGTGAGATTGCAAGGCTGGTTGGTTACGAAAATTTTGAAGCAAAGCCACTACCTGTTAATTTTGAAAATGCAGTTCATCAAATTGAAATGGATCTTAACAGACATCTCAGAGAGCATCTTGCATTTAGATGTGGTTTCAACGAGATATTTACTTATCCTTGGATTGATGAGAAGTATATCAAAGCCGCAAAGATTGATATGGCAAAGGGAGTTAGACTAACGACACCTCCGGCTCCAGAGCTAGCAACTTTGAGACAGTCATTAGTACCTGGCGCTCTTGAAGCTGTCGTAAAGAACCTTAGGTATTACGATGAATTTAAGATTTTCGAGGTTGCTGAAGTATTTGAAAAGGGTGAATTCCACCCGTCATCAGAAGATGAAACACTACCAATACACAAGCTTATGCTTACAGGTGCAGTAGTTGGCAAGGATGCAAAATCTTTATTCTTTGATGCGAAGGGAGTAGTGGAGTCCCTGCCAAGATACTGTCATATGAATGGATATCAGTTTAAGCAAGTCGAGAAACCATCTTGGGCCGATTCGGAAGTATACCTTAATATCCTAAATGATGATAAAGAGATTGTTGGATCGCTTGGCCTGGTTTCAGTTGCTACACTTTCTGATGCAGGTGTAAAGAAAGCTAGTGCTGCTGTATTTGAGCTAGATGTTAAGAAGCTGGTTCCATTTACATCAAGAACTAATGAATTTGAGCATTTGCCACAATTCCCGCTTGTAGAGGAAGATTTATCGCTTTTAGCAGATGAAGATGTCAAATGGGAAGATATATATGAAGCAATCAAATATATGGCTAAGGAGGTTAGCTTCATAGAAGAATACAGAGGATCTCAAATCCCAGAAGGCAAGAAATCCATCATGATTCGTATTAAGCTTGGAAATGATGATAGTACTATGACTGCTAAGCAGATTGAGAAGAAGACTAAGAATATCTTAACTGTACTTGCCAAGAAGACTGGCGTTACTCTCAGAGAAGAGTAATCGGGTGATGATTACGAACTAGACATGCGGTTTATATTAAAAAGGTCACTGCTTCGCTGCAGTGACCTTTTGTCATAAATAATTGATTTATATTTATTGCTGGAAAAGTATTGGCCGAACTCATATATTTGTAACATTAATATGTGTTTAGGTTAGAAGTATCATCTAAAACTAGTCTGCAGAACGTATTAAGAGAACCTTGCCACTATGTACAGAAATATGAGCCTGCTTAAGAATAATCTCATTTGAAATACAAAGTGTCGATGCTCGAGATATTGAGGCGTTATCGAGGTTATATTTAGCCCCGGTGATTGAAACCCCATCAGCGGCTGAATCTAATGATACAAGCGAAAAGAATCTGTAGGTAGATACGGGTGCGAGAATCGTGGAACTGCATGTTTCACCATCAAGTAGCTGCATAGAATTTTTTTCATCCATGAATTCGAGGTGATCGAGTTTTCCAAGATATTTTTCAAGTAGACCTACATTACCAAGCGTATGATCTAGCCTGCCGCCTATTCCACCATATACTGTTATATCCCGAATACCCAGTTCGATTGCGTGATTGATAGCAGCTTCAGTATCAGTGAGATCCTTTTCAGAAGGTAGTGTGATATAAAGGCAATCAAGACGGTTGCTATTAATGGTGGAATCGAAATCCCCGATTACGCAGTCTGGCCTTATGCCATATGTCTTCGCTATATCTACACCGCCATCTGCACAAATAATGTAGTCGCTAATACTTGAGATAGCATTTAAATGTGATATATCTATCTTTTCAACAAATGATAGGATAATTAAAGCTGTATTATACATAGTGTCTCCTTGTCCTTTAATCTTGAATTACTACTTTCAGTATATTACAATTAGAGACGATTCTAAACTAGAAAGTGAGTAATAATGACTGAAAATAATAATCATTACATTGTTCAAGAGGATCTAGGTGAGATCAGATACCTGTCGATAATGCATATGAAGGATACTATGATTAAATATATCTTAGGAATTGTTTTATTTTATGTATTTATGGATTTGGTGCCTGCTGTCTTAGGTTTCTTTGTACCTAGATCATACTTCAAGGTTGTTACAGGTGATATTGATCCCAAACTTCTAGCACAATTGCCAGATCTTGCGTTTTCATCTTTTATATATGTAGCTGCGCTCGGAGGCGTTCTTATGCTTGGGCGTTCATTCTATATATTGCGATACCTAAGAAATAATCAAATCGACTACCCGTCAATTCTCGATGGAGTTAGATTTTTCTTTAGTGCTACGCTCATTTATATAATCCAGATGACTGCGATATCATTACTAGTAATGTTCTTGATATTGCCGGGAGTGATTGCATTTTACATGTTTAGGCAGGCATTTAACGTATTAGCTGAGGATCCATCGAGAAGTGCAATGAGCTGCCTAGCAGAAAGTAGGAGATTGATGGCTGGAAATAAGTTTCGATTATTCCAGCTAGACATGACATATATCCCGTTCATAATATTTTCCATCCTTCCGCTAGTACTGTTTTCATATATGGGAATGCCTGAGGTAGGGAACTATACGAAATTAGTTGCAATTTTCATTACATTCATACTTAAACTCCCTATATATCATGCAATGGGGAATTTATTCTTTGGAGAGACGGTGTTTTATGAACTAATGGTTGCAAAGGGCTTTAGCAATTTTATTTATAAGGGAGAAGCTGTTTTCCGAGCAGGTGCAAGAGCTAAGTACTTTAAGAAATAAATGAATCGAATCGATAATAAAATCTAAAATTAAGACTGAAATGTCAGCTAATGAATAAAGCGGGGAACCTCATAGTGAGAATCCCCGCTATTTGTATGTGTTATTTTGTAAAAAAGAGTATATTGCTACAAAAGTTAATTATGGATTACCAGGCTGACCTTGATTGTTTCCTTGATTATTACCCTGATTACCTTGGTTACCTTGATTGCCCTGATTACCTTGGTTATTGCCTTGGTTACCCTGGTTGTTACCTTGGTTATTGGAATTATTATTGCTACTCTGAGGTTGATTAGTTTGTTCCTGTTCTTCCTCGACAATCTCAGTTTCTTCAGATTCTTCGTCAGGTTTATTGCCTAATCCGCCTTCTGTTCCCTTGGTGAAATATTCTCCGTTCTTATGTACAACATTAGAAGGGGCTGGCTTGTAGGAGCCTTTTCTAATATTAGGAACATTACGCATAATTCTCGACCACAGGCTTGCAGCAGAAACTGATGAAGAGGTTAGAGGTATGTTTACATCGGTACCAATCCATAGTGAAGCTGCGTATTTTGGTGTGATTCCATCAAACCATATATCGTAGTTGCTGCTTGTGGTACCTGTCTTACCACCAACTTCAACACCAGAGATAGCTGCATTTGATCCTGTACCACCATTTACAACTGACTTAAGCATTGTAACCATGATGTAAGCAACACCTTCATCTAGAACCTTATGCTTCTTCTTTTCAGTTGTAAGAATTGTACGACCATCTCTATCAACAACTTTTGTAAAGACCCTGTTCTCTACACGAACACCGCCGTTAGGGAAGGTAGCATATGCCTCCGCCATCTCGTAAGGTGAAACGCCTTTTGACAGACCACCGAGAGCAAGTGCAGCAGGATTCATATCACCATTTGCTGACTTGTTGAGTGTACTAATTCCGTATTTTTCAACCATACTAGCAGAATAATCTGCACCAATCTGCTCATATAATTTTACAGCAACAACGTTTGTCGAAGTCTGCATACCTTTACGCATAGTCATAGGCCCAGAGTATCTATTGTTTGAATTCTTAGGCCAAATTCTACCGTTAATCTTAATTGGTTCATCGATAATAATCGATGCGGCGGTTAGATAGTCACCATAATTATCTGTTCCTTGCTTGTCATTACCTGGGTCGACAAGTGGGTACTTCTGACCTTGTTCCGCATACTCATAACTTCTCTGGAGTGCCGCACTGTATACTGCGAGAGGTTTTATTGAAGAACCAGGCTGTCTAGGGTTAATAGCGCGATTATATAGTTGTTTTCCAGTAACACCACGACCACCGACCATTGCCTTTACTTTTCCGGTACCAACTTCAGTGATTACCATAGCTCCTTGTGGCTGAATAACTTTATCCTGAAGTATATATAGCTTATCAGTGAAAGCTGGATTTCCATCAACAGTAGTGACAAGTTTGCTGTTATTCTTTATAAACTTAGCACTGATTACAAGATTGCCAGATTTATCCATGGACTTGCTATTGCTTGGGATGTTGATATATCCGCCTGGAACTATATATAAGCTACTATTTTCTATTACGTATGAAGGCTTTAGCTCAAGACTATAATCAGTACCATTAGCCGTTGAAGTCTTGTAAATATTTAGTCGCTTGTTCTTGTAGAGTGTGATTGAGCCATCGGCGTTATTCTTATACTCGCCATCCTGAAGTACGAATTTGTCGTCTTGAATCATATTATCGTATGCATAGAGCGTAATAGAACCTTTATCACTTACGATATTTCCTGAACTGTCTTTTTTAAGTCCAGTTAGTGAAGGGAAGTAACTACCTTCATTAAATCCATCTTCAACAGCTTTCTGCGCCTTGGAATCCATGGTCGAGTATATCTTTAGACCACCATTGTAAACCATGTCATGAGCACTCTTATAGTCTAGCTTGTACTTCTTCATAAGTGCTTTGATTACCTGGTTCACAGTATAATCAGTGAAGTAAGAAGAGCTTGCATCGCTTCCAGAGCTCAATGAAGGGTTTAGGAAATCTACAAGATTAGCAGATTTATTATCTTCATATTGGGCTTTTGTGATATACCCTTGGTCGTACATAAGCTTAAGTGCAATCTGACGACGTGATTTTGAAATATCGTTCGCAATGTACGTCTTGCCACCAACCTTAATAGGAGTTGAAGTTTCTCTCGATGCTAGTGGAGAATCTGCATTTTGAACGAGTGAATAAGTATCTGGGGACTGTGGCATAGCAGCGAGTGCGGCACTTTCCTTTATGGAAAGTTCGTTTACACTCTTTGAAAAATAAGTCTTTGAAGCATTTTCAATACCGTAATTACCATACCCAAAGTAAATGCTGTTCACATATGCCGCAAAAATCTCTTTTTTAGTTAGAGTTCTTTCAATTTTAGCAGCATAATACATCTCTAGAATTTTACGACGAACTGACCGTTGACTCTTGATATTTGGGAGATACACGTTCCTTGCTAACTGCTGGGTAAGTGTACTAGTACCACGAATGTTACCATGTCCAAAGGAGGAGACTATAGCGCCGGCCATTCTCGTCCAATTGAAACCGTGATGCTTCCAGAAGGTCTTGTCCTCAAGAGCTACAAATGCATCAACTGTGTGTTTCGGGATATCTTTGTACTTAATGATAGTACGACTTTCACCATTATTGACACTTCCAACACGCTTGCCAGTATCATCATATATAATCGTATCTGTAGAGATTTGATCATATATTTTGGTTGGATCAATCTTAGGTGCAAAAGCTATAACTGCAGCCGTATAGATTGTAAACATAAGTGTCATTGCGATGCCCATCACAATAAAATTGCGAACAGCATATTTTTTGCTAAAAACGCGGGCTTTGTTCTTAATTTTCTTACCTGCTACCATAATATATTCACCAGCTCCAGGCGTGTAATACGGATTAGGTTTAGTAAAAACTCGTTTTATAAACTGAACAGGGTGCCTAAGATCTCTCTTTAGGTTAAAACGACTGTGTTCATCGCGTGTTTTTGCTTTCTGGTCTTGTTTTAAAAGTTTCTTTTCTTCTTTTGCTCTTTTTCGTATTGATTTATCGTGCTTTGCGGCTTCAGCTTCAGCTTTAGCAACTTGCTCATGAAAAGCAGCCTTGCCATCTTCGCTAATTATACGAGCTTTGCTACTAAGTGCGGCTTCGTCAGCAATGTTATTGTGTTTAGCAGAATGCTTTTCAAGATTATTTTTTAGTCTGTTCTTTTTCGCCTCTGCATCAGCCTTAGCAACCTGTTCATGGAAGGAAAGACCTTTTTTTTCACTTCCGTTAGCAGCAGCCTGTGCACGCTTCTCTCTCTGTGCTTTTTCAAACTTTAATTGTGCTACATGATTGGCAACTATGCGCATCTCTTCAGAGGAAAGACGCTCGCCATTCTGCAGTCTCTTTATTAATTCTTTTATGTTTGTTGAATCGTTTCCCATAAATTGCCTCTTAAATAAAATATGACATATTATTCTACCATGAATCACTTGAAATATGAACATTTCAGACGATTTTAATGTGAAGATTATATGTGAATAAGAGATAATCAGTGTTTGCATAAATTAGATCTGTGCTGAAGGGAATTCATGCACATGATAACATCTGATTAATATTGAGAATTTTAATATTATAAACGCTTGTTAAGCGGTGGTGTTAAGTATGTTTAGAAGAAGGATTGTTGCTCTAAGCGTGTCTCTGGCGCTAGGTATAGTTGTTGCTGACATATTTATAAATAAGGGTAATCCAATTAAAGCTTTTTTGGTGACTGCACTATTTTTATTTTCTATTTACCGTATAGTTTGCATAAGAACAGAGATAGAGCAGGAAATCACAAGAAAATCTATAAAAAGGGATATTATTCTTTGTGTATTTATGTTCTGCAGTGGCTGCATGAATTATACAATTCATGAATATGATATAAAACCAATGGTGCCCAATGAACTATCAAATTATACTTATGTTGAGGGACGAGTAATAGGCTATAAGGAAAATGATAAAGGTCTTACGATTGATGTAAAAACCTATTCGTTAGGGGATGAAACTATTGTTAGATGTAAGAAATTGAAAGGCTTTGTTAGAGAGAGAGGTGATGGTTTCAAAGCTAGAACAAATTCTGGCTATGGTAATAAAAAAAATAAATACAAAGATATGACTCATAAATATGGAATGAAGCTTTATGGAAAGCTAGTAAAGGTGCAGGGAAAAATAACAGTTCCGACCACAGCTCGTAATCCGGGATGTTTTGATTATAGGCGATATCTCCTAACCAAGAAGATTACGTACACCATGAAGGTAACAAATATAAGCGAGATAAAGGGCGTGGAGACAAGTAAGCTCTGGATTATCAGGCATTCTTTAAATAATACCAAGGAAGAGTTTGCAAGAAAGGTATCGGCTGAAAGAAATAAATCATACGGATTTATAAAAGGTGTAACCTTTGGAGATACTGACGACATAGACGAGGATACGATCAATGAGTTTCGGGAAAATACTACGGCGCATATACTTGCCGTTAGTGGATTACACGTTGGGGTAATATATGGGATGCTAAGGCTCATGGCTATGGGCCGCCATGGAGGAATCGTAGGAGTTCTGACGATGATAGCAATGCTTGGATATGGTGAACTCACTACATGGAATGTTTCAACTACAAGAGCGGTAATCCTTACATGTACTGCAATTATGGGCTTTTATCTAAAGCGCCCGTTCGATCTATTATCTTCATTGGCATTATCCTTTATTATGCTGCTGATATATAATCCGTTCTTGCTTTTCAGCGCTAGTTTTCAAATGTCGTTTCTTGCGGTGTGTGGGATTGCTTTTTTCACTGATCCACTTGGCAGATTAATTGGAAAGAGAGGAGGATTTTTACTGGCGATTCAGCTCTCGATGATTCCGTATACGGTATTTACGTTTAACAAAATTAATCCAATAGGATTTATGATAAATGTACCAATTGTTGCATTAATAGGTATGCTAGTTCCATTCTCTATATTCGGACTAGCTACGTACTCAATAATCGGTAAAGTAGGAATAATAATCAAAAGCGAGATATTTTATCTGACAGAAATCATAATTAGGCTCAATCACTTGCTTAATATGGGTGGTAAATTCTCATATTCCATTAGCTCTATGAAAATAGCGACAGTAATTGCAATCTATGCATTACTATTTTACATATGTTCAGAGTTCAATATCGTTATGCTGCTCCGAAAACGTTACTTCATCGTATTGCAATCAGTGATACTCATTTTATGTATGTCTATTACAATAGGTTCTGCGTACCGAAATTTATTTTTGGATTATGAATTGGTATTTATTGATGTCGGACAGGGTGATGGGATACACATACGAACCGACAATTATGATGTACTTCTAGATGGTGGTGGAGAAAGGAAACGTAATATCGGGGAGAAGGTGCTAAAAGAGTACTTTTTGAAGAATGGCTGTAGCAATCTAGATATAAGCATATTTACCCACATGCACATGGATCACTGTAAAGGTGCCATGGAGTTAGGCGAAGTGTATCCTGTAAAACAGTATATGGTTCCGTATCCATACAGATACCAAGTGAAGGGGAGACATTTAAATTTAGTTAGATTCAAAGATAAGATAAGGCTAGAAAAAGGCGTTTGGATAGAAGCTATTTGGCCTATGGACGATAGGATAGCGACGAGTGAATCTGATGATAATGAATTAAATACCGTATACATACTGCACTATAAGGGCGTTAAGATAATGTTAACTGGGGACCTAGTTGAGGCAGATGAACTGGATATGATAGAATACTACAAATCTACTGACGTGTTAAAATGCGATATACTCAAAGTAGCACATCACGGAAGCAGGTATAGCTCTAATGAAAAGTTTATAGATGCTGTAAACCCGAGAATTGCAATTATCCAGGTTGGTGAACATAATACATATGGTCATCCTAATGCAGGAGTAATAGAGCGCTTTAAAAAGCGTGGGATTAGTGTCTATAGAAATGATAAAGAAGGAGCTATTGGCGTAGATATTAGTAATAACAAGATTAGAATCGATAGGATGATTAGGGATGTCATTTAAAGAGTTTAGTAAAGATATAAAGAGTGGCGTAATAGGCAGTAATATTTTTCTCTATGGCGAAGAGGGATTCCTTACTGACTGGGCTGTAAAGGGAATTGTAGAAAACAATTCAAGTGAGGCTGACAGAAAATACGTAGTAACAGATCTCGATGGAGAGACTGTAACCGCACAGGAAATCGTTGAAACTGCTAATACCATGACCATGTTTGCCAACACAAGGGTCTTGACGGTTAAAAATTATCAGCCGCTAATAAAAAAGAGCTCCGTAACTGAAACTGCTCCGATTCTAGAGTATCTAAGCAACCCAAATCCATCGACGATTCTCTTATTTTATCTGGAGCCACTTGTGAGCCCTGGCAAGAAGGAGAAGTTAAATGCTTTTGCTAGCAGAGTATCTGGGTTATGCAGTACATATAATTTCGAGAGGCTGAATCCATCGGAACTTAAATCATTTGTAAACAAGCGAATTCGCTCAGCCGGAAAGCTGATTGGTGCTCGCGATATGGATTACCTCGTAGATATATCCGGATATCTCAATAATGACAGCGAATATGATTTATACAGGATGGAATCGGACCTTACGAAGCTAGTAAATGCTTCTGATAAAGATACTGTATCAAAGCAGCTCATAGAAGAAATAATGGTTGGTGATAAGGATAGATTTGTGTTTAACTTCATTGACTATCTACTAGCTGGTAAGAAGAACATGGCTATGCAGCTTTTGATAAATACCATTTCTGCTGGTGAAAACTCAAAAGGTAAAGGAAATGTATTCTCACTTGCTTCTACGTTAATAGGTCAGTTTGAGATTATGTATGATTCGCTAGAACTAGATGACGAAGGTATGCCTATCAAGGCTATGGCTAAGAACCTTGGAGTGAATGAGTATCGTCTAAAAAAGGCATACTCTGCAGCTAGAAAGGTTGGTAAGCCTAAGATAAAGAAAGCATTAATTGAGCTATACGATACTGATAGATTGCTAAAGACAGGAGAGATGGATAAGAATACATCACTTGAGCTATTTGTCTTTAACTGGTAGCTAATGTAAAAGTGCACAAAAATCACCGATAGTAAACAAGATAAACGGAAAAAGCTTGAGGCTATACCTCAAGCGTTATTTTTTAACTGATGCGACTAGCTCTCTTGCAGCTTCAAGTGCATTGCTGCTGTTTGGCGCACCGCTTATTAATCTAGCAAGCATCTCAAGTTTGCCTGCCTCATCTAGGTGAGTGATAACCGTATGAGATTTACCTTCTGAAATCTCTTTATCAATCGAGAAGTTATCATCTCCAGAAGCGGCAATTTGAGGTAAGTGAGTGATACATAATATCTGTCTATGATTGGCAATCTCGCTAAGTTTATGACCTACTACAAGTGCGGTCTTACCGCTGATTCCAGTATCAATTTCGTCAAAGATCATGGTTTCAACGCTGTCACTACTACCAATGATATGCTTGAAGGCGAGCATGATTCGAGAAATTTCACCGCCAGAGGCAATCTTTGCCATCGGTCTCAGAGGTTCTCCTGGGTTAGTAGATATCAGGAATTCAACACCGTCATATCCGAGTTCAGAGATGTCGTCATGTCTTGTTATATCGATCTTGAATTCGGAATTTGCAAAAGCAAGGTCCTGAAGTTCCTTGATCATCTCTCTTTCTAGTGAAGCAGCATTGGCCTTTCTAATATTGCTGACTACTTCAGCCTGCGCTTCAAGTTCGCTATATCTCTTGTCGATAAGCTTGACAAGTCTTTTCTTCTCATCGTCAAGATTATGGATTACGCCTAGCTTACTATCGAGCTCTTCTTTGTATGCGATAATCTCTTCGATGCTCATATTGTATTTTCGCTTAGCATCCTCAATTACACTTAGCCTCGACGATACAAGATCTATCTCTTCCTCCGAGAAGTTGATAGATTCACTTGTATTCCTAAGGTTAGAAGAGATATCTTCGAGGCTATAGTATAGCTCTGAAAAGTTATCTGATAGTTCACTTAGCTCTTCACTATATGATGCAATGCTCTGAAGCTGATTCATACATGAGCCAATAACGCTGAGAACAGAAGGATCATCAGTTAGCTTGCTATATGAACCGGCAACAGCCTCGTATATTCGTTCGCTGTTGCGCATTAAGTCGAGCTGCTCTCTTAACTCGTCATCTTCACCAGGCTGTAAATCAAGGTTGTCTATGTAGTCAAACTCGAACTGATAGAAGTCCTGCTGTCTACGCGATTCTGACTCGCTTCGGAGTAGCTGATCGTATTCACGTTTGACTTCATGATATTGTTTATGAAGGTCACTAAGTTTGCTGAGCTCCTTCTCGATAGATCCGTGATTGTAGCTGTCTGTTATAATTATGTGGTTCTCTGGATCGAGTATCTGCTGATTGTCGTACTGTCCATGGATGTCGACGAACTCACTGCAAAAATCTCTTAGCTTTGCCAGAGAGACTATCTCGCCATTGAGCTTGGCTACGCTTTTTCCCGACTTAAGGAGCTCACGTGAGATAATAACATCTTCATCTCCAATATGGCCGACAACTTGAATAAGCGCTTTATCCGTGCCATTTCTGATCATAGAAATATCAGCACGGTCCCCGAGGGCTGTGCTGATAGCCTGTACTAGTACAGATTTACCTGAACCTGTCTCACCAGTGATGATATTGAGAGAAGGTCCAAGGTCAAAAGATATATGTTCAATTGTCGCAAAATTTGTAATTTCAATACGATCGAGCATTAATATACCTCAATATTAAATGTTATTCTCTTAGGGCAATCATGTCTTCGAACACCTTTAGAATCGCTGCAACATATTCTTCATGTTCGGCAATAATAAGTAGGGTGTTATCTCCTGCAACTGAGCCTACAACGTGTTCTAACTTAAGACAGTCAATGGCTTCTGCTGCAGCATTTCCGCAACCAGAAAGTGTCTTTACCACGATGAGATTCTGTGCTGAAGCATAGGAGACGATAGTCTCTCTAAAAATCTTGATAAACCTTTCAGAAATCGGCTGAATGTCGAACTTTCCAGATGTGTACTTATAGCGATCCTTATCTATTGATACTTTAACGAGCTGTAGCTCCTTAATGTCTCTAGATATAGTCGCTTGAGTTACTTTGTAACCTTCCTGCTCGAGTAGATCCTGTAGCTGATCTTGAGTTTCTACTACATGCTTTTGGATTAGTTCCAATATCTTATTCTGTCTTGAGTAACGCATCTGTCCTCCCTATGATAAAAAAGGTTCTCTGCACACAACACACTATAAATTATAGCATAAATTTGCAAGTGAATGAATAAATACGAAACATTAACTCTCATTGTCCCGATTAATAGACAAAATGGCCTGTTTTTGGTAAAATATCGGAGGTGATTAATGATGAGAATTATAGGAATAGATCCAGGTTACGCCATCATGGGATATGGCATTTTAGATTACAATGGCAACCGCTTCAAGACTGTACATTACGGTTCAATTGAGACGAAGGCGGGAGTGCCGATGCCTGAGCGGTTAAAGTTGCTCTACGACGGGCTGACTGAAATAATTCAGGAGTACAAGCCAGACGAAGCGTCGATAGAGGAGCTTTTTTTTAATAGAAATGTTACGACGGCTATTGGCGTAGGTGAAGCGCGAGGAATCGCTATGCTCGCATGCGTTGAGGGTGGGCTTTCGGTATCTGAATACACACCGATGCAGATTAAGCAAGCGCTAGTAGGCTACGGAAAGGCGGAGAAGAAGCAAGTTCAGACGATGGTCAAGACTATTTTGAATCTAAAGGACGTCCCTAAGCCTGACGATACAGCTGACGCAGTTGCTGCTGCTATATGTCATGCACATTCGCGTAATTCCAGAGTAATTGGGAGATAAAAGATAATGATAAGAAATATCAAAGGTGAGTACCTTTATTATGACAAGGGGTCGATGATTATTGAGACGAGCGGAGGAATTGGTTTTCGCATATACGTTGCGGATACTTCGCCGCTACTTCTCCATCGAGAAGGTGATATTGTAAATATATTTACGTACATGCAGGTCAAGGAAGATGGCATGTCGCTTTACGGTTTCTCAAAGCTTGATTCTTTGAATTTGTTCGAACAGCTCATCACTGTAAAAGGCGTTGGCCCAAAGGCAGGCCTCGCAATTATGTCGACGGGGTCAGCTGATGATATTAAATACAGTATAGTTAATAAGGATGCTACTGCAATTGCTAAGGCGCAGGGTGTAGGTAAGAAGACTGCGGAGCGTGTAATTCTTGAGCTATGCGACAAGGTAGATGCAGTTCCTATGCCAGATATGGGAGGAACGACTCCAGTTTCTATTCCTGGTCTTGATAAAGCCAGGCAGGAAGCTGTTATGGCACTCACTACACTTGGATATTCGAAAACTGAGGCTGAAGAGGCAATCGGTCACGTAACCGATGAAGGACTTGATGCGGAGACTTACATCAAGAAAGCTCTTAAGTATCTGCTATAGAAGAAGGATTGGGAAATGCTAGATAACATCACATCAACTAAGGTTATACCGAATGAGATAAACGGGGAGTTCACGCTCAGGCCACAGTACCTAAGTGAGTACTGTGGCCAGTCAGTTGCGAAGGAAAACCTATCGATATACATTGAAGCTGCTAAGAAGCGCGGTGAGTCACTCGACCACGTGCTTTTCTACGGACCTCCAGGTCTTGGAAAGACTACTCTTGCAAATATTATTGCAAATGAACTTGGAGTAGATATCAAGATTACGTCAGGACCCGCAATCAGCAGAGCCGGCGACTTAGCCGCTATTCTTACGAATTTAAACGAGAATGATGTCCTTTTCATAGACGAGATTCACAGGCTAAATCGTTCAGTTGAAGAGGTTCTCTATTCTGCTATGGAAGACTTTGCCCTAGATATCATTATCGGAAAAGGACCTGCGGCTAGATCTCTTCGAATAGATATCGCAAAATTCACTTTAGTCGGAGCTACGACGAGGGCTGGAAGCCTTTCAGCACCATTAAGAGATAGATTTGGAATAATCACGAAATTTGAATTCTATACTCACGAAGAAATCAGGAATATTCTACTTCGCTCCGCAAAGGTTCTCGGCATAGAGATAGACGATGAGTCTCTCGATGAGCTAGCTAGTAGATCGAGAGGGACACCAAGAATCGGAAATAGACTGCTCAAGAGGGCAAGGGATTTTAGTGAGGTCATAAGCGATGGACAGCTTAATATCGAAGTAACACGTAAAGCACTAGAGGCTCTCGGAGTGGATGAACTCGGACTCGATAAGCTGGATAGGCAGATTCTCGAGACGATAATCAAGAGCTTTGGCGGTGGACCGGTTGGAATTGAAACTATTGCTAGTGCAATCGGCGAAGAGAGGGTGACACTTGAGGACGTCAACGAACCGTTCCTCATTCAGTCAGATCTCATGTACCGTACGCAGAAGGGCCGTATGGTTACTAAGCTCGCATATGAATACCTAGGACTGATGTCCTATTACAAAGAAGATTAAAAAGGGGCGCGGCGGATATGTTATATATGTATCCGTGATCGCGCCTCGCTGATTAGAACTGGAGAATACAGAATTAATGAGACTAGAAGATTTTGATTACGAGCTTCCGAAAGAGCTAATTGCACAGACACCTTCGCTAAAGAGGGATGAGTGCAGGCTGATGGTGCTCGATAGAGCTAACAATACGACTCAGCATAGACATTTCTACGATATCCTAGAATACCTACATGAAGGGGACTGTCTGGTCGTAAATGATTCGAGGGTAATTCCTGCAAGACTGCACGGAATCAAGGAGAAGACGGGTGCACATATCGAGCTACTTCTTATCAAACGCCTAGAGGGTGATAAGTGGGAGAGCTTGGTTAAGCCCGGAAAGAGGCTCAAGGAAGGCGATACGGTAGTTCTAGATGAGAACAGGCTTTTTAAAGCACATATCTTGGGTTTTAAAGATAAAGAAAACGGAACACGAATAATAGAGTTCGAATACGAAGGTATATTTATGGAACGCCTCGAAGAAATTGGAAGTATGCCGCTTCCACCATACATCGAACGAGACGCGGAAAATGACGATAAGGAGAGATATCAGACCGTATACAGCAAGGTGGATGGGTCTGTGGCGGCTCCGACGGCAGGACTTCATTTTACAGACGAACTGCTTGAGAAGGTAAGGGCAAAAGGCGTTGAAATTGCATACGTAACACTTCATGTCGGCATCGGAACCTTTAGACCGGTCAAGGTGGATAATATCGAGGACCACAAGATGCATTTTGAGGAATACACCATAGCCTCTGAGACGGCAGAAACCGTAAACCGAGCAATTAGAGAGGGCAGAAGGGTTATATCCGTTGGTACGACCTCGACGAGAACTCTTGAGAGTGCTGCAAAGCAGGTTGACGGCGTGTGGCAGATTGAGAGCGGACATAGCAGCACAGGGATATTCATTTATCCGGGGTATAAATATAAGGTCGTTGATGGACTTATTACAAATTTCCATCTTCCAAAGTCGACTCTGATCATGCTAGTCTCGGCGCTATACGATAGGGAGCACATTCTTGCGGCTTATGAAGAGGCTGTGCGTGAGAGATATAAGTTCTTTAGCTACGGCGATGCGATGTTTATAAAGTAGGAGTTTGAGATGAAAGAATCACTTAGTTTTGAGCTAAAAAAAAAGGACTCGCGCACTGGAGCAAGGCGCGGCAGAATTACGACACCTCACGGCACTATTGAGACGCCTGTGTTTATGCCGGTTGGCACTCAGGCGACGGTAAAGGCGATGAAGCCTGAAGATGTTGAAAAGACAGGCGCTGAGATTATCCTTGGAAATACTTATCATCTGTACCTTAGACCTGGTGAGGACATCATCCGTGAAGCTGGTGGGTTACATAAGTTCATGAACTGGCATCGTCCTATCCTTACAGATAGTGGTGGCTTTCAGGTGTTTTCGCTTGGAAAATTCCGCAAGATAACCGAGGAAGGGGCTAAGTTTAAATCATACATAGATGGCTCATCTCATATGATGACCCCAGAGAGCTCGGTAGAAGTGCAGACGGCGCTGGGTTCAGATATCATGATGGCGTTTGATGAATGTGTTGCATATCCTGCTGAAAAGAAGTATGTCGCTAGATCTCTAGAGCGCACTACAAGATGGCTTAGACGCTGCGACGATCACCACAGGAGACTAGAGGCTAAATCCGCTATGGAAACAGGCTCTGATACTATGAAGCAGGCGCTATTTGGAATCATGCAGGGCGGAATGTTCAAGGACCTACGAGAATTAAGTGCAAAGCAAATTACGGAGTTAGATCTGCCTGGTTATGCAATCGGCGGATTGTCCGTCGGTGAGCCAAAGGATATCATGCTTGATGTACTTGATGACTGCGTTGACCTACTACCTGAAGATAAACCACGATATCTGATGGGAGTTGGAACTCCAGATTACCTGTTCGAAAGTGTTGAGCGAGGAGTCGACATGTTCGACTGTGTACTACCAACAAGGCTAGCAAGACATGGCATGGCGATGACGAGCAGAGGTAAAATCAATATCAAGAATGCTATATTTGCAAGGGATTTCAGCACTTTAGATCCAGATTGTGATTGCTATTGCTGCAGAAATTATTCGCGTGCATATTTAAGACATCTATTTAAGAATGATGAGATACTGTGCTCGATGTTGCTATCAGAACACAATATTCATTTCTTGGTAAATATGATGAAAAACATCAGAAAAGCAATTGAGGAGGATAGGTTCCTAGAGTATAAGAGGGAATTCTATAACAAATATGGAGAATTTTAAGATCTGTCCGATCTCCGAGCACTGCGGAGGATGCCTGTATCAGGGTGTTCCATATGAGGAGCAGCGCGCGGAGAAGGAAAATATAATCAGAGAGCAGCTGACGAGGCGCAAGGTAGACGATTCTGTATTTAGTGGTCTAGTTCCAGCTCTCTCGGAATACAGATATAGAAATAAGATGGAGTATACGTTCGGCGACCTGGAAATCGGTGGGGAACTTACCCTAGGTATGCACAAGAAGAGACACTTCATGTCGATTGTGACATGTGACGAATGTCAGCTGGTTCCTATGGACTTCAACAGAGTGCTTCGTGCAACACTTGATTTCTGTGTAGAAAAAGGATATTCGTTCTATCATAAGAAATCACACCAGGGTCTTCTTCGTAATCTCGTAGTTCGTCACGGAGTAAAGCCTAATGAGCTGTTAGTTAACATAGTTACAAGCAGTGAAGATGGATTTGATGAACAGGCTTATCTAGATATGCTGCTGGAACTTAAGCTTGATAATAAGCTTATTGGCGTTATGCGCACGTTCAACGATAGCCTAGCAGATGCCGTAATCAACGAAGGAGTAAAAATTCTATATGGCTGTGATTACTATAATGAGGAAATTCTCGGGCTAAAGTTTAAGGTAAATGCATTTTCATTCTTCCAGACTAATATCGAAGCGGTTGAAAGATTGTATAGCGAAGCGCTTGCGCTAATTCCGGATCTTGACTCAAAAGTCGTATACGACCTGTACTGCGGAACTGGAACTATTTCACAGCTTATGGCATCTAAAGCCAAGAAGGTGTATGGAATTGAGATCGTCCAGGATTCAGTTGATGCGGCAATTGATAATGCAAAGATGAATAATATAGATAACTGTCATTTTATCTGTGGCGACGTTAAAGCGAAGCTTGATGAGGTGACTGAGAAACCCGATATGATAGTTGTGGATCCACCACGAATGGGAATGCACGACAAAGTGGTGGAGATGCTGTCTAGCTACGGCATAGAGCAGATTCTCTATATCTCATGTAATCCAAATACCATGGCGATGAATTTGGGGAAGTTCTCTGAGCTGGGGTACGAGCCGGTGGTGATGAAGGCGTATGATAATTTTCCGAAGACGAAGCATGTGGAGTCGGTAACACTACTTTCACGAACTACTCTATAGTTCGTGAAAGTAGATGTATCACCCACGCAAGGCACGCCAAAGAAAACGAGTGAAGCGAAGTTTGATTTGTTGCGGGCTACTGCGGAAGCCAGAACATAGGAACGAGCTACAAAGTATAGAGAGACCTTGAAATCAAAGGGTTTAGAGAAAAATACATAGGTTTGTAAAGAGGGTGTGCATTGAGATTTTAGAGCATTTGGCAATAGTTCTGACACTGGAAATAGGTGGTTGTGGATGTAAAACTGCTTTTTGTTCCTGTCGATACTATATGGCGATTGTCAAAATAGGCTTTTAGTGTATGGAGACAATAGAACTATTGTCATAAAATATGTTTTTATAAACTGGTAGGTGAGGATATGGCTAAATATGCATATAGAGATAAAGACAGAAAAAATATAATTTATTCTGATGAAGCTATAGAAGAAGATAGGGACACTGCGTTTTTTTGCCCTAATCATATGTGTAACGCAAAATTATATATTTGCGCAGTTGATGGGAGTAAAAGCGCCTATTTTAGAGCGACAAAACCGAATTTTAAGCATATTAATAATTGTCCGTTTGCTAATAGTAGTACAGAGTTTGATTCGAACGACTATGATGAATCCCAATTTGTTTATGAAGATGCGATAAATAATCTTTTATGCAACCCTAAATCATCATCACAAAATAGCATTCCTTCTGCACATGGGACTGGTGAACCTGGTGCTCATCCACCAAGAACAATAAGACAAATATATTCCCTGTGTAAAAGTCTATCCGTTAGAGATACATATGCTGGTAAAGAAATAGGTTCAATGATATTAGATGATAGAAGCATATATAGATATCCCAAAGGATGTTTTGGAAATAGGATAATTGAAGCGACTGTAGATGGGATATTGTATAACGATGAGAAGAAGGAAGTTTATTTAGCATCACCTATTAACAGTAAAAAATACACATTTATATTATCGTTTTCAGATGAAGATTACTATAAAAAGATGCGCTCTGAAATATATAACAATAGAGATAAGATTATAGTTATTGCGGGGAAATGGGAATCATCAGGTGAATATAATAAATTTACTTCAAAAGTGTATGGAACAAAACAAGTGGCTATTATTAAATAATAATAATTGTAGAAGTGTTGATAAATACGCTGGTTAAAAATAATTTTATTGAATTAGTATAAGTGTCATACCCATTATAAACTAATGGGTTGGCTAAATAATATCTATAGCGTTGATGGCGAAAAATATCTTCAAATCATAAGGATGAGAAGGTTAATATTACTATCATCGCTATTATTTTTTAGTATCCATATATTTTCTACTGGCATCTTGACGAATATTGAATTTTAACTTAATATTAAATATAAATTCAGTATTGGAATACAAAGAGGTGTGCTATGGCACAAGTATTAAAAGAAGAAGTTAGAAATAGAATACTCGAAGCAGCAGAAAAAGTATTTTATAAAAAGGATTATAGAGGTGCCAAATTAACAGAAATTGCAAAAGAAGCAGATATTCCTGTGGCACTCATTTATACCTATTTCAAAAATAAGGAAGTTTTGTTTGATGCAGTAGTAAGTTCTGTTTATATAAATTTCGAGTCAGCTTTTGATGAGGAGGAGTCTTTGGAAAAAGGTTCTGCTTCTGAAAGGTTTGATGAAGTTGGAGAAAACTATATTCATGAACTATTAAAAGAGCGTAAGAAGTTAATTATTTTAATGGATAGAAGCTCAGGTACGAAGCATACAGAAGCCAAACACAAACTTATATCACAAATGCAGGTTCATATTGAAGTAAGTTTAAAAAGACAATCAAAAGAGGAATATGATCCAATGCTTGCGCATATTTTAGCTAGTAACTTTACAGAGGGGCTTCTTGAAATAGCAAGGCACTATCAAAGTGAAAAGTGGGCAAAAGAAATGTTGAAGTTGATAGCTAGATGTTATTATAAGGGGGTTGAATCCTTATAATTTGATAAGATGATTAGTGATAAAATTATCTTTTAATCACTTGGGGCGAAATTTTGAATAGAGGGTATATGGAGATATATAGATACTTATATGATTACAGACAAGATATAGTTAATAAAAAGCACAATAAAGAATATTGGAAAGACTGGAATACTTGGAATATTTTATATCGGACATTAGCATATGAAATTTCGAGTAGCAAGGATGTAGAAAGTTATGGATATGTTAAGCAAGATGTGTTCAAATATTTTGATAATCTTATTCCTTATGTTGGTGAAAATCCAACAGCAGACATTATGAATGGATGGTGGTATTGTTTTAAGGTTTTATTTAATGTTAAGTCAAACAGAGAAAATAAGAAAACAAAAGAATTTATTGAAAATTTGATGAAAGAAACTAAAAATATAACGAATCAAGAAGAATTGGTTAAAAAAATTAATAAAATAAATGGGGTATGTGAACAAGGAAATAAAGTTTTTTTGGAATTTATTGGTTTAGTATATACAATAGGAAATATTGCTCCTGTTTCCAAAGGTCAGAACTTACACGCTGATAAATTTGACAGCTGGGAATACAAATTGTTTGAGTCAAAGTACTTAAAATATAAGAAAGATGACTATATAGAATACTTACATTTTAATGATTATAGCGATAATAATAAATGGTGGGAGGATTTAAAAAACGCAAAAAATGAAAATGAGAACATAGTATCTATCGTCATTAAATATATGGAAAGCAGAATACTGCTAATAAAAAAAACGTGGAAGAAGCATAACTGAAGAATCATATTAATATATTCTAAATTATTTGGGTTTTGATATATAGTAATAGACTTTGCGCAATCAGCAAAGTCTTACTTTAAACCTTAATATTGAATTAAAATTCAATATTATTCAATTTTGAAAGGAGCGTTGTTCATGCCGGAAAAAGAATTAAGAAAAAAAGTGATTGGAAAAAATGGCTTATCAAATTTACTTCTTGCTTTAAAAATAGTATGTGATTTGATACCACAAATCTTACTCGTATATTTGATTAGTTCTTTAATCACAAACAATATTAGCGAAGATAATTTGAAATATATTTTCTTAGGAATCTTTATATCATTTGCATTAAAAGGCGTGTTTTACTATTTTGCAACAAAGGTTGCCCATGAAAAAGCCTATGAAAAATTGACAGAACTTAGGTTAGATATTATCGAGCATTTAAAAAAACTAAGTTTAGGATTTTTTAAAGAACATAATACAGGAGAGCTTACCAACATTGTTCAACATGATGTAGAGCAAGTGGAAGTATACCTTGCCCATGGTCTTCCGGAAATAATGTCAGTAACACTTCTGCCTACTATCATTTTTATAGCCATGATTTTTGTGGATTGGCGTCTTGCCCTTGGTATGATTGCTGGAGTTCCACTCATGTATTTGGTAAAAGTTCTTTCACAGAAAACAATGGATAAAAACTTTGCTATTTACTTTAACCATGAAAACAAGATGAGAGAAGAGCTAATGGAATATGTAAAAAATATTTATGTTATTAAGGCTTTTGCTAAAGAAGAGGAGATTAGTGAAAGAACATTAAAAACGGCAAGAGCGTATATTTACTGGGTTAAAAAGAGCATGGGAGCAATTACAATTCCAATGGGATTCATTGACATATTTATGGAAATTGGAGTGGTAATTGTCATGATTTTGGGAAGTATCTTTCTTTATAAGGGGAATATTACAACGCCTAATTTTATCCTTGCAATTATTTTATCATCTGCGTTTACTGCATCTATAAGTAAGACAGCTACATTGCAACATTTTTCTATTGTGTTTAGGGAGGCATTAAATGCGATTGGAAAAGTTTTAACAGTTCCACTTCCAAATAAAAAGACAGAACAAGATTTAGAATTTGGAAACATAGAATTTAAAGATGTGAATTTTACATACGGAAAAGATAGTTTCGAGTTAAAGGATATAAATCTTATTTTTAAGAAAAACAGCTTAAATGCTTTTGTTGGAGCAAGTGGATGCGGTAAGAGTACAGTATCCAATTTGCTTATGGGTTTTTGGGATGCTGACAGCGGACGAATAGAAATAAATGGGAAAGATATAAAGGATTACAGTCAGGAAAATATTTCAAATCTTATTGGAAGTGTGCAACAGGAGGTCATCCTTTTCGATTTAAGTATTTTTGAAAATATATCAATCGGAAAACTAAATGCAACAAAAGAAGAAGTCATAGAAGCTGCCAAAAAAGCGAGATGTCATGACTTTATTTCTACTTTACCAAATGGATATGAAACACGAGTAGGTGAAATGGGAGTTAAGTTATCCGGTGGAGAAAAACAAAGAATCTCCATAGCAAGAATGATACTTAAAAATGCACCGATTTTGATATTAGATGAAGCAATGGCAGCTGTTGATAGTGAAAATGAAAGACTAATCGGTGAAGCAATTGATGATTTAAGCATGGATAAAACCATCATTACAATTGCTCATCATCTAAATACGATTAGAGATTCAGACCAAATTATAGTTATGGATAAGGGTGTTGTTCTTGATGCAGGAAGCCATGAAGAGCTGATGAAAAGATGTGATTTTTATCGTGATATGGTTGAAGCCCAGAACAAAGTTGATAGATGGAATTTGAAAGATAATAGTCTTTCACGAGCAAGGAACGAAGTGGACTGCGAGTGTACGGAGGTGGTAACAGAAAATGTTTAGAGAAATGTTAAAACTACTTACAAAAACCGGCAAGAGAGATTTGATTATATCAAGTGTATTCTTTGCCCTTTATGGACTAAGCTCCATAGCCATGATAGTTATCGTATTTTCTATACTGTTTCAGATATTTGATGGGACGAGTTTAGATATGCTTTATAAATATTTTATTGCAATTGGATTACTTGTAGTCTTCAAAGGTATTTGCAATATGGTCGCAGATATGAAAAAGCATAGTGCAGGTTTTGATATTGTTCAGCAAATAAGAGAACGCATGATTATCAAATTAAAGAAATTCAGTTTGGGATTTTATACCAATGAAAGACTGGGAGAGATCAATACAATTTTACACAAAGATGTTGATAATATGTCCCTTGTTGTAGGACACATGTGGTCGAGAATGTTTGGTGATTTTTTGATAGGTGCAGTCGTATTTGTTGGTCTTGCAAGTATTGATTTCAAACTTTCTATTATTATGGCTGTATCTGTTCCGATTGCACTTATCTTTCTATATCTGACAATTAAGCAATCTGAAAAAATAGAAAATCAGAACAACTCAGCACTTCTTGATATGGTTAGCTTATTTGTTGAATATGTTAGAGGAATACCTGTACTAAAGAGTTTTTCAAACAATAAGAGCTTGGATAATGAGCTTATGAATAAGACAAAAAAGTTTGGAGAAACAAGCAAAGTAGCTTCAAGATTCAAGGCAAAACAGTTATCTATATTTGGTTTTTTACTGGATATTGGATATTTAGTTCTTTTAATTGCAGGAGCAATACTTGTTATAAAGGGAAGTCTTGATGTACTTCATTTTATTATCTTTGCAGTAATTTCAAAAGAGTTTTATAAGCCGTTCGCTTCTATGGAACAACACTATATGTACTATGTTTCGGCGGTGGACAGTTATGAAAGACTTTCAAGAATTTTATATGCAGATGTAATACCGGATAAAGTGGATGGGATTATTCCGAAAGATAATGATATAGCTTTTGAAAATATAGATTTTTCTTATGAAAAAGATGAATTTAAAATGGAAAAATTGAGCTTTTCTATTGCTGAAAAAACAATGACAGCCTTAGTTGGAGAATCAGGTGGTGGAAAGACTACTATAACCAACTTGCTTTTAAGATTTTACGATGTGCATAAAGGAAAAATTACACTCGGAGGAACTGATATAAGGGATATTCCTTATGATGAACTTTTGGATCGTATCAGCATTGTCATGCAAAATGTTCAACTGTTTGATAACACGATTGAAGAAAACATCAAGGTAGGTAAAAAAGGAGCAACGAAAGAAGAAATCATTGAAGCTGCAAAGAAAGCAAGGATACATGATTTCATTATGAGTTTACCAAAAGGTTATGAAACTGATATTGGAGAAAATGGTGGGATTTTATCAGGTGGACAAAGACAAAGAATATCTATTGCAAGAGCTTTTCTAAAGGATGCACCTATTTTAATTCTTGATGAAATGACAAGTAATGTTGATCCTGTAAATGAATCTTTGATACAAGATGCTATTACAGAACTTGCAAAGAATAGAACTGTACTTGTAGTGGCTCATCATTTAAAAACAATTCAAAAAGCTGACCAAATTCTCATATTTCAAAAAGGAAATTTACTTGAAAAAGGAAAGCATGGGGAACTTCTTGAGAAAGATGGTTACTACACAAAATTATGGAAAGCTCAGTACGAGGTATTTAACTATAAGAAAATCAAGTGAAATTTAAAAAAATAGTGAGATTTAAAAAAATTCAGATGAATCTCAAAAAAGATCTTTGAAATCGTGAATAGAGTACAGTTAAAACAACTACATTTGTAGCTTTGAGTACGTAGATGATTATTATAGGTTGATAATTCAATCAGTGAATATGATTTTGATTATAGAGAGAATTCGTACTAAGAAGTTTGTATATCACACGGAGAAGTTTTCGTGCACAATGACCTTGGGCACATCTGTGAGACTTTCCTTGATTACGTTTTTTAGTATAATAGGCATGGAAGGTCGGAGAATATTTACAGACAGTGAATACGGCTTGATACAGAGCCTTGCGCATATATCTTGAACCGTGCTTGGATATAGGCATATGTGCAGCGTCATATTTACCGGACTGGTATACAAGCGGATCCATTCCGGCAAAGGATATCAAATTTCCCGTGTTCTGAAAGTGATTGATATCTCCGATTTCCGCAAGAATTGTCATTCCTGAGATATGAGAAATGCCAGGGATGGAAATGATAGGAGAGTTTAGCTTGTGACTGAATTCTTCTATTTTCTTTTCTAAAATGCGAAGCTGCTCTTCTCTGGTAATGATGACAGCGATGATAGATGTTACTTCCAATTCAATGGAACTATTATCTTCGCCAACAGAATGTTTGGCAAGCTCTCTGATTTCTTCTGCGGTCACCTTACATTGTCTGCCTTTTCCCTCTGTTTTGAGTGCCTTGCGAAGATTACGGATATCTTCAAAGGCGATTGATGAAGCACTAGGATAAGTCGACAGGAATTTCATATACGCTTTTGAATAGCGTGTCCATGAAAGTGAATTCACTTCTGGAAATACAATATCTAGTGCTCTCTGTAGCCGGTTCATATCTTGATTCTGCTGCTCTTGGAACTGGTGATAAAGACGAGTGATATCACGAAATTTACCATTTTCAATAGAACGTGCAGAAATGGAACGTCAGAATCTTCTCTCACTTAACATTTCTGCTATTAAAAGCGCATCTTTTCTGTCATTTTTGGCAGATATACCAAGTTCCTTGCGACGTAGGCAGGTAGCCCTTGGATTGATGTATTTGACAGTAAATTTCTTGTCGAGTAGGTAATTTGTGAGATTGATCATATAATGACCAGTATCTTCCATACCCACGGAATGTTTTCTGTGAATAAATTGTTTCGTTTTAGAATAGAGTAGATTAAATCCTTTTCAATCGTTTGTGAGGAAGAAGGGTTTGACGAGAACTTCGCCGGTAGAATCATCAAGTACTGTAGCACAGTGCTTGAAATTACCGACATCGATACCAATGTTGATCATGTAAATGACTCCTTTCAAAATTAAGCTGTGAAGAATACCAGTACCACCGTTTCAGAAGTATCAAAGAATATGGTGCGAAATGTGAACTCACTCCAATAAAAGAAGGGCTCATCTAACTAATAACAATTTCTATACAACGAAGCGGTCAGATAATACCTCACGTAGTCAAAGCTACAAACATATAAGATTCTAGTACGCATTCACGATCTCAATTCTACACGGTTTCCCAGACCGATACTAATCTGGGCAAGAAAGGAGATGTATACAGATTTTGCTTAGCTGGATGAGCCTAATTTGTATATACCATATAAATTATGCACATATCCAAGGTGTCAAAATCATTTAACGAAGAGGTGTCATTTTTATTTAACGATGACATTCAAGATATAATGCCTTTTAAGGTTTCTAGAAGTACGCTATAATCAAATAAACCGTTGATCGGAAATAGTACTACAATATACCGGCATAAGAGAGAAGCATATTTGGTGAGAGTGCTTTGGCAGATGGTGTTGATGGGAATGCGCCCGAGAGGGTCTTCTTGATATGTAGAGAAGAACGTTGCACTAATGTTATCAGTGAAATTCTAAAGAGTGGATACGCATAGCGTCTTTTTAAGAAAGACGCTTTTTTAACAGGAGGAAGAATATGATCAGACTGTATAATACAAAGACTTTACAAATCGAAGAGTTCAAACCAATTCATGAGGGACATGTAGACATGTATGTATGTGGACCAACTGTGTATAACTATGCACATATTGGTAATGCACGTCCAATGATTGTGTTTGATGTGTTGAAGCGTTTATTTGAAGCAGAAGGATATAGCGTTACGTATGTATCTAACTTCACAGATGTAGATGACAAGATTATTAAGAAAGCTGCTGAAGAAAATACAACCGAAGCTGTAATCGCACAGCGTTATATTGATGCTTATCAGGAGGTGCGTACTTTACTCAATACAGAGCTTCCGGATATTACACCACGTGTTACAGAAACAATGGATAAGATTATTGATTTCATCGACCAACTTGTAAATACAGGTCATGCCTATGAAGCAAATGGTGACGTATACTTCTCTGTTGAATCTGTACCTACCTATGGTGAGATATCTCATCAGCACATGGATCAACTAGAGGCTGGTGCACGTATCGAAACAAATGACCAAAAGAAAAATCCATATGACTTTGCGCTATGGAAGAAGACAGATATGGGTATCAAGTGGAATTCTCCATGGGGAGAAGGTCGCCCAGGTTGGCATACGGAATGTGTTGTAATGATCAACGATAATATTGGTGATTGCATTGACATTCACGGTGGTGGTATGGATTTGAAGTTCCCTCACCATGAAAATGAAGCTGCTCAACAGGAAGCTATGCATGGCAATACACTCGCAAATTATTGGGTACATAATGCCATGGTCAATATCGATGGGCAAAAGATGTCTAAGTCATTAGGCAATACAATGTGGGCAAAGGATGTTGTTTTATCTTTAGGCACAAACTTAACACGATGGTTAGTATCCTCAGTACATTATCGTAAGGAATTAAACTTCTCTGATGAGACAATTGAAACTGCTCGTAAAGAATTAGATAAGGTGTTAACACCACTCAAGCAAGCGTATATCAAGGCTGCACTTACGGATGATGTTATGGGTGATGACTATGATAAGGATTCTTATCGTGCATTCTTGGATTGCTTAGATGATGATATGAATACTCCAAATGCATACGCAGTGATCTTTGAGACAGTGAAAAAATTAAATCAGACACTACGTCAAAGAGAAATTGACTTTGCACAGGTAGCTCTTTACAGCAATGCTGTGGAAAAGATGTTGAATGTATTGGGGATTGTTGTGGATAAACCAGTGATTGGTGAAGCAGAGAAAGAATTATTTGCGAAGTGGAATCAAGCTAAGGCAGATAAAGACTTCGATACTGCAGATAAATATCGTAATGAATTAGCAGAAAAGGGCTTGTTGTAATGAATCCATTAGAATGTAATGGTAGAACACTAGCGTTTCTTGGGGATGCGGTTTGGTCTCTTGCGGTACGTGATTTCTTGGTTCAAGAGGGACAAGGAAAAGGAAAGATGTTACAAAAGCTCAGTATTTCCTATGTCTCTGCGAAATCACAGGCAAGATTTTATTCGCTTCTTCATGAAGAAAGCTTCTTTACTGAAGAGGAGGAAGCGACGTATCGTCGTGGACGCAACGGTAATACAGGTAGTGTTCCAAACAATACAGATGTTGTGACATATCGTATGTCAACAGGATTCGAAGCGATCTTAGGTGCTTTATATCTTGAGAATAATCAAGAAAGAATAAGACAGATTTGGGACAAAGTACGGACACTTTAGGGAGGACTTCTATGGCACAATATGTGTACGGGAAAAATGTTGTAAAACAGATGTTGATGGATAACTCCAAAGTCAAACAGATCTATATGTCAGTAGACGATAGAGATGTAGAACGGTTGGCTCGCAAACAACGGGTACAACTGAAGAGGGTTGATAAGAAGACATTAACACAGATGACCAAGACAGACCGGCATCAAGGTGTTGTGGCTGAAGTCGATCCATATCGTCTATATAGTGTAGATGAAATCTTACGGGGTGTTTCTGAGAATGGGAAGGGTCTTATCATCATGCTTGATGAATTAGAAGATCCACATAACTTGGGAGCGATATTACGTACAGCTGATGCAATCGGTGCTACAGGTGTCATCTTTAAGAAGACCAACGCGGTTGGTTTAACAGCTACCGTTGCGAAGGTTAGTGCTGGCGCAATTGATACGGTGAAATGTGCTTCTGTTACCAATCTTTCCAGAACGCTAGAAGACCTTCAGAAAAAAGGTTGGTGGGCTGTTGGAACAGATATGGATGGACAGGACTATCGTTCTGTAAAGTATGATTTCAATACAGTATTGATTATTGGAAATGAAGGTAAGGGTATTTCTAGACTGCTACGTGAGAAGTGTGACTTTGTGGTATCGCTACCGATGAGAGGAAAAATTGAATCGTTGAATGCGGCGGTATCTGCTGGTATTCTAATGTATTCCATTTACAACATGCGTTTCCCGCTATAGGGGGAATGTTGTATGGAGAAGGACAATCCGAGTGAACTATTATATATGTGCAGAATGGGTGATGTGCACGCACAATATCGCTTATTTGCCCAGTATGAAGGTTTACTCACATCGCTGGTAAATCAAACAATACAAGTATATCCACCAGTGAAGAACTATAAAGATGACTTATTACAGGAAGCACGTCTTGGTTTACTTGTTGCGATACATTGTTATCGAGAAGATAATCAAGCCAGCTTTAAAACCTTCTTGTGTATCATCGCAAAGAGAAGAGTTTGGAATGTTCTGCGACAACTTTCAACGATTGGACGAAATGAAGGTGCTGATGTACTGGCGTTAGATGCGATGATGAATGAGGATGAAACATTCTACGATATTGTGGAACAACCAAATAAGATGTTTAATCCAGAATATTACTATCAGTACGTCGATGCATTTAAACAAATGACACAAGGCATCATGTCATTATCACAGCGAGAGATAGATGTCATGCAATCTTGGTATAACGGGGATTGCTATGAAGAGGCAGCCCGCAATCAGAACTGTACTGTAAAAGCCTATGATGGAAGATTACAACGAGTTCGAGCCAAGATTAAAGATTATATCTATCATAATCAATAAGAAAACTTGACAGATAGTGTATGATAATAGAGGAAACTGAAACAGATATATTAAATGCATGTCAGCGATGAATGTCGATGGCATGCATTTTGTCATTTTATGGAAGATTTGAATATTCGCTCAAATGTGCGGTTATTGAATAATGTTTCAGCGTCATTAGACGAAGGAGGAAAAGTATGAAATTTAAAAAGTTAATGACATTTGCACTTGCGGCATTCATGCTTGCAGGTTGCGCTCCAAAACAACAGCAGAACACTACAAAGTTGAAAATCGTAGCTACAACATTCCCACAGTATGATTGGATTCGTGAGGTTATCGGGAAAGATAATAAAAATGTGGACTTACAATTATTGATGAAGAATGGTGGAGACTTGCATAGTTATCAACCGACGGCAGGTGATATCGCAAATATCTCTGATGCAAATCTATTCGTATACGTTGGTGGTGAGTCTGATGAATGGGTGGATGATGCATTAAAAGAAAAGACCAACAAAGATATGAAGGTTGTTAACATGATGCAGACACTAGGCGATGACATCGATGAAGAAGAGGAAGGCTTAGAAAAAGAAAGTGAAGACCATGATCACAATCATGATGATAAAGATCATGACCATGACCATGAAGAAATTGAATATGATGAACATGTTTGGTTATCACTCAAACGTGCACAGAAAATCGTAAAAGCAATTGCAGATGAATTGGTAGAACTAGATCCAACAAATGCCAAGAAGTACCAAGCAAATGCGGAAGCATATATCGCTAAGTTAGCTGCTTTAGATAAATCTTATCAATCTACAGTCGATACAGTTGAAAATAAGACATGGATCTTTGCGGATCGTATGCCATTCCACTATTTAGCAAAGGATTATGGTATTACGACATATGCGGCATTTAATGGTTGTTCAACAGAGACAAATGCTAGTTTTGCGACTATCGTCAGTCTAGCAAAATACGCAGATGAATTAGGCATCAAACATATTATGACAATTGAAGGCTCTGATAAGAAACTTGCAAAAGCAGTCATTGAAAACACAACAGCCAAGAATCAAGATATACTAACATTGAATTCGCTACAGTCCGTTAGTCAATCAGATATTGACAAAGGCTTAACATACTATGGCGCAATGGAAGAGAATTTAAAGGTACTAGCACAAAGCTTTAACACGGAGGTTAAATAAGATGACGCATTTGATTACATGTAAAAATCTATCCGTTGGACATGAACGCAATAAAGTTGCGGGACCTTTTAGCTTGGAAATCAACAGTGGGGATTATTTATGTGTAATCGGTGAGAATGGATCTGGTAAATCCACATTCATGAAAACCATCTTAGGCTTAATCACTCCCATTGAAGGAAGCATTGAACATGATGATTCCTTCAACGCAAAAGAAATTGGTTATCTTGCGCAACAGACCCAAGTCCAAAAGGATTTCCCGTCTTCAGTTGAAGAAGTTGTTTTATCCGGTTTTGTTGGTCATCTAGGTTATCGCTGGTTCTATAACAAGAAAGAAAAAGAACTTGCGAAGGAGTACATGGCAAAGACGGGTGTCGATAAACTTGCGAAACATTGCTATCGTGATTTATCCGGCGGGCAACAACAGCGTACATTACTCGCAAGAGCACTCTGCGCTGCAGATAAGATGATTCTATTAGATGAACCTGCGGCAGGACTTGATCCAGAAGCGATGCAGTATATGTATGATTTAATTTCCAAACTAAACAAAGAAGGCATGACAATCGTGATGATTACACATGATGTGCCTGCAGTTGTGCAATATGCAAATCGCATTGTTCGCTTTGTGGATGGAACGGTGAAAGAAGTCTCCACAGATGAATATCGAAAGGCGGTGGAGAAATGCTAACTGAATTATTACGCTATCTAGAATATCCCTTTGTAAGATATGCCATCGTTGCGGCGATGTTAATATCCTTATGTTCTGCACTTGTGGGTGTTATTCTTGTATTAAAGAGATATTCCTATATCGGTGATGGATTGTCCCACGTTGCCTTTGGCGCAATGTCAATCGCACTCGTACTTGGGATGATTCAACAGAAGATGTATCTTGTCTTTCCGATTACAACAGTAGCTGCTATCCTAATTCTAAAATCGGGACAAAATAAAAGAGTCCAAGGAGATGCGATCGTTGGTATGGTTTCTACCGGTGCACTCGCACTTGGGTATCTGGCAATGAATCTATTTCCACCAACCGCCAATATCAGTGGTGATGTATGTAGTACGCTCTTTGGTTCTACATCAATCCTTACACTCTCTAAAGCGGAGGTTTGGTTATGTGTTATCGCATCTATCACCGTTCTAATTATATTTGTGATGTTGTATCCAAAGATCTTCGCAGTAACGTTTGATGAAAACTTCTCCAAGGCAACTGGCCTAAAGGCTGACCAAATTAATTTAATCTTGGCAGTTATCATTGCGGTTATCGTTGTTCTGGCGATGAATCTTGTAGGCTCCTTATTGATTTCTGCACTAGTAATCTTCCCGGCACTATCGGTAATGCAGCTGTTTAAGAGCTTTAAAGCTGTATTGATTGGTGCGGCGATTCTATCAGAAATCTGTACGGTTACAGGTATGCTTGTGGCAATTCTTTGCAGTACACCTGTAGGTGCTACGATTGTTACAGTGGATATTATTGCGTTTATTATCTGTTGGTTAATTCGTGCAATGAAAGCGTAAGTAATTATGAAACATATCAAAAAGTTTATTCTAATCTTTCTAAGTGTGGGAATCATTACATTAGCTTTTCTATATACACATCAACCAAATGCAGTAAAACCAGAACAGAGTAAAGAAACCGAAGTGGATTACGACTTATCCGTGCTAAGTGGAAATGTTGTGTATTCGCAAGTATATGCGATGATGACAAATCCAGAAGAATATGTGGATAAAACATTTAAAATCTCAGGAGTCTTTGCGTTAGGCAAAGATAAGGATGGTAATACGATGTATGGTTGTATTATCAAAGATGCGTTGGGCTGTTGCCAACAGGGTATTCAATTCCAATGGGAAGGAAATCATAAGTATCCTGATGATTATCCAGATTTAGGAACAACAATCACGGTTGTAGGAACCTTTAGTTATCAAAAGGATGGGAATATTGTTTCCTTATTATTAAAGAATGCAGAAATGAAGGTGGATTAAAAACCCACCTTTTTTATACAAATATTATTTTATTTTATCTACCATTTGCTGGTAAATGTTATACAGTTTCTCTTTTTGATTTTCGGATAGTTGGTCATCTTTATGAATATCATAATCATCCACTAAAGATACGTGGTAGGCTACCATTTTTCCATTCTTTACTGCAATTACATCTGGGACGAACATTCCTTTTTTACCATTGTCGTCTTCTTGGAAACTATCAGAAATATATTTTGAAAGATTCTTATAGTTTTCTTCTCTTTCTCTCTTTGTTTCTCCCATACCTTTGTTTGCGTCAATATAATAAATTGAAATGTTATTATCTTTTGCGACGGCGTTCAAAATAGGTACAGCGCGTTCACACCACGGACAGCCAACTTTTCCATAGTATAGAATTCCTGAATATCTTTCTGTAAAAAACTTGATTGAACTTTCAAATGTGATTTCCTTAAATGCAGGGTTGTTATCAGTCAAAAATGAATATTCTTTTATATCGGAATCTTTTTGGTCAACATACTCTAAGTTGAATATTTCTTTAGCATTAGATGTTTGACTTTCTGGTGTAGGTTTACATCCAAGTAATAGTGTTGATGATACTAAAGCATAAATTAACTTTCTAAAGTTACGCATAATACCCCCATGATTTAATTATCAATAAGTAATCTGTAGATACTAATGTAGTTTGATATGAACTGTTTTGAATATGATATATCCAATCATGCTTCCAATTGTATTGATCAAAATATCCACAACATCAAAGATTCCACGATGAATAAGAAGTTGTAATATTTCAATAGAGGTTATTAGTAACAAGGATATAAGTAGTATAGATTTATATCCCAAGAACTTCATCTTTATTTATCGTAAGTTAACCGCCCGTATCTTCGGTTTTGTAATAGATTTTATCAGTTCGATATCTGCTTTTATCTATCTACGGGCATATGTTGTAATTTTGTTGCAAACTGGATAATTTGTTACACAACATCCTAAGTCATGTCTTCCTTAGAATAAGTTATCCAACTTGCCAGCCAGACGTTCAAAAGTCTCCTCCTTCTTACGATCTGTGGCTTCTGCATAAATGTCCATCGTCGTTTCAATGTTCTTGTGGCCCATGATGGACTGAATCACCTTTAGGTTACTCTCAGCTTCACAAAGCCTGGTAGCAAATGTGTGTCTCAAGTGGTGACAAGAGAAATCTGGAAGAAGTAATGGTTCTCTTCCTTCCTTTTTAGAATTAAGCATCTCTTCATCATTGTAACTTGCCACTATACGCTTGATCGAAGCATTGACTGTCTGCGGATTCGGGATCTTGCCGTAACGGTTCTGGAAAATAAATCCTGAATATCCATCGATTACCTGCTCATTGGGTCCCTTCTCAATCTTATCCTTTCAAGTTTAGCATAGTAACAAAGAATCCCACAACAGCACTAGCAGGTATGCCTAACAGCGTTCCAATACAGCTCTGCTTGTTATGAAAAAGATAATCCTTATATTCTTTCATTCCTTCCGTACCGGGAATCTGGATTTTCTTTGAATGGCAAAACCAAATGTAGTCAATAAACAGAGCATCAAACCATGTAATTGAACACCAGATTGTAAATGTATCCCAAAATCCTTCGGAGAATGACTTAGCTTGGTTAATAAATATCATCACAACTACCGTGACGCTGATAAGAACTAATATGGTCAATAATTTGCGAATAACATCTTTTACCTTAAGACGTCTTTTAGCATTCTCTACAATTCCTAGTTCCACGCATTTTTGATGGATTGCAGGCGGATAATCATCTATCATTTCCAAAGGATTCTTTGCAGTCATCGGGACCGCAATAAGTGTGAACAATATGATACCTATGACGCATTCAACTATCAATATCATCTTCCACTCTCCTTATAACTTATTTCTTAGCCCGATGATCAACAATCTCATAAGTTATTGCTTCACCACTCTCCAAGAACCATCTCGTTTAGAACCTATACGTTCGATATATCCTTTCTTTTGTAACCCAGACAACGCCCTCTCAGCAGTTCTCTTTGTCACTTCCAACTTTTGAGCTATATCGTCTGCTGTAACGTAAGCGTCTTCCAGAAGTATGCCAATTGCCGCTTTTTCTGTTTTATTTAAACCGACATTCAAACCGACATTCAAACCGACATTCAAACCGACATTTTTCTTTGAAAGTTCCAACACCTTGCTATCAAAAGGAATTGTACATCGAATTAAACTTTCTTCGATTTCAAATACATTTGTTCCATATCTCTCTACTATTGTAGGAACACCATGTCCGGTATGTTCAGTCAATCCCATCGCTAAAAAGATTCTCATTAAAGTTGCGTTCCTTGGCTTACTGACACCTTCAAAAAATTGTTTCTCCGTTAATCCTTTTGTAAGCCCTCCATGAGAAACTATTTCAATACGATCAGAGTACATGGAAATCTGAGGTTCTGTAATAGTCCAATCATTATGCACAAGTGCATTAATTACAGCTTCATTAACAGAATCATAATCAAACAAATACTTATCTACCCTTGGTCGCACCGTAGTATCCGATATACATATGTTTTCAGCAAGTAAACGCGTTTTTATTTTGTTATAAGTGGTTAACAAACATCCACAGCCATAATCATTCCTTTCAGAAATAGCTGCCTTGTTATCACCTTGAAACTTTACAAAAATAAAAGGAATATTGTTTTTATCTGACAATAATTCAGCCAATAAATTATAGTCACCATTATCATTCTTCAGGCTTAGATTTGATTCAAAATCACCTCGATCGGTATGAAATCCTTTTTCTTCATAGTAAATCTTCAATTCACGGAAAGATAGGTCTGCAAATCCAGACTTCTTTTTAAGCATATATTCCAAATCGGTAAAGTTTCTCTCATATCTAATTCGAATCTGTTCAGGTGTCATTTCTCGGCAAGTAGTACCTATTCGAACAGAACATCCACTAGATGAAAAGCCATACTTTTTTTGACAATATATGTTTTTACTGCCTTGGTTTACGTGGATATAAATAAGTGTATTTCCATCCTCAAATTTCAATTCTGAACGGATTTCATCCTGGGGATTAGGTTCAATCTGCATAGTGATTACATCAGATATTTTTTTCAAGGTTTCATCGACCTTTTCTACTCCAATCACTGTACCATCGTCTTTAACACCAATTACCAAGGTTCCTCCCTCAGTATTTAAGAAGGATACGATTTCCTTGCAAATTACATCTGTATATTTTTCTTTTAATTCTAATGTCTCAGACTCAATATATTCCATAAACACCTCTACCGACATCTTATGATTTATACCGACATTTTTTTGTCGGTTTATAATTCAAAGTATATCACGCACCCCTACTATCCGAAATACTTTTTATGCGACATTTTTACGTTATTCTGCTTAACCTGCGCATATCTCAATGTTGTATCTATTTTCTCATGACCTAATAGTTGTTGGACCTGTTCAATCGCCATTCCTTTATCTATTGCTACAGTTGCCATTGTTCGCCTAAATTTATGTGGATAAACTTTTGCTATTCCACAACGCTTTCCAAGTTTCCTTAGCATCCTCTCTACACCACTGGCATGTATTCTCTCATATGGAACCTTGTTAGAAACCCAAAGTGCAGAGTTGTCATCTTTTCACCTACTTATATACTCTTCTAGGTGAAGTTTTGTTCGTGCATCAAAATATGCGACCCTCTCTTTATCACCTTTTCCAAGCACAACACACTCACGTTCCTCAAAATCAATATCCGAAATATCTAAATTTACCAGTTTGCTTACCCTTACACCAGTTGAATTAAGAAAATCTACAATTGCTAAATCTCTTGTATTTTTACAAGCATCGCACATCTTTTCGAGTTCTTCATCTGAATATGTTTCCTTAACTTGAATAGGTGCCTTGATTTTATGAATCCTCCTTAGTGGATTTTGAAAAATATAACTTTTATCCTCCAGCCAGTTATAAAAACAAAGAAGGTTACGTCTCATATTATCCAACGTAACCTTGCTTATTCCCTTTTCCCTCCTATAGTCAGAGAGAAAAGCTCTTATATCATCAGTATTTAACAGACACACATTCTTATCTACCGATGCTAATAGTTTCTCAATATTATGTTTATACAGTCCAAGAGTGAGCTCAGATCTACCTTCCAATCGCTTTACTGCTATAAATAATTCTTCAGACGATTTTACATCCTCTATATCAGTATTATCCGATACTCCAGCCAAAATCTCTTGTAGCTTAATCATCTGAACATTGTCCAAGTATACAGACATCTTCTGAATGATTATGTTTATCTCTTCACGTGTAACCATAGCGTTCCTCCTATTCTACCAAAATAGACATCACCATCGATGTTCATTTTAATATTAGAACATGGTACATAAAAAACATATCATTTATATTGAATTGCGAGTTAACTTAACGTACCAATATCTCGGTATTTTTATACTCTTATTTCTTCCTCGCATTGTTTAACAAGCTAAGTAGTCCCTTTTCCTTGATAATGGCAAGTCCCTGACCCTCATCGCCTAAAACAATAAGATTATCACCTGTATTAATATCAAATATCTTACGAGCCTTAGCTGGAATTACAATCTGTCCTTTATCACCTACCTTAACCATTCCAAAAATATGTTTTCCCTTTGGTGGTACGCCAAGCCCTAGATTATCTTCTTTGTTCTTATCATAAGAAATTAGATCATCTATACTAACCCCGAATGCATCTGCCAGTAACTTGCTTTTTTCAATATCCGGAAGAGATTCGCCGGTCTCATATTTAGACAATGTTTGTCTAGAAACTCCAATTTTCTCTGCCAGCTCTTCCTGGGAAAGATTATGATATTTTCTAAGTTCTATCAAATTATCTGCAAAGCTCATTTTTATTATTCACTCCTTGATTTTATTTTGTTTTATCCCTAAAACACACCATCGTAAAACAGGAATACGACTTATAATCTCATATAAAAGTAATGCTCCTGTAATTCCTGATACCAACACCAACAGATATACTAAAAACACCGGCATCTGAGGTAGATACATTTTAATGTACCGGCTACTGATAGCAATTCCCAAATAGTGAAAAATATACATTCCCCAGGATTTTCTACACATCCATTTTGAAAAGTCATTTTCCGAATTGCCCCATTTTTTCATAAAAGCAAGAACACCAATTGTCCCAAACCAGGCATACATATTACAAAGAAATGTATCGAGCACTTCATGATCCGGATATGGTTTTCCCAGGTTAAATACTACAAACAAAATACAGAAAGCAACAGCCAGTAAACTAAAAATTATCCAGTATTTTTCTAATTTTTCCATTACCTCTTCGTGTGAAAAGATAAAATATCCCAGTAAAAATCCCAATCCATATATTCCAAATCTATATACAACAATAATGGGGGTATTCAATACCTGCGCCGCACCATATACAGCAATTCCAAGTAATACAATTATAAAAACATTAGTCTTTTTACCTAGATTATATAATCTGTCTTTTTCTATTTTTCTAATCCAGATCAAAATAACACTAAATAACCACAGCATCTGGATATACCACAGAGGCCCTATACCGCTGATACACATTATCAAGAATAAAATAGGCTTGGGCACAGTTCCCATTGTCTCAAATGCTCTACCGATAAGCATATTAAAATAGCCTAGGATCCACCAAAACACAAAAAGACCTATTGTGGAAGGCACAAGATATTTTCTAGTTCTATTGCGAATAAATCCACTTTCACCCTTAGCATCTAATTCAAAACGAGCAGCCATTCCCGAGACGACAAATAGCAGAAACATAAACCATGGGTATACAATATATTGAAAAATATCCTGAGGTTGCTTTTCGCTGAATGGTCCAATTACGCCATATGTAGTTACACCATTAAACATATAAATAACATGATATATTACAACGATTAATATTGTGATCCACCGTATATTATCAAGGTATGTCTTTCTCATAATAATACCACCTTTGCCATTATTCTTAACACCATTATATAAATAATTACTCCTCTCAGTCTACCAAGAGGAGTTAACATTCATTAAGCAATCCTGTTAAAAATCATAACAAAATACAGGTACATATTCGCAGTAGCATGTGGATTGGTGCCGTATGCTGAGGTGGCACGAAACTCATAAGTTACTTTATCTCATTATAAATCAAATTATTGGTTCACAATACTATATATAGTCCCTATCTATCCATTAAGAGAAAGCCTATACTCTTCCAGCATTTCCTTTAATGCCAGTAGCTCCTGCCTGAATTGCTCCAGGTATGCCTCAAAGATTTCTCTGTTAATAAGGACTACTCCGTCAAATCGATAGATTGCTCCTGCTTCATCTGCAAGCTTTAGTAACTTTCGATGCTGAAGGCTGTAAACAATCTCGCATTCTCTTCAGGTCAGGAACTGTTTCTTTAGCCGGTTCGATGCAGCCTTGATCTCGGTTCTGCGCTCTAGGTCATAATATTCATCTGACATCTGCTCTTCGCCTATTTTGATTTTACTCATTGCTGTTCTCCTTTACGTTAGATTTGTGATATCTGTTGCCATGGATTCAAAACAAACAAAAAAGAGGCACCTTCCTAGAATTTCTTCTAAGAAAGTGCCTCTTGGCATTCATGAAATATTCGTTATGTAACTTATCTGGACTTATCCGTTTTCATCTAAAAATGCGGATTCGTTACAATTTCGTTGTAATTCCTGTCCAAGACTTTATCTATGTCTGCAACTTGTTACACAAATCAAGTACGTTTTAGTACAGCTTAGCACCTGCAGGGATGTGGTTATCAACCATGAGAAGGTGAAGTTCTTCCTCATCGCTGTCCTTCTTATTGTTTACTGCAGAAAGCAGCATACCACAGGACTCAATACCCATCATTGCTCTAGGTGGAAGGTTTGTGATTGCGATCAGAGTCTTTCCAACCAGTTCTTCAGGCTCATAATAAGCGTGAATACCAGAAAGGATAGTTCTGTCTGTGCCTGTTCCATCATCCAGTGTGAACTGAAGAAGCTTCTTGGACTTTGCAACAGCCTCACAAGCCTTAACCTTAACTGCTCTGAAATCACTCTTGCTGAAAGTATCGAAATCTACTGCATCCTCAAAGAGAGGCTCTACAGTTACATTGCTGAAATCGATCTTGTTGTTAGGAGTGAAGAAGCCGTTATTGTCATTTGCCTGTTCTTCGCCACGTACTTTAGTGTTATCCTTACGATCGCTCTTGAGTGTCGGGAACTGATCTTTAAATGTTTGAGCCAGTATCCGATAGGAATAAATAAGAGCAAATTTAATATAGTTTGAGAAAGATTTGTTGTTTCAAAGTTAAATAGTTCGAAAATGTTTAAGTTGATGTTGTTATCCTGATAGACTCTGAAAAACAGCAATAAAATCATCACAAGAAAATAAATTATCCAAAGTAGTCGTAATACAAATGTTGGAATACGATGAGATGGATTCAATAATAAATAGCTGCCGCCATAAAATATGAGTGTTTGACCAAATAAAATCAAAAGATATAAAGGGGTCTGGATTGTAAATAGTCCTTGGAAGTGAGAATTTAAAAATTCACTAGTACCATAATAGAAAATTAGGAAACTAATGATACAGGTTAAAATAACATGTAGAAAACGGAGTAGTCTTCTCATATTGATACTCATATTATAATGTATTTAATAGAGAAAAAATGTTAGAAAATGTTACATTTATATGTTGCGCTTTCTAACACATGGGGTCTATAATAATCTGACAGATTTGGGAGGAGACCAACTATGAAAAATATTAACCATAGGATTAAGCAGTATAGAAAGCAACTAAATCTATCCCAGGAGTATGTATCAAATTATTTGAATATGAATAGAGCGACATACACTCAAATGGAGAACGGCAATAGAAAAATAACGGCGGATGATTTATCAAAACTCAGCCAGCTTTTTGGCGTATCTGCAGACAATTTATTAAATGAAAATATGGTATGTGAGCCAACAATAATGTTCGCGCGTAGTTTTGATAATCTTGACAAAGATGATCAAGCAGAAATTATGAACCTAATACGGTTTAAAGAGCAAATGAAAGCACAGAGGAAGAAATGATTGACTATTTATCTTTTGAAGGGAAGAAATATAGGAACCCAGAAAAAATGGCAGCTAATTTCCTAGCTGTGTATTTTAAGGATGGTCAGATAACTTATCCTATTAATCCATTCCAAATGCTGAAGGATATGAATGTTCTTTTTTCATTTCGTAATTTCAAAAATTTAGAAGGGCTATATATACCGCCTGAAAATAAGATGGATTTGCCGGTAGTAGGTATTAATATCAATCGACCTATAACAAGGCAAAGATTTACGGCAGCCCACGAATTATGTCATCACCTTAGGGACAAAGATAAGCAGGTAGTATGTCCAATTGGAAAAAAAGATAGTATAGAATATTTTGCAGATTCTTTTGCGTCTGCGATTTTAATGCCATATGCAGAACTTAAACGTAAAATTGACGAATATGCAGATGAAACAGGGAAGGTGGATTTTGCCGGTGTACTGTATATTGCGAATTACTTTGGTGTAAGTTTTGAGGCCTGTGTATATAGGATTGCATATACAATGCAAAAACTTAAAGACTATGTAGAACGGACGGAACTAAAAAAACGGATAAAATCATTTTCCCCAAATATGAGAAGAAAGAAATTGGGTTTAACATATGCAAATTTATATTGTGACTTAATTGATAGCTTTGAAGAGGAAATGCAATTTATCCCTGATGATCATGCCCGACTAATATTTATGAATCAATATATTTATAATGATAGCCGAATGGAAGGATTAAACGTCACACTAGAGCAAGCATCAGAAATAGTAACGGATTTAAGAATGAATATGCAAAACAGTAGATACTGCTCAGAAGAAAATGAAGTTTATATGTCTATAGCTGGGCATTATTTAATGTATCAACATATATTAGAAACGCCAGTAAAAACTGATGTATCTATATACAATATTGTGGATTTAAATAAATATTTATATCAGTATTATCCGTTCCCAGAATTTGGTGGGAAAATACGAGATGAGAATCCGGTTATAAAAGGTGCAAAATTTGAAGTGGTTGATTTTAGGTATATTTGTAAGGAATTAGATAAACTAGAAATAGAGATTCAAAATATATATAAGAAAAAAGATAAAATTAAAATCAGTGAATATATTAAACATGTAGTTAGAATGCATCATATGATAACAAAGATTCATCCTTTTTCGGATGGGAATGGGAGAACTACAAGAGCGTTTATGAATGTTCAATTAGTAAGAAAGGGTTTGTCACCTTTGTATATAAAGGTTAAAGAGAAAAAAGAATATCTCGATGCGTTAGAGATTGCAGATACTAAAAATGACTACGATAGTCTATATGAAGTGATTATTAAAATAATGTTGCGTTGTAATTCTGAAATTTGTCAATCAGCGTGATGAAGAGAATTAACAGAAAGTAAAACACATTGTGATTTTCGCATGAAACAGGTGGTTGGCTCGTTGCGAGTTTGCGAATTATGTGCTATTGTAATCAAGACTTTGAAGGAGTTTTTCGTAATGGCAAAAGAGGCAAGGAAAATTATTCTTGCGTGTGAAGAATGTCTTGCACGCAACTATACAACAAACGGTTCGAAAAACAGCACAAAGAGATTGGAGCTCAAGAAGTTCTGCCCTAAATGTGGTAAGATGACACTCCATAAAGAAACAAAATAGAAAGTAGGCAAGGCGATGTCTGAAGAGATGAAGGATAAAAAGGTTGCGAAGTCTGAAAAGCAACAGGCTAAAGAAGCTAAGAAGTTAGCCAAGAAGAATAAACCAGCAAAAGACCATTGGTTTACCATCAGTGGTATTACAAAAGAAGCAAAGCGTGTTCGTTGGCCACATTGGACTAACCAAGGCAGCGAAGAAGGAACATTACAAAATACTGGTGAAGTATTGGTGTTCACAATATTCTTTGCATTATTCTTTGTGTTGTGTGATTTAGGTGTTGCATATCTAATGAAAGTTTTCGGGATTGGAGCGTAACAATATATGACAACAAACGAAAAAGCAGTAATTTCTGCAATTGATGATGAGCATGAAACTAGGTGGTATGTTGTAAATACATACGCTGGTCACGAAAATAGGGTTAAGGAAAATCTTGAGAAGCGCGTTGAAACAATGGGCATTCAGGATTCCTTATTCCGTATTGTAGTAGCAGAAGAAACAGAGACTGTTATTGGTAAAGATGGAAAACCAAAGGATGTTAAGACAAATGTATTCCCGGGTTATCTCTTCGTTGAAATGAAGATGACAGATGAAGCTTGGTATGTTGTACGTAATACTCCAGGTGTTACAGGATTTATCGGTTCCTCTGGTGGTGGTGCGAAGCCATTCCCGGTTGCACCAGATGAAATGGAAGCTATCTTACGCCGTATTGGTCAAAGTGATAAGAAGATTTCAATTGATTTCGAGATTGGTGATACAGTGAAGATTCTTGCTGGTCCATTCAGTGGAATGGAAGGAAGAGTTGCGTCATTGAATGATCAAACCCAGACAGCTAACGTATTGATTATGTTGTTCGGTCGTGAGACGCCAACAGATATCAACTATGGTGATTTAGAAAAAGTAGAATTGTTCTAGGAGGTTCAGATGACAGTAGAATTGACAAAAATCCTAACCAATTATGCAATTTTTGCGGTAATTTGGTATGTCCTACAGACCTTCGGATATTTAAAAGTCTTACGTAAGACATCTGTGAATAAGATGCTTGCATTTATTCCTGTACTACGTGAACTTGTGATGTTCAAATTAGTTTGGAAATCTAAGTTTGCTGGAATCATCTGGTTTGTATGTGTAATCGGTGGTCTAGCATTATTCTTGGTTGCTGCAAACACAGGATTACAGATTATTGGATGGCTCGGTCTTGTGATGATGATTGCGTCCATCGTAATTCATATCAAGAGATCGGGTAAGCAATCAAAGGCATTCAACTTAAGTGGTGGCATTACAACATTGTTGATTTTCGCTAACCCAATCGGAAATATTGTAATCGGTATGGGACAAGCTGAATATAAAGGTGCGAAATAGGAGTGTAGGAAACTACACTTTTTCCTTTTTGGGGATATGTAATGAAGAAACAGAAGATCAGTTTAAAGTTTTTAAAGAAATATCAAAAAGAAAGTATCCTTGCACCTTTATTTAAATTATTAGAGGCGCTGATGGATTTGACAGTACCATTAGTCGTTGCTCAAATCATTAGAAATGGAATTGGGCAAAATGATATGAGCTATGTCTTAAAGATGTTTGGGATTTTATTATTGCTCGCAGTGTTGGGAATGGCGTTTTCCTTCACAGCGCAATGGTATGCGGCCAAAGCAAGTACTGGTTATGCGACAGACTTAAGACAAGAATTATTCGATAACATTCAGGATTTAACATATGCAGAGTTAGATCAACTTGGAACAGATACTTTAATCACTCGTATGACAAGTGATGTATTGCAGGTACAGACAGGCTTGAATTTAGCTTTACGTCTATTACTAAGAAGCCCGTTTATTGTCTTTGGGGCGATGATTGTCGCATTTACAGTTGATGTAAAATCTGCACTTATCTTTGTGGTAACGATATCAGTCCTTGCGGTCGCTGTGTTTACGATTATGTGGATCAGTATTCCGCTGTATAAAAAAGTACAGAGTGCATTGGATAAATTACTAGGAACATTGCGTGAAAACTTATTGGGCGTTAGAGTCATTCGTGCATTCCGAAAGGAAGATGCTGAGGTTCAACAGTTTAATCAAGAGAATGATACTTTAACACAATATAACGAACATGTAGGTCGCTTATCAGCGTTAATGAATCCATTAACGTATATTTTAATTAATGTAGCAATCATCACATTAATTTATGTAGGTGCGATACGTGTTGATGGTGGAAACATTGCACAGGCGGATATTGTTGCATTATACAACTTGATGGCACTGATTATTGTAGAGCTAATTAAACTATCATCTCTCATTATCACAATCAATAAATCACTTGCGTGTCTAGAACGTATTGAAGCAGTTCTTATGGTAAAGCGTCAGATGGTCTACCAGCTGGAACCTGTAAAAGAAGATGAAAGTGCTCCAGCAGTTGTCTTTGACCAAGTTTCCTTCGCCTATCCACAAGCTGGTGCAGATGCGATATCTAATATTAGCTTTGTGGCAAATCGTGGAGAGACAATTGGTATTATTGGTGGAACAGGTTGTGGTAAGTCAACCATTGCGCAACTAATACCTCGTTACTATGATGTACAAAGTGGAAAAATATGCGTGAATGGTGTAGATGTAAAAGACTATCCACAAGGAGAACTTGTATCGAAAGTGGGGATGATTCCTCAGAAGGCAGTTCTATTTAAAGGGACAATTCGAGAGAATATGCAGTGGGGTAAAGAGGATGCGACAGATGAAGAAATCTGGCATGCATTAGAAATTGCGCAGGCTGCAGATGTAGTAAGAAGTAAGAATGGATTAGATGCGATGATTGAACAGAATGGTCGTAATTTATCTGGTGGTCAGAAACAACGTCTTACAATTGCTCGCGCATTATTAAAGAATCCCGAAATATTAATCATGGATGATTCCGCTAGCGCATTGGACTTTGCGACAGATTTAAAGCTGCGCCGTGCGATTCATAATTTAGGAAATCAAATGACAGTCTTTATCGTTTCACAGCGTGCATCTACGGTGCGTGCTGCTAATCAGATATTAGTATTAGATGATGGTAGCCTAGTTGGAAAAGGAACGCATGATGAACTGATGGAGAATTGTAAGGTATATCAGGAAATCTATTACTCTCAATTTCCAGAAGAAAAACCAAAGGAGGTTATGGCATGAAAAAGAACACATCATTCCAAACCTTAGGGAAAGTCTTAAAGTTTATTGGAAAGTATAAAGTATTGCTTGTATTTAGTGTTACGTTATCTATTGTTGCGGCGATATTACAGTTGTATGTACCTATCTTGTTTGGCGATGCGATCGATACAGTCATCAAACAAGGAGAGATACATTATTCACAGCTTATTTCAACGTTAATCAATATTGGAATCTGTATTACGATTGCATCAATTAGTCTTTGGGTGATGAATCTAATTAACAATCGTCTAACATATCAGACGGTTAAAGAGATTCGTGCAAAAGCGATGCGACATATTCAACATATTCCTCTATCTTATTTAGATTTACATAGTACAGGAGACATCGTTCAGAGTGTCATTGCGGATGTTGATCAGTTATCTGATGGTTTGTTGTTGGGGTTTACACAGCTATTTACAGGTATAATAACAATTATTGCGACGTTAGTATTTATGCTTTCGAAGAATGTGCTAATTACCTGTTGTGTGATTGTGTTAACACCGGTTAGTTTCCTTGTGGCAAGATTTATCTCAACACGTTCGTATCGTTTGTTTCAAAAACAGACAAGTACACGTGGAAAACAGACCGCATTGATTAATGAGATGATTGGTAGTGAAAAGATTGTAAAGGCGTTTGGGTATGAGAAACGAGCATCTAAGCGATTTAAAAAGATGAATGAGGAACTACAAGAATATACGCAAAACGCATTGTTTATTAGTTCCCTAACAAATCCATCTACACGTGCAGTAAACAATGTGATTTATGCGATTGTGGCGGTGCTTGGCTCTTACAGTATTATGAAGGGCAACTTAACAGTTGGTGGATTGACAGTATTACTATCTTATGCCAACCAATATATGAAGCCGTTCAATGATATTAGTTCTGTGGTGACTGAATTACAGAATGCGATGGCGTGTGCTGATCGTGTCTTTACATTGATAGAGGCTCCGGCTGAAAGTGAAGATCCAAAATTAGATTTGGTTGAAAAGGCTGGTGCAATTGATATTCAAAATATCTTCTTCTCATATCTACCAGACCAAAAGCTGATTGAGAATTTTAATTTTAGCGCAAAAGCTGGTACGACTACGGCTATTGTCGGACCAACGGGTTGTGGTAAGACAACATTTATCAACTTGCTAATGCGATTTTATGATGCAAATCAAGGCACAATTATGATTGATGGACAGAATATCTATGATGTAAGTCATAAATCAATTCGCAAGAACTTCGGTATGGTTTTACAGGATACATGGTTAAAGAATGCAAGTATTCGTGATAATATCGCCTTTGGTGTGAAGACTGCTAGCGATGAAGAGATCATCGAAGCCGCAAAGGAAGCACATAGTTGGGAGTTTATCCGTCGTATGCCGGAAGGATTAGATACAGTTGTAACAGATGATAGCTTAAGCCAAGGTCAAAAGCAGTTACTCTGTATCACCAGAGTATTATTGAGTAAGCCGAATATGTTAATTCTCGATGAAGCAACCTCCTCTATCGATACACGCACAGAACTTGAAATTCAAGCAGCTTTTAACAATCTTATGAAGGGACGTACCAGTTTTGTGGTTGCGCATCGTCTGTCAACGATTCGTAATGCGGATCAAATCATTGTCATGAATGCCGGACGGATTATTGAGCAAGGTAATCATGAAACACTCATGGCTCAAAATGGTTTCTATTGTCAGCTATATAACTCACAATTTGCAACAACACAAGGGTAATGATAGGTTTGTATATTGGTATTTAACTCTAAAATCCACTTCAAAAGGATAAAAAGCAAAGTGGAAATAAGTCATTTAGAAATAGTGTCATCAAGAAGGAAACTTCAAGCTGGCGCTATTTTTAAATGATATGGCATAAAATTTTGCTATTTTAAGATTATATAGTATAATTTGTTATACAAATCATACAAAATATACTCAGGAGGAGAACAGCATGGCGAAAACACCAAAAGGGAAATATGCTTGGACAGCTACAGTTGGGGAAAAAGGTCAGATAGTAATACCAAAACAGGCACGAGAAGTATTTCATATCAAACCGGGCGATACAATTCTGCTTCTTGGCGATGAAAAAAGAGGTATTGCTATACCGCCAAAGGGGGCATTCGCGCATTTGATGGAAGTGGCTTTTGAAGCGAAGGAGGATGAATGATATGGGATATGTTCTAGAAGTAAATGGTCTCACAAAAATTTATCCGTCTTTTGAACTAAAACCTGTTAACTTTCATGTTGAAGCGGGTGAAGTTATGGGATTTATAGGTAGAAACGGTGCAGGTAAAACTACAACACTTAAAGCTATTTTAAATCTTGTCCATCCTCATGCTGGTAGTGTTCGTATTCTTGGAATGGACTATATGGATAATGAAGATAAAATAAAACAGCAGATCGGTTATGCTGTAGGTGGAACCAATTATTATAAAAGGGCGAAGTTAAAGGATATTGTAGCCATTACTCGTATTTTTTATGAAAATTGGGATGATGAGGCGTATCGTCATTACCTTACCGCATTTAAACTTGACGAAAATAAGAAGATTATGGAACTTTCTGAGGGCATGAAGGTAAAGTTCTACCTCACCTTGGCACTTTCTCATCATGCAAAGCTTTTAATCTTGGATGAGCCGACGAGTGGACTTGACCCGGTATCTAGAGATGAGATGAATGAGATTTTCCGAAAACTTGCTAAAAAAGATGTAGCAATTCTATTTTCTACCCATATCACCAGTGACTTGGAAAAATGTGCGGATACTATTAGCTATATCAAGAATGGAGAATTACTGTTATCTACAAAGAAAGAAGATTTTATCCGTCATTACACCAAGGAAATGGGTGGTACACCGACACTTGAAGATATTATGGTGCATATCGAAAGAGAAGAGGTAAATCTGTGATGAAAAAACTTTTTTATAAGGAAATGAAGCTGTCAGCGAATCCTTTGACTTATTTGTTTATTGCTTTTTCGGCTATGACAATGATTCCAAGTTATCCTATTCTTGTGGGTTCCTTTTTTATCTGTCTTGGCATTTTTCATACCTACCAGCAGATTCGGGAATATGATGATGTTACGTACACGGTTATGTTGCCGGTTAAGAAACGGGACATAGTTACAGCGAAATATTTATTTGTTTTGTTTATTGAACTTACGGCTTTTATCTTATGTACATTATTAACAATTATCAGAATGAAAATTTTAGGGACTGCCGTTCCTTATGCTACAAATCAATTGATGAACGCAAATATGGCGTATCTTGGATATACAATGATTGTATTTGCAGTATTTAACAGCATTTTTCTTGCAGGTTTTTTTAAAACAACTTATAAGATTGGGAAACCTTTTTTCATATTCTGTGTAGTCAGTTTTATTATAATAATCATGGGAGAGATACTACATCATATTCCTGATTTAGAAAGTTTGAACAATCCTTCGAATTTAAGCATGCCGCAGGTTGTTATATTTGCAATCGGTGTCGTTGTGTTTATGCTATGTACATGGTTATCATATCAAAAAGCTGTAAAAGATTTTGAAGGTATTGATTTGTGAAGTAGAGTACATTAGTGAATTGTTTTAGTGATAAATTAGAAGTTGATGGAGAACAATCAAGATGAATGAATTTAATGAATATGTTCGCGCTAGTTTTTCTGAATCCGGCGATATTGTCATAAAATCTATGATGGGCGGATACCTTGTGTATTTTAATGGTAAGCTGATAGGTGACATTTGCAATAATGAACTGTTTTTAAAGAGAACGCCGACATCGGACAGATTGCTTGCAGATTCCGAACTGCGCTATCCGTATGAAGGTTCCAAGACCCTGATGCATGTGTTTGATAATTTTGATGATAAGACTCTAATTATGAATCTTCTGGATGGTATGTATGCTGAACTTCCGGAAAAGCAACCTAGGAAAGCCAGATGAGAAAGACAAATACCCGTTTGAAGATATGCAAGTATATATAAATCTAAATTTGCAGAGGTGTTAAGATGGAAAATTGTGTTTATATTATTTCCGGACCACCGGGTGTTGGGAAAAGTAGTGTTAGTGAAGAGCTGGCTTATTCTTTTGATAAAAGTGCTGTTATAGAAGGAGACAGCATTTATTTAATGATTAAAAGTGGATTGGTAGCACCATGGGAAGATGATGGCTACTATATGGATTTGTTTTGGGATAATGTTATTAGTATTACCAATAATTTACTTGCTAGAGATATGACAGTAATAATAAACTATGTACTGTTTGAAGAACAAATTAGAAAAATGAAAGAGTTCCTAAAAACGAAACAAGTAAACCTAAAATATTGCGTTTTGCTAGCAGAGGAACAAACGCTTAAAGAACGAGATTTGTCTAGAAAAGAAATAGAAAGAACTGGTGAGTTATCAATTACATCAAGAAATGAGTTTCTATCTAGAAATATGAATAAGAATCATTTGCTTTATACGGATCATTTAGATATTAGAGAAACTGTAAATAGAATAAAATCTTCAGATAAGTTTTTTGTTTAAGAGAGATAATATAGATTTTAAAAGGAATAGCATTAAAGGGTGATTACAGTTTTGATGAATTTAAAATAATTTTACACGGCGATTATTTACGAGAGTGACACATTACTATCAATACAAAAGAATCCTCCGTATTCTTATCAAAACCAGCAAAACACATGGACAGAGTGAAATCTGTTTGTGTGTTTTTTTATTTATATGGAATTTTTGGGTTGTTGATGCAACCAATCCCTCTTTCGAATCAATACCAAGAGTGAGAGGAAGCAAAGAGGTAAAACTCACTTCCTTTTATTATAAAAAATTAGGTTAGTAAACTGGTTTAACCGTAGATTTTACAAATAGACACTAAAGATTTTTATTTGATGATACTAATATGGAATAAGTATTTTAAACTGGTATTAAATAAAAACGACAGAACAATCAACTGCCGTTTTCAATATTCATTTTCATTTGCTTGTTGCATGATAAATGGTCGTGCTGGTAAAAATCTCACTCGCTTTTAAGATAACATCTGCTTTCAAGTCGCTATGAATCGCATCAGGAAGTGCCTGAGTTTCCAGAGCTAAGCCGTTGTGCTGGATCATGGGATGCCCATTTAAAATGACCGTATCATCTACAAAGTTTGCTGAGTATGTCACTAGGCATGGTGCAATGGTTTTAAACGTTAAAAAGCGACCGGATTCAGGATCGTACAAGGAGCCAGCCCTATCCTCTTGCTTGTTTAAAGCAAATGGATGATCTAAACCTGATACAATCTGAATCTGCTCATCTTGATTAGCAAAAATATCTTTAAAAGCCACACCTT
>ERZ773003.173-NODE-173-length-53095-cov-18.709766_pt1 | contig 53095 bp, 53 predicted proteins | sample MGYA00580668_ERZ773003 | MGnify/ENA primary metagenome ERZ773003 (study PRJEB29015, sample SAMEA2738002) | human oral metagenome | biome: human oral; feature: human-associated habitat; material: dental | place: China | collected 2126 ...
GCGCGACGCTCAATGCGCTGGCCAACAAGCTCTGGTACACGGCCTATACGACGGGCGAAAGGAATCTCACGGGCAAGGCGGAAATCGCCGAAGGTCTGACAACATCGGCGGTCAGTAAGCGTGTTGAGAACATCACGTTTAATGAGACGACCGGACAAGGCGGCTATACCTATACGCCTGCTGTCGATCCCCCGCAGCCGCCGCAGCCGGGACAGGATGAACAGACGACGACGGCGTTCACGACGCCCATCACTGGCGATGCGGCTGTTGATACGGATTATGTGACGGCGCATGTGCTCAAGGATGATAAGTACACGTTTACCAAGAATTCGAAAATCACGGCAGCTACGGGTATTCAAGCGGTGCAGGATAAGCCGGTTACGGTGCAGGCCGCAGGAGCGGAGCTCAAGATTCAGGCGGCGGATTATGGTGTGGATGCCGGCACAAACAGCAAGGTTGCGATTACAGGAAAGCAGCTCACGATTGATGCGGGCAGCCGCAGCATACGCGCCGCGGCAAACTCTGACATTTCCGTTGGCGCAGGATTTGATCTCAAGGGGACCATCGAAAATAACGGCGGGCGCATCTCGCTCAACGATACGGGACGGAAGAGCTCGTTGGTCGGTGATATCACGCAGACGTCGGGCAATTTCAGCCTTAGAATGCAGGGGCTGGATTCCAAGCTCAACAGCAAGATTGTCGCGAGCGGCGGGGTGTTCGATCTCTCCATGGAAGGTGCAGGCGCAGCCTTTACGGGCAGTATCCGCGGCGCAGGAAGCGCTAGGGAAGCAGGCACGGGAGAGCGCAGGCTGACGCTGGAAAACCGTACAATTTGGAATGTCACGGCGCCGTCCAATCTCACCCGATTGAATGCAAAACAGGGCAGCATTATCAACTACCTCTTCAGCAATGACGAGGGCGTCAATGTTGAGAACTTCAAGGGCTCGGCGACCGTGCATTACGATGGCACGGCCACTGCAGACGGCACGCTGACGCTTGCTCATACCGGAAAGTTCCGGATTCGCAATGTTGAGGGGACGGGAAATGCGCTTACCATTGCGACGGATGCGTCTGCCGGCAGCGATGCGGCGGACGAAAAGGTAGCAACCTCGTTGGCCAAGCAGTTCGAGTACATCGGCGACAGAAATAACATTCAAGACCGTAGGATTCAAGGGCTTTCTTTGAGCGCGCTCATTGCTGACGGAATGATGTCGTCTGCCAAGCGGTACGCGATTCTCCTGGGTACAGATGGCACATCCGAGGGGGTCAAACCCTTTGTATCGAACGTTGAATACGGCGATTACGAAACCATGATCATGCAGAGCACCAAGGGGGCCATGACCTCCTCGGCCATGGTCTGGCGCAACGAAATGAACGACCTCATGAAGCGCATGGGCGACCTTCGCCTCTCGCCGGGCGACCTTGGGGGCTGGGTGCGGTTCTATAAGGGCCGAACCTCCAGCGACAAGGACAAAGCGTCCTTCCGCATGAACTACACCACCATCCAGGCCGGTTACGACTGGAAAGCAGGGAAAGACTGGCGGGTCGGCATCGCCGGCAGCTACATGAAAGGCAGCTCCAGCTACGCTACGGGGAGCGGCGACAACAAAGCCGGAAACTTCGCCGTGTACGGCACCTGGACAGGCAAGAGCGGCCAGTACGTCGACCTCATCGCCAAAGTGGGCCGGGTGGCCAATGAATTCAGAGGAACCAACGCCTGGGGGAACGTCGAGGCCAGCGGGGACTATCACGCCTGGGGCGAATCCGTCTCCGCCGAATACGGGCGGCGCTTTAAGACGGACGGCAGCTTCTACTTTGAACCCCAGGTAGAATTCACCTTCGGTCGACTAAACGGCGTAGACTACGACATGCAGTCCAACGGCTACGGAACGCTGAAGGTTCGTCAAAGTGGGATGAACAGCGCCATCGGGCGTTTAGGCGTCGCGTTCGGGCAGGAAATGGAGAAGGCCACCTGGTTCGTCAAGGCGTCCCTCTACCATGAATTTGCCGGTGACATGGATACGACATGGGAGGTCGCAGGCAGCCCGACGAAGTACACACAGCAGAAAGGCAAAGACACCTGGCTGGGCTTACAGGTTGGGGGAACGGTAAAGCTCAATGACGGGCTCAGCCTCTACGGTGATTTTGAGAAGACCTTCAGCGGCGATATTAAGACCGACTGGCGCGTCGATGCCGGCCTGCGCTGGAGCTTCTGATCTCTTCGCCGGGGGAAACGGCAGCATGGCGATCAATGGTTTTCGGCTGTTGGGTTTCCCTTCTGCGTTCGTTGGCTGCTGGAAAGTTACTATGGCTTTGGAGGCGTGAGATAACGATGGAAATATGGCGAAAGGGCTGGGGAATAGAGCTGATAGCGGCGGTGATCGGCTTTCTGGCGGTGGGGCTGTGGTGCTGCCCGGTCCTAGCGGCGGAAAATGGCGACGACGCTGGGTTGGACACTTACGATATCGGCGAGATTACCGTTGAGGCCAAGCGCCCCGACTGGGAGGAGAAACTTTCGCCGGGGACGGTAACGGTCATCCGCCCGGAAGAATTTAAGGGCGAGCAAAAGACGCTGCCGGATTTCTTGCAGATGGTGCCGGGGGTCCATGTACGCGAGGTCCAAGGGAAAGGGCAGTATACGACGGTAACGGTGCGCGGGTCGACAGCGGCACAGGTCGGCGTCTTCGTTGACGGCGTTCTGACGAACCTGGGCGGTGACGCGGCCGTCGATATCTCGGCGATCCCGGTCAGCAACGTCGAACGCATCGAGGTCTACCGCGGCTATATTCCAGCGCGCTTTGCGGGGACGTTCATCGGCGGCGTCATCAATGTGGTGACGAAAAAGCCGAAAAAAGCGCACGGTTCGGCGGAAATTGGGCCCGGCTCCTTTGGCTCTATGAAAGCGTCCGTTGAAGTCACGGCCCCGCTGGGCGCGGGCAGCCTGCTCTTTGGCTACAATCGTGAATCGCGCGATGGTGACTTTCCCTATCGCAGCTATGCGGCGGAGCAGTTTTATACGAACACGGGAACTGGTCGGGATATTGTAGAGGCACGGAAGGATCTGCAAACCTTGTTAGTAATGACGCCGGCGGAGCGCGCCGCCTACGACGCGGCGCATTGGCCCGGCGCTTGGCAGGTGGAAGTAGACGGCATACTACAGTGGCTGGGCAACTACACAAGGGAATGCTATGCCGCTGATGATCCCCGCCGCTGGCGCAAATACAACGACTACCGGAACAGCGATGTCCTCATGAAGTGGCAGAACGACGACTGGATGATCAAGGGGACGTATAAGACGGTCGACCGCCATCTTCCAGACAGCCTATGGGTCGATTATCGGAGCTATTTTGATATGATCACACCAGGCCATGAAGTGGACGTGTTTGATCTTTATAAATACGACAAACGTCATCAGACAATCAAGGCTACGGAGTTGCTCGTACAAAAGCGGTATCGAAACGAGAAGCTGGAATGGGGCTGGATGGTCGATTACCTGAGCCAGAGCAAGGACTACCGCGCCGAAAATATTCATGACGGCCTGCGATTTATGATTAAGATTCCCATGCGGGAGTGGAGCCGCTACCGTTCTCATAAGTATAACGTGCAGTTAGACGGGACGTATCAGCTGGGCAGCCGCAATATGCTTGATTTTCAGATGAACTACTCCCACGAGCGGATGAGTATCGACGGTGACGGCCTTGATGAGGTCATCGACGACGTGCAGGCCGGGATTGGGAATCTCTGGGCCCAGATGCGCAATCAATTCGATCAAAACATCTTTAACGCGCAGCTTCAGGATACGATCACGCTGGATCCTAAAGGCACGTGGCAGATGACGCCGAGCCTTCGTTTTAACCGTTCCCAGATTATCGGCTACAGCCAGTTCGGCCGTTTCAATCCTCTCAAAACCTATCGCTGGGTTACCCCGAAAGATGCGCAGGTAGACCAGAAAGTCACCTGGCAGTTAGCGCTGAAAAAACATTTTAACGATCACTTCACGATGCGTATGACGGGCGGCACCTATTTCCGCCTGCTCAATATGTACGAGATCGCGGGCGACGGCGCGGGCATCATGCCGGCTCCTATGGATTACAAAGGAAGCGGCGCGAAATTCCCCCAGCCGGAATACGGTAAGCAATTTGATTGCAGTGCTATCTGGGACGGCAAGTTCTTAGGCTCGGACAACCGGACGACGCTCACCTATTTCTGGCGCGATACACAGCGGATGCTGTATCTCTACCGGGCGGGTCTCAATTACAGCTCCTACTTCAATGATATGCGCGGTAAGGCGCATGGCATTGAGCTGCAGACGAATTTTCACTGGAAAAAATTTGACCTTGATATTGAAGGAACACATCTTAACATTCAGGCGCAGCGCCGGGATTCGTCCCCCGGGGTTCATTATGATTGGTTTGAAGTACGTCCGACCTACCAGCCGGAATGGGAAGGCAATATCCGCCTGACGTATCGCCCGACAGAAAAGTGGCTCTTTTTCGGCGAGATGCATTATGTATCCCAATACTACACGCATTACGCTATTCCACAAACGAAAAATCTTATTGAAAAAGAACTTGCCGGCAGACCGCGAGCTGCGCTGAGAACGGTAAATGTGGGGCTTAAATGGTCGCCGCGTAAGAATATGACGTTCTCGCTCGGCTGCAACGACGTATTTGATGAAGCCGTGAAGCTGAAAGTACACAGCGTGCAGCGTTATTTGAGCGATCCGAGCTGGGTGAATATCGAGTACCCGCTCCAGGGACGCAGCTATTATATGACCTTTCGTTATGAGTTTTGAAGCAAGGAATGCCGGAACGATGAGAGAAATATTTTGCCGGAAAGAAACGTCGCCGGCCATTCTGTAAAGCAGGGCGGTCTTTCTTTCTGTTTGGTAGGTATCTATCAGGAATTGGAAAGCAAAGCGATGACGAAGAAACGTGAAGCCATGGCGAGGCAGGGAAAATGGCGGGGCTAAGATTTGGAGCGAAAACGATACGGAACAAAAGAAAGGTTGATGCGATTATGAAACGAATCTTGCTGGTGGCCATTACGGTCATGGCGTTTCTCGGCACTTTTGCCGGTACACCGAACACGGCCGGCGCGGCGGAGGCCACGGTGGGCTACGTGAATATGGATGCGGTCTTTGAGGCTTGCCCCGGTACGAATGAAGCGGCGGTAGAACTGCGCCAGCTTCAAGCTACTTTACAAAAGCAGTTTGAAGAAGAATCTCCCCCATTAGATGACGCGGCCAAGGCGAAATTAGAGCAGGAACTCAACGCCAAACTGGCCAAGCGGCAGCAGGAATTGATGGATCCCATTCAAAAGCGTATCAGCCGGGCGATCAGCCAGGTGGCGCAAGAAAAAGGAATCCCGCAGATCGTCAAAGCGGAGGTCATCCTCTACGGCGGGAAAGATTTGACAAAAGATGTCATCACTGCGGTGAAGGCGTAAAATTGATATCGTTTATAGGCCAGAAAAACAGCAGAAAACCACCGCTGGACGCGTATGTGTCGGCGGTGGTTTTTGTTCGGCGCTGCCGGCTGTTATTTTCTCCACGGGAGGGAAAGGGGATCACGTGCGTTTCGTATGATGGAGAAAACACTTTTTGGGGGAAGGAGCCGTGGGATATGGATTTTCTGGGGAAATATGCTATACTGTTGATAACAGCAGGAACATTCATCGTTGGGAGGGGTTGTTTGTGGGGAAAAAATTGAAGATACTGATTACGGATGATTCCACACTCCTGCGCAAGAAGCTGCGGCTGGAGCTGGAACGTTTGGACTGCGAGGTCATTGAAGCTGCGAATGGCAAGGAAGCCGTGATGCTGGATCTGCAGGAAAAGCCCGACGGGATGTTTCTGGATATCGTCATGCCCGAAGTGGGCGGGATTGAGGCGCTGCAAGTCATTCGGGAGGTAAATCCCGATATGCCGGTGGTGATGCTTTCCTCGGCGGGGACGCCCCAGAAATTGGTGGAGACTTTGAAATTAGGGGCGCTTGATTTCATTCAAAAGCCCTACACCAGCGAGCAGATCAAAAAAGCTGTGGAGGCCATTCGGCAGAAGGCGGCATCTGATGCGTGATTTTTATTTTGCCCAGCATCTTTTAAATACCGGCGAGATAACGCCTGGGGAGCTGCCGTCACTTTTGGCCGACAGCACAGCGGTGGAGCCGGAATTAGCCATTCTGGCGATGCAGGACGGACTTCTTGCCGGGGCGCAGGCGGCGGAGCTGGCGGATTCGGGAGCGGACTTTGCCGATGCGGCTCAGGAAAAGAAGATGTTGACGGCAGGGCAGATTGCGGCGCTGAAAAAAAGCGTGCCGGAGGAGAGCGCCCGCTTCGCCGAGGCCCTTTTTCGCCAGGGACGATACGATTATCGGCGGCTGGGCGAGCTGCTGTCGGCAGGACGGGCGGCGGCCGATCCTGTGCGGGAGGCCGTGGTGCGGATGGGGGCTGATCTGCTGCCGGGCGAGGTGGCGCGTTACAGCGATTTTGTGGCCATTTTCCTGCGCTCTGTCATCCGCTTCATGGATACGCCGGCGGTGATCTCCAATAGAGCGCCGAATCTGAGCGGCGATGCACGTACATACGCCGTATCCCAGCGGCTCACGGGGGATCTTGTATTGGTGACGGGGCTTTTGGCGAAAGAGGATATGTTCGTGGAGATGGCGAAACGCTATAGCCACGAGGAAATTCATACCGTTGATGAGATGGCAATCGACAGCTTAGGGGAATTTCTCAATGTGGTAAACGGTCTTTTCATCGTGGATATGGCTCGGCAGGATCTGGAGATTGACCTTGGGCTGCCGAGGGTGGAGGAAAACGTCCTTCCCACCGGTAACCGCCAGATCGCTCTGGATATTTACACCGCTTTCGGCAACTTCGCTTTGGTCATCGCGGCGGATGAGTTTGTTTTCAAAGGCCGGGAGTGAAGACGGTTTTCGTTTAACCCCATGCGCAGGAAAGCCGACAGCAGAGCTGTCGGCTTTCCTGTTTTCCAGAGGTTGGTCAATTTTCCCGAGGCTGATGGAGCGCGTGACTATAAATTCGGTGCAGTGCGGGATGAAGTTATGGTGGGATAGCTTCCCCTTCGTTTATGCCGGAGACAGCGGCACGAGGGTTTCGATTTCGCCTTGATCCTTCAAGCAGGCCTGCCCCGCAGTGAGATCGGCCACGGCTTTTTTGACGGTTTCAGTGGCGTCGGGGGAGAGATAGAGGGTAAGGGTAACGTTTTCCGCGTAGCTTTTATCGGCGACGCGGATTTCGTTTTTTTGCAGCCAGTTTTCTAAAGGACTGAAGAGAGGGTACGCAACGGTGACGGCGACGCGGCGCAGCATCTGAAGTTCGGCCAGGGTAGAGGCCGCGAGACCCTGCGCGGCAGCGTGGGCATAGGCGCGGGTGAGACCGCCGGTTCCCAATTTGATGCCACCAAAGTAGCGGGTTACAACGATGAGTCCGTCGGTGATTCCCTGCCGCTCCAAGGCGGCCAGGATGGGGGCACCTGCCGTTCCGCTCGGCTCACCGTCATCGCCGGATTTTTTCCGGCGGCCGCACTCTAAAATCCATCCGTAACAGTGATGACGGGCGTCGTAATATTTCTTTTTGATCTCCTGTAAAAACGCCTGAGCCGTTTCTTCGTCCCTTACGGCCGCCGTGTCAGCGATAAAGCGGGAGCGCTGGACGGCATATTCCGCCGCGCCGCCTTTCATGATGATGATCCGTTTACCCATGCCGTCGTCTCCTTTGTGTTAGCGTGGAGCGGGGAGGTTCGTGCTTATTCCGGCAGGCGCAGGTTTTCCCGCAGGGAAGCCAGCTCGTTGGCCGTGAAGAGGCCTGCCGGAGATTCGGTGATCATCACTTCCTGCAGATGGCGGCTTTGTTCTTCCTGCACCGTACTTGCCTGCCGTTCGGGATCGGCGGCCAGTGCCGTGAGGCGGACGGTCTGATGCTGGGCTGATGCGTAGATTTGCGTCTTTTTCAAAATGGCCGTCACTAAGCTGCGGTTGGATTCGTCCAGCGCAGCGGGCGGGGACATGCGTTTTACTTGTTCCTCTGCTTCGGCGGCCGCTGCTTCCACTTCAACCAATCGATCATGGGCTGTTTCCAGATCGATGATGTCCTCGCTGAAGTCTGATAAAATGCGGTGATACTGCTGCCAGTTATGGTCCAGCTGCCCGATGAGGTGCTGATACTCCGCGTACCATTCGGCGACCGCCTGCTGTTGGGCCGTGATGTGGGCTTTTTCTTCAGGGCTGATGGTTGTGGGGCGGGGCGGCGCCGGATAACAGAAGGAAAACACTCCGGCCGCGATTATAACGGTCCCCAGGAAGAGCGGTATTTTACGCCCCGGGAAAAACCGCCGGGCGCAGAAAAAGAACAGGGCCGCGGCTAAGGCTGCCGCGCCGATCGCTGACATCATGGGCATGAGGCTCCTCTCTGTTGTCGTTGGCTTGTTTCGTATCCCGATTCACCTGATCACTAAACGCAGGCTTCGATCCGCTCGTCTGGACCGCACTTGTTAATTGTGTCTATTATACCATATCTGCTAAACACCGGCGGCACCCTGCTCGCCCTTGTGTAAGTGGTCGGGTACATATTCTCACTAAGCTCGCGCTTGGGCGCTCGCTCAGTGTTCATATAGTACCATGTTGGCGTGGTCTTGAAAACGCGGGGAGAAGCCGTTATAATTAAGGGCAAAATTCACTTATGGCTGCCGGGGATGCGCCCGTGCCGGAAAGGATTGTCCATGACAAAAAAAGAATTTGCCCGGGGATTTTGGCATATCTTTCGCTCCTATTGGAAGTCAGAGGAGAAAAAGCCGGCACTGGGCCTGTTGGCTGTCGTCATTTCCCTGAACTTCGCCATGGTGTACCTCGTCGTTCTCATCAACCGCTGGTACAACGAGTTTTACAACGCCTTGCAGGCTTATGAAGGCGCGCTGTTTTGGCCCCTCATCGGGGAATTTACCTTTTTGGCGCTGCTTCACATCGTCATCGCCGTTTACGCCATCTATTTGCAGCAGCTGCTTCAGATTCGCTGGCGCACCTACATGACCCGCCGCTACCTTACCTCTTGGTTAGACGACGAGGCTTACTACCGCCTTCAGGTCATGAAGAGCGACATGGATAATCCGGAGCAGCGAATTCAGGACGATATCAACCAATTCGTCGCCCTGACGCTGGGGCTCTTGGTCGGCATTTTGAAGCAGATCACTACGCTGGGCGCTTTTGCCGTTGTTCTCTGGAACCTTTCCGGCGTTCTGGAGATCCCGTTTGGCGGAGCAACGTTTCATATTTACGGCTACATGCTTTGGTTTTCGCTGCTCTATTCAGGATTGGGAACCTGGTTGGCGCACTTGGTAGGCCGCCGTCTCATTCGGCTCAATTACGATCAGCAGCGTTACGAAGCGGACTTTCGCTACGCCATGACGCGGGTGCGGGAAAACGGGGAGAGCATCGCCTTTTACCGCGGTGAGGCGGCGGAACATACGGGATTCTTGGCACATTTCAAAGAAGTCGTCAAGAATTTTCGTGCCCTCATGAAGCAGACGAAATATCTAAACTTTTACGCCAACTTTTACGCGCAGTTGGCCATCATCGCTCCGCTGATCCTCGCTGCACCCCGCTATTTCAGCGGGGCAATGCAGTTGGGCGGTCTCATGCAGACCATTACCGCTTTTGGCCGGGTGCAGGACGCTCTTTCCTATTTCGTCACCGTCTATGATACGGTGGCGCAGCTCATTGCCGTCACTCATCGTCTTTTAGGATTTACCTCTCATTTGGATGAAGTAAAGGCCCTTTCTCCGGCGGTGGAACGGCAAGACAGTCTGCGTCCCGAGCTGGTCTTCTCTGACATTCGCGTCGCGCTGCCCGACGGGCGGGCGCTTCTCTCCGACTGTTCCCTTGTCCTTCCGCCGGGGGAGAGGCTCTTAGTCACCGGTGCGTCGGGCTGCGGAAAATCGACGCTTCTCCGGGCCATCGCCGGGATATGGCCCTTTGGGAGCGGCGCCCTCCTGGCTCCTGAAAAGAGCCGTATCCTGTTTCTGCCCCAACGCCCCTATCTTCCCTTGGGGACGCTGCGCCGGGCCATCTGCTATCCCTTGGCGGATGAGAGAACCGTAGCGCAGAGCACCTTGGAAGACATCCTGCGCCGGGTGGATTTGGCGGCCCTCATCCCCCGCCTTGACGAGGTGGACGATTGGAGCCGCATCCTCTCCCTCGGAGAGCAGCAGCGCGTTGCTTTCGCCCGGATTCTCGTCCTGCGGCCCGACTGGGTGTTCCTGGACGAGGCCACCAGCGCCCTCGACGAGCCGCGGGAGGCCTACCTTTACCAAGTGCTTCAGGAAGCACTTCCCCATACCGGGTTGGTCAGCGTCGGGCATCGCCAGACCCTTTTTGCGCGCCATGATAAAGAGCTTCATTTGGAGAACGGCGCGGCGACGCTTCGCGACATCGCCGTGGCGTAAATTCGGTGCGATGTTTTGCCCCGCGGTGATTTTTGGAAATCGCCGCGGGGCTTTCTTAATTTGGAAATGTTTCCCATATTCATTGACAGAAAAACAGTTTGCTGGTAAAATGGGAACCGTTCCCGATTTTGGGGAGGAGGCGACGGCGGTGAAATACAAAACGAGGCAGCGGCAGGCCCTTTTGGATTATTTCTCTTCCGTGAAGGGACAGCATGTGACCGTGGGGGACGTCTGTGCCCATTTTCAAGAACAGGGCGCGCCCATTGGTAAGACTACTGTCTACCGGCAGGTGGAAGCGTTGGCCGCCGAGGGCGTTTTGCGCAAGTATGTCATTGACGAGAGCAGCGCCGCTTGTTTTGCCTTTGAGGAAGAAACGCCCCACTGTCAGGCGCTGCATTGTAAATGTGAGCAGTGCGGAAAACTCCTTCATCTTCCCGCCGACACCTTTGCCGCCATGGAACGGGATCTGTCGGGGCGGCACGGCTTTCGCTTAAACCGCCGCCGCACTGTCCTTTACGGCCTGTGTGAAGACTGCACGACCACGGGGGGCGGCGGATGCGCCCCCGAGTGAGGCGACATCGTTTTTCTGCCGGGCCTTTTTCCATCACCTATGTTACGGAGGTATTCCCATGAAAAAAATCCTTTCCCTGTTTCTTTTCTCTTTGTTGACGATGGCGGCTCTGGCTGGCTGCGGCCCGTCATCACCAGCCAACGAGGAGACGAAGCCCGCGAAACTCAGCGTCGTTACGACTATTTTCCCCCTTTATGACTGGACGAGAGAGGTCATCGGCGGGGAGAACAGCCATGTGGAGCTGACGATGCTCCTGGATAAAGGGGTGGATCTTCACAGCTATCAGCCCACGGCCGAGGATGTCCTGAAGATTTCCAACTGCGACGTCTTCATTTACGTGGGGGGAGAATCCGATGCCTGGGTGAAGGATGCGTTGAAGACCGCAACGAATAAGAATATGATCGTTCTTAACCTCATGGACGTGTTGGGCAGCCGGGCGAAAGTCGAGGAGCAGGCAGAGGGTATGGAAGAGCACCATCATCACCATGACCACGGGGACGCTCATGAGGAAGAAGAACATCATCACGATCATGACGCGGTGTCGGAAGATAAAGATCATGATGACGATCATGACGAGGACCACGAGGAACATCATCACGATCACGATGCCCTTCACGCGGATCATGACCACGAGGGGCATGAAGAAGGGGAACACCATCACGAGCCGGAATATGATGAGCATATCTGGCTCTCGCTGAAAAATGCGGAAGTGCTTACGGATGCCATCGCCGAGGCATTGTCTAAGGCCGATGCTGCTCATGCCGACGCTTACCGGAAGAACGCTGCCGCTTATCGGGAAAAACTCGCCGCGTTGGACAAGGAATATCAGGAAACGATCGCGGGCGCGCCGAATAAAACGCTCCTCTTCTGCGACCGCTTCCCCTTCCGGTATTTAGTGGATGATTACGGTCTCAAGTATTACGCCGCTTTCTCCGGCTGCTCCGCCGAGACGGAAGCCAGCTTTGAGACCGTCGCCTTTTTGGCGAATAAGCTGGCGGAGCTGAGACTTCCCGCCGTCCTCACCATCGAAGGGCGCAACCATAAGATCGCGGAGACGGTCATTCAGAATGCCCAGATGCCCGAGGAGAAGGTTTTGACCCTCGACTCCCTGCAATCCACCACGGCGGGAGATGTGACCAAAGGCGCTACCTATTTGGGGGTCATGAAAAAGAACTTGGACGTGCTCAAGCAGGCCCTGCGGTAAGATTGCTATGGCGCAGATTATTTGTCATCGCCTGACCCTCGGCTACGGCGGCACGCCGGTGCTCTCGGAGCTGGATTTTTCCGTCGAGGCGGGGAATTATCTCGTCATCTTAGGGGAAAACGGCGTGGGCAAGACAACCCTCTTTAAGGCGATCCTGGGCCTCACGCCGCTGCTGGCGGGACGAGTGGAACTGGCGGAGGGACTCTCTCTCCGCGACATCGGCTACCTCGCTCAACAGACCGCCGTGCAGCGGGGATTTCCTGCTTCGGTGCGGGAGATCGTTCGCTCCGGCTGTCAGGGGCGCATGGGGCTTCGCCCCTTTTACACCCGGGACGAAAAAAAGCGGGCAGAGGAAAATATGGCCCGCCTCGGCATCGACCATCTGGCAGATCGCTGCTATCGCGATCTCTCCGGTGGCCAGCAGCAGCGCGTTCTCTTGGCGCGGGCGCTGGGGGCGGCGGGGAAAGTGCTGCTCTTGGATGAGCCGGTTTCGGGCCTTGATCCCCAGGCGGCCGCCGATATGTACGGCATCCTTGGCGCCCTCCATCAATCCGGGGTCACCATTCTCATGATTACCCACGACGTGGAAGCGGCGCTGGCTGACGCAACCCATGTCCTTCACTTAGGGGAAAGCGTCTTCTGGGGAACGGCGGAAGGCTATCGGCAGAGCCGGGCTTCACGAGACGCGACGGCCAGGGGGTGCGGCTGATGGAAATGCTTTGGGGTAAGCTCCTTCTCTACTTGCAATACCCTTTCGTCGTCTACGCCTTGATCGTTGGCGTTCTCATTGCCCTCTGCTCCTCCCTTTTGGGTGTCACGCTGGTGCTGCGCCGCTTCTCTCTCATCGGGGACGGGTTGGCGCATGTGGCTTTTGGAGCCATGGCCATCGCCATGGTGCTGAAGCTGGCGGACAAAATGGTTCTTACCCTTCCCCTCACCATCCTGTTCGCCGTTCTTCTCCTGCGGCCGGGCAGTGAGGCAAAAATCAAAGGGGACGCAGCTATTGCCATGATCTCAGTGAGTTCCTTGGCGTTTGGCTACCTCTTCATCAACCTTTTCGCCGCTTCGGCCAATATTACCGCCGACGTTTGCACCACGCTCTTTGGGGCCACTTCAATCCTGACCCTGACAGCGGCGGAAGTGAGGCTCTCCATCCTCCTCTCGCTGGGCATGGTGGCCGTGTTCATCTTCTTCTATCACAAAATCTTTGCCGTTACCTTTGATGAGTCCTTTGCCCGGGCGGTGGGGATGAAGGTCAGCCTCTACAATCTCTTGATTGCGGTTATCATCGCGGTCATCATCGTCTTGGCCATGAACTTAGTGGGCTCGCTCCTGATCTCCGCCTTTGTCATCTTTCCGGCCCTCTCGGCCATGCAGCTCTTTCACACCTTCCGCTCCGTGACGGTGGGATCGGCGGCGCTCTCTGTCCTTGGGGCCTTTATCGGGATCTTAGCGTCCATCTTAGCGGGGACACCTGTCGGCTCCACCATTGTTGCCGTTGATACGTTGGCCTTTTTGGCCTGCTGGGGGCTCAATCGTCTCCATGGAGGAACATGGTAATGAATTTCTGGAAAAATCTTTTTTTGAGTGTTCTCTTGGCTGTAGGGCTGGGGAGCGGGTATGCTGCCGCGGCGCCGGAGCCCGACATTGATCTCACGGCGATGAGCGGTACCATGGTGTACTCCGTTGTCTACGATATGGTCTGGAATCCCGGCAACTACGTAGGAAAAACGGTGAAGATGCGCGGGCGGTACGCGCGGTACACTTCCGACGATACGGGAACCGTGCACCATGCGTGCGTGGTACAGGATGCCACCGCCTGCTGCGCCCAGGGAATTGATTTTGAATTGGTCGACGGCGCTTACCCGGATCCGGACAGCGAGATCACCGTCGTGGGGACGCTGGATACTTATCGTAACGGGAATGTCCAGCTCGCGCCCGGCATCGACCCCGCCAGCTACGGGATCGTATTGGATATCTGTATTCTGCGAAACGCCGAATTGGTGGAATACTGACGCGGCGAAGGCAGGGGGATTTTATGAATGGGATCAACCGGCAATGGCGCCGAATTTTACTGCCGCTTTTCTTCGTTTTTTTTGCGGCGCGGGGAGAATGCGGCGGCGTGGACATCGACCTTACTGTTTTGAGCGGCAATATGCTCTATGCGGCTGTTTACAACATGGTAAATGATCCGACGGCCTACGCCGGAAAAACCGTTAAGCTTGACGGGACGTATGTGACCTATGCCACCGACGATCCCGCCGCTCCCATTCGGGCCTGCATCGTCCGCGACGCGGCGGGCTGCTGTGCCAGTGGCTTGGAATTTCGCCTTGCCGCGCCCCAATCCTATCCGCCGGAAGACAGCCAAATTGTGCTCGTGGGGACCCTCGCCCTCGATGACAGCGAAAAACAGCCTGTTCTCATGCTCATCGACGCAGCCTTCGCCGAGTGAGAACCATTGTCGGCGGCGGGGAAGGGGAAGTGCGTCCCTTTTTGTTGACAAACAGAGTCCCTTTCGTTATAATACTTCTTGTCAGTCAGCGCGATTGACAAAACGCTGATGTAGCTCAGTTGGTAGAGCAGCTCATTCGTAATGAGCAGGTCATAGGTTCAAATCCTACCATCAGCTCCAGAAGAAATCAGGCTCCCGAGAAATCGGGAGCCTTTTTTGTTTATAAAAAGCCCCCGAAGAATTTCCTTCGGGGGCTGTCGTGACAAAGTGGTGGAGACGAAGAGGATTGAACTCTCGACCTCTCGGATGCGAACCGAACGCTCTCCCAGCTGAGCTACGTCCCCACTTGGTTGTATGAACATAAATAGTATAGCGCAGGATAGAGGGTTTGACAAGGGGGAAGAAAGGAAAAATTTCTCTTCTCTTGTCAAATGTTTTCGTTTTCAGGCCCCTTTGCGGTGTTGACGAATCGGAGGATGTGATGTAACGTAGAGGAGAAATTATGCAGGGAGGGAGATATTTCTATGACAAAGAAGTTTTTAACCGGGGTATTGGCCGCTTTATGCTGCGTGATTGTGAGCGCCGTGGCTTTACCGGTACAGGCGCAGGAGAACGGCGAGCCGACGGATTTAGTGGAGCGGATCCGCACGGCGGACAAGTTGAAAGAGAAAGCGGCCAAGGAGAATTTTTCCGACCGCATTGCACAGATTTCCCGTGAATACGCGGGGGAGGGCAGTGAGGCGGTGAATGCTCGGCCCAAGGTGGCCATCCTGTATGTGAACAACGCGAAGTCCACTTATGACGACGCGGTGGATAAGGAGATCTTCAAGTATCTCAATGCCGCTCTGCCGGAACAGGAGTATGAATTGGTGGATGGCGCGCCCTTTTTGGAAAAGCTGAGCCAGATGGGCTACATGGATCTTTCCTTGGCGGAGCGGACGGATTATGTGGAGGCTTTTGCCGGAACAGACGTGGATTATTGCATTTACCTTGAGATTCAGCCTTTTGTGGCCAGAGATAAGGTGACGTTCTTCACCGTCGGCAAGGATATTACGACGGCAGTGCCCTTCCGTATCATCAATTTAGGGACGGGACGGTATATTTACACGGGGAAATATACGGAAAAGGCGTCGGACAGCACGATGGTCGGCGGGATCGGCAATAAGTCGGTGGCGCTTAAGGCGATTGACAACGTAGGAGAGAAGCTGCTTACCGAAATTCAAAACCGCTTGCCGAAGACGAAGACGGCCGCCGAACCGGTGCAGTAAACTGCTCACGGGGCCGGGCTTCTGCACCGGAAGGAAAAACGGCGCGGGAGTTTCTTTTGGCCATGGGAATATAAGTCTTTGAAAAGCAGCCGGTGTCGGCTGCTTTTTCTTTTTGCTTTCACTGAAAGATAATAGGAAGATAAGCCTATCTCTTTGAGAAGGGGCTCGTTTCTGTTGACCCATTGCATAAGGAAATTTATATGAAGAAATATGTTTTCCCGGCAGGATTTTTCTCACGGATGTCTAATTGAACCAATACGAGATATATTCCTTTTTTAATAAAATTTTGGCATGGGAGGAAAGTTGCGTTATAGACAGCAGGTCAGGAATGGATATAGGATAAAAAGGGGGTTTTGATGTGGAGAAACGGGAAAGCATGTGGGAGGCGTATCGTCGCCGGGGGCTGAGCCGACGGAGTTTTCTGAAAGGCTGCGTGGCGCTCACGTCGCTGATGGGACTGAGTACGGATATGCTGTCTCAGGTGGTGGAGGCGGCGGAGACGAAGCCGCTGCCGGTGGTGATCTGGCTGCACGGTCACGAATGTACCGGGTGCGATGAATCTTTCATCCGCTCGGCGGCACCGCTGGCGTCGGATTTGGTACTGACGAATATCGCCTTGGAGTACGATCATCTTCTCTCGGCGGCTTGCGGGGAGCCGTTTGAACATCATTTGGAGGAAACGGTTCAGAAGTATTGGGGGCAGTACATTTTGGCCGTGGAAGGGGCCGTGTCCACCACGGATAACGGGGTCTACTGCATGACCGGCGGCAAGCCCTTTGTGGAGACGCTGCAAAAGGTGGCGCGGGGGGCGGCGGCCATCATCGCCTACGGAACCTGTGCTGTGTCCGGCGGCATTCAAGCGGCGAAGCCGAATCCTACGGGTTCCGGGGGTATTGCCCATTACGTCGGGGCGAAGCAGGTCATCGAGGTGCCGGGATGTCCTCCGATTCCCGAAGTCATGACGGGCGTGGTGATGCACATCGCTCTCTTCGGGAAGCTGCCGACGCTGGACGCGGAGAACCGGCCGCGCCAGTTCTACGGCAACCGCATTCACGATACCTGCTACCGGCGGCCCTTCTTTGATGCGAATATGTTCGCTGACCGCTACGACGATGCGGGGGCGAAAGCGGGCTGGTGCCTTTACAAGTTGGGCTGCCGCGGGCCGGAGACGTATAATTCCTGCGGCAATATGCGCTGGTATCACGGGATGTCGTACCCCATTCAGTCGGGGGCGGCCTGTATCGGGTGCAGCAACGCCCATTTTTGGGACGAGGGAGCGTCGTTCTCCGACCGCCTGCCCCAGTATGCTCCTTTGGTGGACATTGACACCATCGGCGCCGCAGCGGCTATCGGCACTACGGCGGCCGTGGCGGTGCACGGCGCACTGAGCGTGGTGCAGCGGCACAAGCGGGACCAGGAAGAGGCAGAAGAGAAAGGGCAGGTGGAGCATAAATGAAGCACGTAGTCGTAGACCCGGTAACGAGAATTGAAGGCCACCTGCGGGTTGAAGTACAGGTGGATGAAGCCACCGGGAAGGTACAGGACGCGGTGTCCAGCGGCACGGCGTGGCGCGGCTTGGAGTTGGTGATGAACGATCGGGATCCGCGGGATGCTTGGGCTTACATTCAGCGCATCTGCGGGGTCTGTACCACGGCCCACGCTTTGGGGGCCCTGCGGGCGGTGGAGGACGCGCTGGGGATCAAGATCCCGAAAAATGCGAATTACATCCGCAACCTCATGGCGGCTTCCCTGACGGTACAGGATCACGTCGTTCACTTTTATCATCTGCACGCGCTGGACTGGGTGAGTCCCGTGGAAGCCCTGAAGGCGAACCCCGAGGCGACGGCGGCCATCCAAAATCAAGTGCTGAATACCTATCAGCTGCCCTTCCGCGGCCCCGCGGGTTTGGAAACGGAAGCCTTCGCGAAGGATCTGCCCCGGGCGACGCCCGCCTACTATAAAGGGGTGCAGGACCGCGTCAAAAAGATCGTGGAGAGCGGCCAGCTGGGGATCTTCGCCGCCCAGTGGTGGGATCACCCCGATTATCAGCTCCTGCCGCCGGAGGTTCATCTTATGGCGGTGGCGCACTATATTGAAATGCTGGACAAGCAGCGGGAACTCGTGATTCCCCATGTGATCTTCGGTGGGAAAAATCCTCACCCCCATTACGTGGTGGGCGGTATGCCATGTTCCATCTCCCTAAACGACGGCAATTCCCCCATCAACACGGCGCGCCTCGCCATCGTGGACCGGGCGATCAACCTGACGAGGGCGCTGGTCAATACGTATTATCTGCCGGATCTCTTGGCCATCGGCGCCACGTACGTTCAGCGAGGCTACACGGACGGCGGCGGGCTGGCGAAGACGCGGGTCTTGGGCTTTGGCGCGTATCCTCTGGAAACTTTCGCGGGGACGGCGAACGGCGATTTCTTCAAGTCGCTCCTGGTGCGCTGCAACGGGGTGGTGGAAGATTTTGCCGCCGGGCCGACGAAAGCGCGGTTCACGGAGGTCAAGGCCGAAGATCTCTCCCATCCCGAAGTGTTCGGGGAAAGCGTGGGCCACGCCTGGTACGAGTATCCGGCGGCGATGGGCGACGCGAAGGCGCTCCATCCGTGGGAAGGGATTACCCAAGCGAAGTACACCGGGCCGAAGATGGGCTCGGCGACGGACTGGAAAGAACTCAACGAGCAGGGGAAATATTCCTGGCTCAAGACGCCGCTTTGGCGCGGTAAGGTCTGCGAGGTCGGCCCTCTGGCCCGCTACATTATCATCTACACGAAGGCCAAGCAGAACCTTTTGCCCGACATGACGTGGGCGGAAAAGATGATGGTGGATCAGGTGGAGGCCGTTTCCAAGGTTTTGAAGCTGGCGCCGGAGGTCTGGCTGCCCACCATGGTGGGACGGACGGCAGCCCGGGGGCTGGATGCGCAGCTGGCGGCGGAGATGGCGCGGTTCTTCTTTGATCAGTTGGTGGCGAATATCAACGCGGGAGATACGCAGGTGGCCAACATGGAGAAGTGGGATCCCTCCAGCTGGCCGAAGAAAACCCGGGGAGTAGGGCTTTACGAAGCGCCCCGGGGTGCCCTCAGCCATTGGGTGAACATCGAAAAAGGGCGCATTACGAATTACCAGTGCATCGTGCCAACGACATGGAACGCCTGCCCCCGGGATGATAAAGCGGGGCACGGCGCCTATGAATTAGCGATGATGGACACGCAGGTGAAGGTAGCGGATAAGCCGCTGGAGATCGTGAAGGTCGTTCGCTCTTTCGACCCTTGTATGGCGTGTTCCACGCATCTCTTCAACGCCAAGGGCGAAAAGCTGCGGGTGGTCACTACCGACCCGTACTTGGGCGCCAGCGTCGATGCCTGAGGAGGTGGCGAGATGAAGACAGTACAGACGGTACAGCGGAAGATCTTTTACCTCTTCAGCCCCTTTTTGCGGATCTTCCACTGGGTGATGGTGGATTCCATCATTGTTCTCTTCCTGACGGGCATTCTCATCGGCAAACCCTTGGGGATCATGTCCCTGGAGCCGACCCAGACGATCTTTTTGATGGATCTCGTCCGCAAGCTGCACTTTCTGGCAGCCTTTGTGTTCTGCTCGGCCATCATCCTCCGGGTTTACGGTTTTATCATCAACCGGGGGGACCGGCTCTTTCCCCGCTTTTGGGAAGGACATTTCTATGAGGAAACACTGGATGTGGCCCTTCACTATATGCTGCTCAAAACATCCCATAAATCATACCTCAGAAATCCCTTGGCCCGCATGTCGTACGCGTTTCTTTATGTACTGGTGCTCATTGAGATCCTGACGGGCTTCGCTATGTACAATATGACGGAACCCATGAGCATCGGCGGGCAGATGTTCAGTTGGGTCAATGTGGTGTTAGGCGGCGAGTTCCGCACCCATCTCGTCCATCACTATGTGGCCTGGGGGATCATTCTCTTCGCTACGGGGCACCTCTACATGGTGACCCGGGCAGAGTTCATGGAAGGTGAGAGCGAGGTTTCCAGTATGTTCTCGGGCAGCAAAGTTTTGGCGCATGACCCGGTGGACGCTAACGAAGTGGAGCCTTTGCCCCGGAAATAAGGAAGCACGGGAAAAATGACGGAAGCGAGGGAAAGAGCATGTGCAAAGAATGCGGCTGCGGCCAGACGAACGGCAACACCCGTTTGCAGTTTATCACAACGGGCTATACGGAGGAAAACGCGGCGGCGGTGGAGAAAGAACTTTTAGGGTTGGCGGGGGTAATGTACGTTCATATTCACACCCATGACGGCGAGACCACCATCGACTATGCACCGGCGAAAACGAAACTGCGGGAGATCATGCAGGTATTTGCCCGGCATGACCTCGACGCCGCGCTGTAAGGACGGACTGCCGCACCGCCCCACTGGGAGGTCCCACAGGGCAGGCGGCAGTTTCTTTTTTCGGAGGGCAGCATGCACGAAATGGCCATTGCTGAGGGCATTTTAGACATTGCGCTGACGTATGCCCAGGAAAACGACGCGGCCCGGATCACGAAAATAGGCCTGATTGTAGGGGAGATGGCCGGGGTGGAAGTCTCTTCCCTGGTTTTTTGCTGGGAATCCCTGGCGAAGGGGTCGGTGGCTGAGGGGGCGGAACTGGCCGTGGAGCGCAGGCCGATAACGGCGCGCTGCCTCGAATGCGGGCGGGAAGGCGCCGTGGAGCGTTACAATTTCATCTGCCCGGACTGTGGCGGCGTGTTGACATTACTTTCGGGCCGCGAGCTTCGGGTGGCGTATTTGGAGATGGATGAACGTGGAAGTACAGGTCATGAAGGACATCTTGGGGGAGAACGACAAAATCGCGGCGGCGGTGCATGAACGGCTGGTATCGCAGCGGGTTTTTGTGCTGAACCTTTTGGGATCGCCGGGGTCAGGGAAGACGACGCTCCTGGAAAAGACCATGGCGGCCCTCAAGGACGAGATGAAGATGGCGGTCATCGAGGGGGATCTCTTCACCTCGAAGGACGCTGACCGCATCGCCCGCCACGGCGTGCCGGTGATTCAGATCAATACCAGCGGCGGCTGTCATTTGGACGCGCCTATGGTGGAAAAGGCATTGGCGGCGCTCCCTACTGCGGGGTTGGATCTCCTCGTCATCGAGAACGTGGGCAATCTTGTCTGCCCGGCGGAATTTGCTCTGGGGGAGGACGCCAAGGCGGTGGTGCTTTCCGTGACGGAGGGGAACGACAAGCCGATGAAGTATCCCTTGATCTTTAAGGAGTCGGCGCTGACCATCCTCAACAAGATCGACCTCGTCCCCTACACGGATTTTGACGTAGCGGCGGCACAGGAAGACATCGGCACCATTCATCCCGGGGCCATGGTGCTGCCTCTCTCCGCCCGTACCGGGGAAGGGATGGCGGCGTGGCTCGACTGGCTGCGGACCAAGGTGCGCACAAGGCAGGAGGAAGCGCGATGACAGACGCTTTGGATCAGGCGACGGAGATCACGGTGTTGGGCATCGGGAACATCGTTCTTCGGGACGAGGGCTTCGGGGTGCGAGTGGCGGAATATCTGATGGCGCATTATACTTTTCCTGACCGGGTGCAGGTCTTGGATGGCGGCACGTTGGGCATGGAACTGTTGCGCTTTGTTGCCGGAACGAAACGGCTGCTCCTCTTGGACGCCGTGCGGGGAGATAAAGCGCCGGGGGAAACGTACCGGCTGGCCGGGACGGAAGTCAAGGCGCATTTTCAGGATAAATTGTCGGCCCATGAGATCGGGATACAGGACATTTTGACGCTTCTCACCCTGACGGGAAAGCCTGTGCCGGAGGTAGTGGTCTTGGGAGTGGAGCCGGTGGATATTTCGGCGGGGATGGCGCTTTCTTCGGCGCTGTCCCCCTTGGTGCCCGAGATGGCGCGGCGGGCGGTGGAGGAATTGGCCCATTGGGGCGTGGCGGCGAAGAAGAAGGCGTAGGAGGCGCGGAGCATGTGTTTAGCGGTATCAGCTAAAATCATTGAGATACAGGACGCGCTGGCAACGGTGGAACTCAGAGGCGTACGGCGCTCCGTCAGCCTGATGCTCCTGCCGGAGGCAAAGGTGGGGGACTATGTGCTGGTGCACGCCGGCTTTGCCATGCAGGTGGTCGGCGAGGCGGATGCGGCGGAGCGGGAAGCCCTATGGGCGGAGATGAACGGCGCACCGCGCACCGTGAACGAGGTGGATCGCTGATATGGCGGCAGGAGAAAAAAGCGGCGACGATCGCACCTTGGCGCGGCAGCTCACGGCGGAGATCACCCGCCTTATAAAAGAATGCGGTCGCCCGGTGCGCCTGATGGAGGTTTGCGGCACCCATACGGTGGCCATTTTTCGCGCCGGGCTGCGGCAGATCCTGCCCCCCGAGGTGGAGTTGATCTCTGGTCCGGGCTGTCCAGTGTGCGTGACGCCGGACAGTTACATCGACGCGGCGCTTTGCTACGGGGCGATGCCGGAGGTCATTTTGACCACCTTCGGGGATATGCTGAAAGTCCCCGGCAGTACGGGGAGCCTGAGCGAGGCGGCGGCGCGGGGGGCGGACGTTCGGGTGGTATATTCGCCCTTGGACAGCCTGCCCATCGCGGCGGAAAATCCGGATAAGCTCGTCATTTTTTTAGCGGTGGGTTTTGAGACTACGGCCCCGGCCATTGCTGCGTCCGTTATGGCGGCGAAAGAACGAGGACTGAAAAATTTCTTTCTCCTCTCCGCCCCGAAACTCGTTCCCCCGGCCATGAAGCTTCTCTTGGACGACCCGGCGACTCAGGTGGACGGCTTCCTTCTCCCCGGCCATGTGGCGGTGGTTACGGGGACGGAGGCGTTCATGTTTTTGCCGCGGGAATACGGACGGCCGGGGGTGGTGGCGGGCTTTGAACCGCTGGAACTTCTGCGGGCGATCTATCGCCTTGTCAAAATGACGGCAGCAGGGACACCGCGCATAGAGAACGCCTACGGCCGCGTGGTGCGCCCGGAGGGCAATCCGGCGGCGCGGGCTGTCATGGAGACGGTGTATGAACCGACGGATGCGGACTGGCGGGGATTAGGCAGTATCCCCCGTTCGGGGCTGCGGCTGCGGGATAGTTGGCGGTCGTTTGACATTATGGCGGTGCGTCCGGTTCACACGACGCCGGTGCCGAAAGTGACTGCCTGCCGCTGCGGCGAGGTGCTGAAAGGGCAGGCGACGCCTCGGGACTGCCGCCTCTTCGGCGACGCCTGTGTCCCGGAACACGCCGCCGGGCCTTGCATGGTATCGGTGGAAGGCGTGTGCGCCGCGTGGTACAAATACGGCAGAGGAGCGTTTCAATATGGCGGATGAAACGATACAAATGGCGCACGGTGCGGGGGGACAGATGGGGCATACCCTCATGGAGGAGTATATCCTGCCCGCCTTGGGAAATCCCATTCTGAACGGCCTTCACGACGGGGCTGTCCTGCCGACAAAAGGGCCGGTGGCCTTTACCACCGACTCCTTCGTGGTGCAGCCCCTCTTTTTTCCCGGAGGGAGCATCGGGCGGCTGGCCGTCTGCGGCACGGTGAATGATCTGGCCATGACCGGCGCGGCGGCGCGGTATCTGTCGCTGGCCCTCATCTTGGAAGAAGGCTTCCCAACGGATGATTTTCGCCGAGTGTTGGCGGATGTGCGGCAGGCGGCGGAGGAAGCCGGTGTCATGATTGTGACCGGGGACACAAAGGTGGTGGGGCGCAGCGCAGGGGACGGCCTCTATATCAATACCGCCGGGGTGGGGGAGATGTATCCCGGCGTTTCCATTTCGCCTAAGAACGTGAAGCCGGACATGGACGTCATCGTTTCCGGTTTCTTGGGGGACCACGCGGCGACAGTTATGGCGGCGCGCCACGGCCTCTCCTTGCCGCCGTCGATTAAGAGCGACGCTGCGCCCCTCTCTGATCTGGTGAACACGCTTTTGACGGCGGTTCCCCGGGTCGCCGTTCTTCGCGATCCCACCCGGGGCGGCGCGGCGGCCACGCTGAACGAGCTGGCTGCCCAAGCCGGGGTGGGCATCCTCTTGGACGAGGAGGCCGTTCCCGTGCGGGAAGAAGTGGCCGGGGTCTGTGAACTCTTGGGGTTCGATCCTCTCAATTTGGCGAACGAAGGGAAATGTATCGTCATCGTACCGGCGGAAGATACGGAAAAAGCCATCGCCGCCCTCCATAGTCACCCGCTGGGGCGCGACGCCGCCGTCATCGGCCATACTACGGCGGAGGCTGCCGGACAAGTCGGCCTAAAAACCCCTTTCGGCGGCATCCGTATCGTAGAAATGCCCCTGGGAAGCTTAGTGCCGCGGATTTGTTGAAAAAACAGCGCCTCTTTCGCTTTCCGAGGGAAGGAACGGGCGCTGTTTCTTTACAACTTGATCGCTGTATCGGGAAGGAAAAAGCATGGAGGAACTGATTTTGGCCTGTCCTACCCTGCGGCGGGAACTGCTTGCCATATGCGCAGGGAAAGAGATCCCGCTGCGGTTTCTCCCCGGGCGGCTGCACCGGGATCCGCAGGAATTGCGGGCCTACTTACAGGAAACTTTGCGGACATTGAAGGGCATCCGGCGGGTGTACCTTTGTCCTTCGGGGTGCGGCGGCGGGACGGCGGGACTTCAGGCAGGAGAGGCCGAGTTGGTCATTCCCCGCACCCGCGACTGTTTGGACATCCTTCTCTCCGGGGAAAAATTGAGCGCTTTGAAGCGGGACATTCGCGGCGTCTTCATGACCGCGAGCTGGGCTGCCTACACGAAAAATTCGGAGATCGATTACGACCGGGTGATAGCGCGGATGGGGAAAGAAGCGGGGAGGGACTATCTTCGCCGCCTCTATCGCCCGATCCGCGATTTCTATCTCATCGACACCGGCTGCTATGATTTGCGCCCGGTAGAGGCCTATGTCGCGCCGCTGGCGGAGCTGGTGGAGGCGTCCGTCACGGTCGTCCCCGGGCCCTGCGGTATTTTGCATAAGATGGCAGCGGGGCGCATCGACGAGGATTTTTTGATCCTTTCGCCGGGGGAAACGGTACCAAAGGATGGCTTTCTGCCGAATGTTTGACGGGAACGTGCCGATGTTCTGCGGCCGCTATACCAACTACACTGCACCCCCGGACGGGAAACCTGTTTACGAAAGGCGCACTCTGTGGCGAGGTTCTTTTCATGAGCGGTCATCTTTGGGGGAGGGCGGCTACGGCTTCTTTCAGCACTTGGCCGATGGGGCTTCGGATCACTAAATCGGCGCTGGCGTCGGCGTGCGTTTCGGTCTGGTTGATGAGAACCAGATGGCGGCCTTGAAAATAATCGATGAGCCCCGCCGCCGGATAGACGACGAGGGAGGTGCCGCCTACGATGAGGGTATCGGCGTCGCGAATGGCACGGATAGATTTTTCCAAGACATCAGGATCCAGCCCTTCCCCGTAGAGGACGACGCCGGGGCGTACCAGGCCGCCGCAGGCTTCGCAGTATGGGATGGGCTTTTGTTCTTCCTGCAGGACGTACGCCGTCGGGTAGATTGTGCCGCAGACGGTGCATGGCCAGCGGGCAATCGAGCCGTGCAGCTCACAGACGTTTTGGGAGCCTGCCGCCTGATGAAGCCCGTCGATGTTTTGCGTGACGACCAAGCGCACGATGCCGCGCCGTTCCAACTCGGCCAGTGCCTCGTGTCCGGCGTTGGGCCTGATGTTATGAAAGATGCGATGTTCGCGGTAAAATTCAAAAAAGGCTTCGGGATGATGTACCAAAAAGCTGTGGGACGCCATTTCTTCTGGGCGAAATTCCTGATGGAGCTTTCGGTTGTATATACCGTTTGCGCTGCGAAAATCCGGCACGCCGGACTCCGTGGACATGCCGGCGCCGCCAAAAAAGACCGCCCCATGGCTGCTTTTGAGTATGGAGGCAAGTTTTTCTACGTCGGTCATAAGCGTGGCTCCTCCTATATTTTTTATATTACTGCGACAAAAGAAAACGGCTGTGTCCTTTGCTCTGCTTTTTACGGCAGGGTAAAGGCCGCGGCCGTTTTTCGTTGATGTTTTACCTGATCATTTCCTCTAACCCACTCACGCTGATGAAACTTTATTCCGTGAGGATCGTGATGCGGCCTTCGCCGGTGGGGTTTTCGTATCCCTCGCCTATGACGCCGTCGTTTTCTTTGATGAATTCAGCGATGGCGTCAAGGTCGGAGATGTTTGTATCTCGGAGGATGGGTGTCCCGTCGAACATGGTGATGCCGTTGCCGCCGTTGCGCATGATGTAGGCAGTGCCGCTGACGGTGTAATCTTCTGTGAGGTCGAGGGGTTCACCGTCCACCATGACGTCTTTTACGCGGCGTTCTCCCGCGACCTCAACAAAGCCGCCCTGCTCGTTGAGTTTAACCGAGGAAGGGATACGGGCGTCGATGGTGTAGGTGAGTCCCGAGACCTGCATGAAGCCGCCGTTTTCTTCCGGGTAGTTCATGGCGCCGAGTTCCAGCGCATCTAAGAGCTGGGCGCCGGAGATGCTCCGCACCACGAGGGTATTGCTGAAGGGGAAGGTCGTGGCCAGGGATTTGTACGTTACCGTGCCTTCGGGAATAGGTGCTCGGAAGGAGCCGCCGTTGATGAGGGCAACGTCCGTGTGCAGTATGGCTCGTACGGCGTCGGCCACGAAGTCACCCAAGTTTGTCTCGCCGCAGCGGACGCGGCGCACGCCGTCAATGTCCGTCGCTAATGTCACTTCCATACGGCCGACAGGCTGGCCGAGGGTTTCGTCTACTTTTTGCAGTTCTTCATCCACGATGGCCTTGACGGCGGGATCGGGAGGCGGCAATTCCCGGACGAGCTCTGAGGTTAGGGTCCCGTCGTCGTGGATGACGATTTTTCCCACGGTGGCGAGCTTCGTGCCCGTCTGGGCGACAATCACGTCTTCGCCATTTTTATTCTTGTCCACGCGGGAATACTGTTCGTGGGAATGGCCGTCGATGATGGCGTTGATGCCAGTGGTATGGGATGCGACAGCGCCGCTGGACCAGGCGGAGATGGCCCCGTTGGTTCCTAAATGCCCCACTAAGATGACGAACTGCGCCCCTTCGGCCCGCGCTTCATCTACCGCCGCTTGTATGTGGGCATAGAGATTCGTGCCGTCTTTATCCTCGCAGAAGGTGTAAATGAATTTTCCTTCGTCGTTTTGGAAAAATACCGGCGTAGAGGAAATCAACGTCTCCGGAGTCGTCACGCCGACGAAAGCGATCTTTTTCCCGTCCAGCGTAAAGATCTTATAGCTGGGCAGCAGGGGGTTGCCCGTTCTTTTGTCTAAAAAGTTGCAGCTATAATAACCGCATTTCTGCTGGGGGGCGAGTTCCAAGAAGCGGGTCATGCCAAAATCATACTCGTGGTTGCCGGGAATTGCAAAATCATAGCCGACGCTGTTCATGATGCGGATGATAGCCGCGCCTTCCGTGAGGCTGCCCAGAGGCTCTCCTTGAATGGCGTCTCCCGCGTCCACTAAGAGAACATTGGGATTTTTCTTCATGAGGTCATGTTTGTACTGGGCGAGTTGAGCGATGTGGAGGTTCTGGGCCACGCCGCAGTGAATGTCGTTGGTGTGGAGAACCACGACTTCAGCCCAGGCGGTGAGGGGCAGGAAAAAGAGGCCCAAGGCCGTAAAGAGGCCGACCAAGCGCTTACGGATGATACAGTTCATGACTTTTCCTCCTCGTCGATGTCCTTATTGGCTCTTCACGGATGTGAAAAAACCTTATTATCATTGTATGATGGGGATGTACATTTGTCAATCTACACCACGGGAGAAAGCCTTGATTTGATGGCGCTGCGTAAAAAACCGGAGGAAAGTCCCTGGGGGACTTTCCTCCGTTAAAAGGATCACAAGGAAATATGAACTGTCATCAGAGAAAATCGCTTCAAGGGAAGAATGGCCAGACCAGCGGAATGACGATGGCTGATACCACCATACAGGTGATGACGAGGCCGGTGCCGCATTTCAGGTAATCGACGAACCGATAGCCACCAGGGCCCAGCACTAATGTGTTGGGAGGCGTTCCCACCGGGGTCGCGAAGGCGCAGGAAGAAGCGATGAGGATCGCCATCAATACCGCCCGCGGCGAAGCGCCGATCTGGGTCGCTAAGGCGATGCCTACCGGGCAGAGCAGTGCTTTGGAGGCGGTGTTGCTCATGAACTGAGTGAGGATCACCGCCAAGGCAAAGAGGACCACGGTGATGACCATGGGATGGGGATTGCCGCCCATGGCGTTGACGGTGTAAGACGCGATGAGCGCGCCCGCTCCGCTGGTGTTCATGGCGTGAGCCATGGGAATCATGCCGGCGAAGAGGAAGATGGTTACCCAATCGATGGACTGGTAGGCCTGTTTTTCTGTGATACAGCCGGTTACGACGCAGAGGAGCGCGCCTAAAATGGCGGCATTTTCGAGGGGCAGCCATTCTGTCGCCATGGCGAGGATAACACCCGCCATGATGATGCCGCAGATGGTCTTTTTCGCTTTTGTGGTCTGGGCGGGATCGAGGGCTTCTTCCTCTACCGCCTCTTCCGTGCCCTCTCCCTTAGGTAAAAGATGGCGACCGATGAGAAGCATATAAAGAATACCGGCGACGGTGATGGGAATGCCGATGTATGCGTATTCAAAAAATCCGAATTCCAGATCAGCCATTCCGGCCGCTTTCAAAGCCACATTGGCGATGATGTTCGGCGGCGTCCCAATGAGGGTGATGGTGCCGCCTAACCCGGCCGCGAAGGCGAGGGGCATGAGTTCGCGGGAAACAGGGATCTTGGCGTTCTTGCAGATGCCGCGCACGACAGGGATCAGGCAGGCTGCTGTTCCGGTATTGGAGAGGACGGACGACATTAAGGCGGCGATGACCATGATGCCTGCCATGAGCTTTGTTTCTCCCGTACCGAACATGCGGACGACGGAGCTGCCGATATCCTGCGCCAATCCCGTATGAAACATCGAGGCGCTGACGATGAACATGCCGCCGAACAGAACTACCGTGCTGTCCGCTAACCCCGCGTAAACTTCTTCCTGGGGAACGAGTCCTAAAAACCAGCAGGCCAGCGCCGCAAAGATCGACGTGACTGCGAGAGGGATTTTTTCCGTAATAAAAAGTACCGCTACGATGACGAGGAGAAGCAAGCATTTTACCGCCGGATCGAAAGCGAGAGAATCAAACATTCCGATGCCTCCTTAGTTATCTTTTTGTTTTAGGCGTTCATTCTGCGCGTTGCCTGGCCGGGATTTTTCATCAGAAGAAAAGGACGGCGGGCGATCCAGCGAGTGATCCGTAAAATGCTCTTGTAAAATGGATCGTTGGCTGTCAATCCCGCGATAATAATTGCCTCGCAAGAGCTCCTCGTCGGCGAGGAAATCGTTTTTGCGAGCAGGTTTTTTCTCATCTTCACGGCGCATTATTTTTCCTCCTTTCCCTTGGCAGAATGAGGGTCAGGAAAAGCATACCATGATATCCGTATAGGTGAAAAATACCTATATAGAATCAATATGACAGTAAATTAGAATATGCAGAACTTTTGGAATAAGAGTTATTCTTTTTTGAGAATATTCTTATTGGGGGGCATATAGAAAAATATAGGAAAAGGGGAAATGGCTTTTCGGCCATTTCCCCTTCGTTTCGACGGTTCTCGCATAGATCAGACGGTTTTGCTGTATACGTTAAGGTTTTTATTTTCCGGTGCGGCGATATGATCCATCCTCTTTGGGGATCAATCATGCCTTGCCCGGCGTTCTTTTTCCTTTGGCGGTTCCTTCTTCTTCCACCAGATCTTTCAGAAGCCCCAACCGCCTCCGGTGCATCAATGCGTCCTGTTTTTTCGTGATCGGATTGAGCTGATACTGAGGCTCCGCTTCATTCGCGTGCGCTACTTCATCGTACCAGATATATTTTCCTTCGGGGTTTTCGTCTTTGCGCGGTTTCATCGTTATTACCTCCTCGATTGCCGCTTCCTTTCACCGCCGCCTTTCGAAACCGTCTCCGCGTGTCAAAGATAGGAGCGCTTTGGGTTCCTGCCCTCATGCGCCGGAATATGTCTTCTCACAGGGAATGCTGGAGCCTCACCGGCTGCGGCTGCGGCAGTTTCCCCGCGATGATCTCCAGCAAAAAAGACAGCTTGTTGCGGTGGAGCATTTCGTTTTCCGCTGCGGTGAGGGGGACGAGTTGGTAGGAGGCGTTTCCCCGGCGGCGCATTTCATCCCACCAGATGCAGCGCGTATATCCGTTTTTTTGACTGATATTTTTCTCAGACATGGTGATTTCTCCTTTCCTGTGTATGCGGTTAATCTTGTTGAGTACAGTGTAACGGATTGCCGGGGGAAAGAAAAATATCAGTTACGCATTGGAATTATTCCCTGCAGGGAATAACTTAAGGTAGCGATGATAAAAAAATGCCGAACCATTGAGCGCTCACCTGAAAACGCGCAACAGTTCGGACTTCCCTCGTAGCCGGAGGGAACATGGCATTCTGCGGATCCGCCGAAAAGGGAATAGCCCCAAAAGGAAGGTACGGCGAATTCGATAGCTTTATTGTAGGGCAGGAAACCGTAAAAGAAAAATATCGGTTTGGCTTAAAAGAAAAGAAAAAATGGAATATTTACCTCCTTGACGATAGGAAATCATTTCTTTAGAATAAATAACAATAATAGCTAAGTGATAAAAATACCCTGACATTGGGAGATGATCCTCATGGACACACAGCATTATCGACATTTTTTAGCGGTGGTGGAGGCGGGAAGCATGACGGCCGCAGCGGATTTTGTGCATATCGCCCAACCGGCGCTCAGCAAGCAGATCCGCGCTTTAGAAGAATATTTCGGGGCGAAGCTCATCATCACGCGGCGGGGGAGTAAGCGGATCATTTTGACGGATGCGGGGGAGATCCTTTATCACAAGGCGAAATATATCTGTTCTCTCGAGGACCGCACACAAAATGAGATCGACGAGCTGACTAACGGCGATCACGGAACGCTGCGCTTCAGTTTAGCGAACTCCCGGGCCACGCCCTTTATCTGCCGGTGTCTGAAGCCGTTTCATCAGTTGTTTCCCCATGTGGTCTTTGAGCTTTACGAAGGAGGGCTTAAAGAACAGCATGACCAGCTTTTGAGCGGAATCACCGAGATTGGGATCCTGAGTGTGCCCATGACGCACCAGAGCGAATTTGAAGTTCTTTTTCGCCGTGACGAGTCTGTGGCGGCGATTTTCGCGGAAAATTCACCGTACTTGAAAGAGATCGGGGGGGCGGTGACACCGGAACAGCTGGCCGCCCTTCCGCTCTGCATGTCGGCGGGGTGTTATCTGCATTTAAAGAAGATGTTCCACAACCTCAATTTGACGCCGAATATTCTTTCGGTGTGTACGACGCGCACGTCGGTGCTGAAATGGGCGGAGGACGTTTCCATCGTGGGGATCGTCCCCATCGATCCCCTGGAGACCATGCCTTCCAGACTCTGCGCTATCCCCATCCGAGGGGTGAATTTCTCCCTTTCCAAGACCGTAGTGAAAGTTAAGGGACGCTCGCTCTCCATGATCGCGCAAAAGTTTTTGGCGTTTTACGGGCAGCTTGACGAGGCCCGTCGGGGGAAGGCCGTGGGATAGAATTTGCCGCGGCGGAGATTTCGTGCTAAAATACAACGTCGTATTTCTTTATTTGGAAGGAAGAAGGAACGGGTATGATCATTACGTTGGCGAGACAGTGTGGCAGCGGCGGAACACAGGTGGGGCGGGCGCTTTCGGAGAAGTACCGGCTGCCCCTTTTCGACATGCGGGCGCTGAGCGAGGCGGGGAAGGCGACGGGGCTTTTCGAGCGGACGCCGGAATTTTTTGCTGAGCGGCCCATGAACAGTCTTTTGTCGGCGATTTCCCTGGCAGCGGATAAGAGCGGGGTGCGCCGCGGGGCGGAGAAGATATTAGCGGAGCTTTTGCCGCCGGACGATTTCATCCTCATCGGCCGCTGCGGCAATGTGGTGTACGGTGACCGGCCGAACTGCGTGCGCGTATTCCTCTGCGGCGAGTTCGCAGCGCGGGTGAAGGTGCTGAGGGAGCGCTACAGCCTCTCCCAATCGACGGCCGAAGAGCGGGTGAGGGAAAATGACGAAAACCGGCTGGCCTATCATAAGTATTATACGGGTGAAGTCTGGGGCAAGGCTGATCAGTATGATCTGACGATCAATAGCTGCCGTTTGGGGTTCATCCGGACGGAAGAGCTGATTGAGCATTACGTGGATCAGGTGCTGGGCCGCTGACCGATGCCGCGCTGAGCTGGATAGTTTTGACGCGGCGAATGACGCCGGGGATATACGTCCTTAACGGGCCTCACGCGGGTCGGGTAGAAGGCGCTGGACCCGCTGATATTTTGAAGGAGAAGGGTTTATCGTGAACTATATCAAGCAGTTTTCTATTATTCTCTTGTTTGCTTTTCTGGGAGAGATTTTGCGCGCCGTCATTCCCTTGCCGGTACCGGCCAGCATTTACGGTATCTTACTGCTCTTTTTGGCACTGGAGCGCAGATGGCTGGCGGCGGGGGATATTCGAGAGGCAGTGGGCTTTCTGATCCAGATCATGCCGATCCTCTTTGTGCCTCCCGCAGTAGGGATCATGCAGGCCTGGGGCGTTTTGAAGCCGGATCTGGGGCCGTACCTCCTGATCGTCATCGCTTCTACGGTGCTGGTCATCCTCGTCACCGGCCGGTTCACTCAGTTCATCCTCCGCGCTCAGATGCACCGCCTGCGGGCTAAAGCGCTTCACGAAAAGAACGCCGGCTAAGTTCATTAAGTTTGGGAAAAACTAAATATATAGAAATATATAGATGTAGAAAAAGAGGCATTTGTATGAGCGAATTTTGGCAGACTTCCATCTTTTTCGGCGTGTTCATCACCATCGCGTTTTATGGCGCGGGCATCGTCGTTAAAAGCAAGCTGAGATGGATGATTTTTAATCCGCTGCTGGTGGGCATTGTGCTGACCATCGGTTTTTTGGCGATCTTCGGCATCGATTATGGGACGTATTACGCCAGTGCAAAGTATATCGGCTGGCTCCTGACCCCGGCGACCATCGCCCTGGCGTTGCCGCTCTATGAGCAGTTGGGCATGATGCGGCGCAATTTTGCCGCCGTTTTGGCGGGCGTCACGGCCAGCGTAGTCACCAGCCTGACGACGGTGCTGGCGTTGTCGGCTCTCTTCCACCTGAGCCATATTTCTTATGTAACGCTGCTCCCTAAGTCCATCACCACGGCCATCGGCATGGGGGTGACGGAAGAATTGGGCGGTTATGTGGCGATCACGGCCACCGTCATCATCATGACCGGGATCTTGGGCAATATGATCGCGGAGCCGCTCTGCCGCTGGGCGAAGATCGAGAATCCCATCGCCCGGGGGATTGCCATTGGCTCGGCCTCCCACGCCATCGGCACGGTGAAGGCGATGGAAATGGGAGCGGTAGAGGGGGCGATGAGTTCGCTGGCCCTCATCGCCGCCGGTATTATCACCGTATTTGCCGCCAGTTTTTACGCCGCCTGGCTGTGAAGGCGCAGGAGGCCTGAGGCGGGGGCGGCTGGTATCGTGAGAGGCTGGCACTCTGGGGAAAAGTACGGCCGGCGCAGGAGACAGCCGATGGCACAGTATAGCGAATAAAGAAAGGCCCCCCGCGGTGGGATGCGGAAGGGCCTTTCCTTATTCGCAGGGGATGGGGGAAGGCGCTATGGGGTGACAGACAGTGGTACGCCATAGGCCGTGATCGTACCGTCGGCATTAACGAAGAGGGCAGAAGCGCCGTCGGGAAGAAGGGACACACCGTCCTCTCCCAACACGAAGAGCGCCGTGGAAAGGATGTCAGCGTTGAGACCGGCTTCTGGATCCTCCGGCGGCAGGCAGAGGACGACCTCGGCGACGCCGTTTTCTACCGGCCACCCGGTGCGCGGGTCGATGATGTGATGATAGCGCCGTCCGTCCGCAGCAAAGAAATGCTCGTAGTCGCCGGAGACAGCGAGGAGGGCATTGGATAGGGACAGGACGCCTAAGGGTTCTGACGGCTTTCGGCGGGGGTGGCGCAGGGCGATCTGCCACGGCCGGCCCGGCGTTTTTCCCCCTACGGCGCAAAGGGAGCTGGTCCCTAAGCTGATGAGGCCGCTCTCAATGTGATGGGCGGTGAAAATGCGGCGCGCCTCATCGATGGCCAGACCCTTCAGCGCGCCGCCGGGATCGACAGCCATGCCTGCCGGCAGATAGGCATGGCCGTCGGTAAGGTCTAATTGCTGCCAATCCACATGGATGCGGGCCGCCTCGACGTCGGCTTTCTGGGGAACGACCCGGCGGGCGAGGGCGTCTCGCCAGAGTTGGGTGAGAGGGCCGACGGTGATGTCCCACGCCCCCTTTGTCTGCGCGGCATATTTTTTAGACCGGGACAGGAGCCGCTGGGTTTCGGGCGCGATGGGGACGGATTCCCGACCTGCCGCCGCGTTGAGCCGGGCGATATCGCTGGCGGGGTTTTCCGCGTCCAGAAGTGCGTCCAAGGCGTGCAGCCGGGCAAGGGTTTCGTCGAGAGCATCTTCGGCCTCCGGCCCCGCCGCTTCTAAGGTGATGACGGTGCCGCAGGCGATGGCGCGCCGTACCGTGTGAGAGGAAGCGGCGCCGGACTCCGCTGTTTCGGCAATCTTCGGCATAGAGGGCGTAGGGGCGACACTTTTTTGCTCATCCAAGGCGGCGGAGAACGGGGTGCAGCCGCCAGTGCACAGGAGGAGGGCGATGAGGGGGAAGAATAACGACCGCGGCTTAGCGACTGAAAAAATCGTGGCGGTAAAAAAATGTGTGAAGAAAGAAAACAATGTCTCCAACTCCTTATGCGCCGCGGGAAAATACCGGGAAAATATATTGACAGGGATTTTCCCTTGTACTATAATGAGTTTGTTCTTGAGGATAGTTCTCAATTTCTTTCCTATATTATCATTATAGTGGCCGAAGGACGGGAACGCAACCGGCCGGGATTTAGGGGGTTTTGTTTTTGAACGTCATCGAAGCTTTTCACCGGGGCGGACCGGTGATGTATTTGCTTTTGCTCTGCTCCCTCAGCGTGGCGGCCATCGCCATCGATCGCTTCCTGTTTTACCGGCGGGCGGCGGCGGGCGGAAAAGAGCTTCTGGCCCGTATGACGAGTCAGCGCGGTGCGGGGCTGCGGGATCTTTCCCTCGAAGGGAACGCGGACGGCGTGGCAGCGTTTCTCCTAAAGGCTGGACAAGGGGCGGCGGCCGCTGCCGGAGACGTGACGCTGGCGGTGGAATCGGCCTACAGCGAAGCGGCTATGCAGCTTCGCGCCCGACTCAATTATCTTTCCATGATCGTGACGCTGGCGCCCCTCTTGGGCCTCTTGGGGACGATCTTCGGCATGATTGAGTCCTTTAACGTGTTTAATCTCTCGGCGGAGGAACCGCTGGCCATTACCGGCGGTATCGGCGAAGCTTTGACGGCCACGGCTTTCGGCCTGTGCGTTGCCATCTTCGCTCTCGTTGTTCACACCGTTTTCGCCCAGCGCCTTGATCAGATCCTGGCGCTGATGGACCGGGTCTCAGCGGTTACCATGTCGGGACTTCGGGGATCGAGCGGAGATGACGGCCATGCGGCGTGACTATCGCATCGAGAAAGAACCGACGGTCGTGATCATCCCCATGATCGACATCATGCTCTTTTTATTGGTGTTCTTTATGATCAGCACCATTTATATGGTGCAGGCCAATACGCTGCCGGTGAATCTTCCGGCGGCGGCCGCGGCGCGCCGCGAGACACGCCCGCACATCGTGGCCATCACGGTGCAGGCGGACGGAACGGTTCAGTACGAGCGGGATGCGGTGCGGCCGCCGGAGCTCTCTCCCCATGTCCGTCAGGCCTTAGCCAATGACACGGAAACGATCTTCGTCCTCCGGGGCGATAAGCAGGCAACTTACGAAAATATTGTGGCGGTGCTGGATGTGCTGAAGCAGTGCGGGGCTCGTCATGTTTCCATCGCGACGGAGCGCAAGGGGGGGCAGTAATATGAATTACCCCAGCCACTGGCGCTTGGCGTACTTCCTGGCATTCTTCTTTCACTTAGGAGCGTGGCTCTTTGTCAGTCTGGCCCTGCCGCATTTGACTCTGTCAATGCCCGAACCGGAACCGGTGCAGGAAATCGAGTGGACGGCGGATCTTCCCCCCGGCGCGGGAGATCCCGATTTGCCGCCCAGCGAAGATGCCGCCGCCGGACTTCCTTCACCGACAGAGGCGGTGGCCGAAGCGGATGACACCGCGTCACTCCCCGAAGATGATGCGCCGCCCCTCGAGGAAGAGACCCCCATCGTGGCGGAAGACGCTGCGTCGGCCATCGCCCAGCTCAAGAAAACGGAAGAAGAAGGGAAGGACGATGGCAAAGGGCATACCATCATCATCCGCAGCAGCGGAGGCGGTGGACAGCAGATGGGTGAGAATGCCAAGCTGATCAAACCCTTTTACCCTGCTCCCGGCGTAGTGTCCTTCGGCGGGCGAGTGAGCGTTTCGGCGCGCATCGGGAAGGACGGCCGGATCAAGGAGACGAAGATCATGGTTACATCGGGACGTCCCTTAGTGGACGCGGTGGCCATGTCCTGCGCCCGTAAATGGGTATATAAACCTGCTACCGATCATCACGGCCAGCCTATGGAGTGCAACGCCATCATCAGTATCCCCTTTTCCCGCCACTGATGGGCAAGATGTTTTTCTCCGGCAGGAGATTGCCGGGAAGAGGTTTTGGGGACGGGGCGGTTTGGACGCAACGATTGAGAATGAAAACAGCTCATGATAGGGAAAGGAGCGAACGGATAGATGCGCTTTTTATTTAGCCTCCTGATGGCCGTCTTCTGCTTTTTGCCTGTTTCTCCGGCGCTGGCCGCGCAGACGTGGCAGCAGGTGGGGGAGCATATCCATCAAGCCACGGCGGCGGCGATGGAGCTCTACGCAGCGGGAGACGTAGCCGGGGCCAAGAAGGGAATCAATGACGTATACTACGCCATTTACGAAAAAGACGGATTGGAAATGGCCGTCCGCAATACGGTGGCGGCGAAAAACGCCAATATGACCGAGTATCAGTTCAATAAGCTGAAAAAGGCTATGACCGACGGCAAGTCGGTACAGGAAGTGCAGGCCGAGGCGGACAAGGTCCTGGAGATGATTGATTTTGATATCGGGATTCTCTCCCGGAACGGCGGCCCTTCCGGTGGCTGGGCCTCCTTCTGGCCGGCTTTCGTCATTTTGCTTCGCGAAGGCGTGGAGGCTATTCTGGTTTTGGTGGCCATCATCGCTTACCTCGGCCGGGCGGGCCATGAGAAGTATCTCAGCACCGTCTATAACTGGGCCATCGCCGGGATTGTGGCCAGCTTTATCACGGCTTACATCTGCTCGGTGCTCTTAGAGTCGGCGGAGACCGGCGCCAGCCGCGAGACGATCGAGGGCTTCACCGCGCTGACGGCGGTGGTGGTGCTCCTTTCCACCAGCGCATGGATGGGCAGCAAGGCCCAGGGGGACGCCTGGAAGAAGTACATTGAGGGCATGGTGGGGAGCACCATTTCCACCGGGAAACTTCGGGCCTTGGGCTTTGCCGCTTTCCTGGCGGTTTATCGCGAGGGAGCGGAGGTCGTTCTCTTCTATCAGGCGCTCTTCAATAACGCGTCTGGAGATATTGAGATGATTTGGTTGGGCTTCGCCGCCGGGTGCGCGGTGCTGGCAATTCTCTTCTTCCTCATGCAGACGGGGGCGCTCCGCATCCCGCTGCGTCCGTTCTTCTTAGGCACCAGCCTTCTCATGTTCCTCCTTGCCGTTAGCTTTACCGGCGGCGGCATCGAAGCACTCCAGGAGGCAGAGATGGTCAGCATGACCCTCGTGCGGGGGATTCCCGTGCCCACCATCGATCTCCTGGGCATTTACCCCACTTATGAAACGCTGATTCCGCAGCTCGTTTTAGTGCTGGCGGCGGTGATCGCGGTTTTCTATAAGAGGCAGTCGGGCAAAGCCTCGGCAGCCTGATATCAATAATTTTATTAGGGAGGGTTCTATTTATGAAGATTTTTGGTCTCAAGAAACTCAAGATGGCTCTGGCCATCGGAGCGTGCGCGGCGGCGCTGACGGGATTTTCTGCTCCGGCGCAGGCGGCGGGCTTCCAGGAATATCCTATTGGGGATACCCAGGAGGATACGACGAACCATTTCAATGTGGCGCTGGTTTACTTCCAGCCGATCGAGATGCTGCCCGCGGGCATGATGCTCAGCCCGGATCAGTCCGATATCCACATTGAGACGGACATCCACGCGACGGAAGGCAACGACACGGGCTTCGGCGTGGGCGAGTGGATTCCCTATCTGACGGTTCACTACAAATTCACGAAGCGGGAGACGGGCGAAAGCCTTGAGGGCGTCTTCATGCCGATGAACGCCGACGACGGCCCTCACTACGGCGCGAACGTCAAGATGCTGGGCGCCGGTACCTATGACTGCGATTTCTACATCGACAGCCCGCTTCGTATGAACTACGGTCTGCACGTCGATAAGGAAACGGGGGTCAAAGGCCGCCTCTGGGAAGAACCGGTTCACATGCACTGGGTCTTTGAGTACGTTCCCCGGCACTGGTAATACGGTAACTGAACGAGGCCGGACGGGCGGCGGTGCCGCCATAGTCCGCGCCCGCGGATGAATGGGAAGTGGAGAGTGACGGGGGAAAGCCTTGGGCTTTATTCGTCGCCCTCCATTTTTCCATACATTAAGGACGGAGGCTTATGATACAGTTATTTTTGCGGCAAATGATCCCGGCCATGGAGCAGGGGGTCATGCTGACCGTGCCGCTGGCTATTTTGCTGGCGCTCCTCTCCAGCTTGTCCTACCCCGAGTTTCGGCGTAAGTTCTGGCGGGCCATGAAGTGGGGGATATTCGTATCGCTCTTCTTCGCGGCGGTCAAGACCGGGACGCGGCAGGCCGTGAGCCGGGAGGGCTTTGAAGGTGTGGCCATCTTTGCGTCCCTTTTGAGCGAGATATCGCTCCTGGCGCTCCTCTCTCGCCCGGCGGCAGCGGTGGCCCGGGCGCGGCTCATCGGCATCGCGTCTGTGGTATTGGTGATTTCCCTTTGGGCGTATCACGGGCTGGAGCTGTGGCTCATGCCGGTGAGCATCGCCATCGCCGCCACGGGAGAATTTTTCACGCTGGATGTGCTGGTGAAATCCTTGGGTTACGGCAGCGGACTGCTCTTGGGCTTTTTGAGCGGCTATCTCGTCTACAAAGCGTCCGCGGCACTTTTCTACGGACGGCTTCTCTTCGTTTACGCGGTGCAGATCACTGGCTGCATCGTGCAGCAGGGCATCTATCTCATTCAGATCATGATGATTCGCCACATCGTGAGTGGAGCGGCATTGATGGGGGTCATGGCGCCTCTCATCGACAATCAGCGCCTCGTCATCTTCCTGATCTTCTTCGTCACCTTGGTGGTGCCGGTGACCCAGTTCCTTCAGCCGAAGCCGGTGCGCCCGGCGGAGGCCAATCCCGCGCAGTACCGTAAGCTCTTAGCGGCGGCGAAGCATAAGCTGCGCTGGGGGAGCGGCGTAGTCGTCTCCCTGGTGGTGATGGTGCTCTTATCGAGCTTTGGCTACACCTTCGCGAACAAAAAGGAAGAGCTGGTTCCCGCCGTGCCCATTCAGGCCGAAGCAGGATACGTTCGGGTGCCCCTCGAAGATGTCAACGACGGGCATCTTCATCGCTACGTTTATCGTACGGAAAATTCCACGATGGTGCGCTTCATCATCATCAAAAAGGGCGGCTCCGCTTACGGCGTAGGCCTTGATGCCTGTGAGGTCTGCGGGCCTACGGGCTACTATGAGCGGGACGATCAGGTCATCTGCAAGCTGTGCGACGTGATCATGAACAAGGCAACCATCGGTATGCCGGGGGGCTGCAATCCGGTGCCGGTGAAGTACGATGTGGACAGCGGGACCATCCGCATCGAGCAGTCGATCTTAGAAAAAGAAGCGAAACGGTTCCGGTGAGAAAGGGGGCAGCATTTTGTTCTGGCAAATGGTAAAAGGGGCGCTGCTCCGGCAGAAGGGCCGCTTCCTGCTCATCGCCCTCACGGTGGCGCTGGGAGTCTCTCTGGCGACGGCCATGCTCGACGTGGCCTTTGACGTGGGGGACAAGGTCAATCAGGAGCTGAAAGCCTACGGGGCGAATATTACCGTGACGCCGCGCACTCAGCGGATATTAAAGGACGTCTACGGCCTTTCCGATCGGGCCGGTCATCGTGATTATCTTCGGGAGCAGGATTTGGGCAACATCAAGACCATCTTCTGGACGAACAATATTGTGGCCTTTGCGCCGTCGCTGGAAGAGACCCTCACCCTCGCCGACGGTACGGAGGCCCCTCTCGTAGGGACCTGGTTTGAAAATACCCTGACGCTTCCCACGGGAGAGACGACCACCACCGGCGTAAAGGAAATGAAATCCTGGTGGCAGGTGGAAGGAAGCTGGCCCCAGGACGGCGGCGACGCCGTTATGGTAGGCAAAAAGTTGGCCGCGAAGTTAGGCGTAAAGCCTGGCGATACGATTGTCGGGAAGGACGCGACGGGGCAGGATAAGACCCTGCCGATCTGCGGCATCGTCAGCGGCGGCGGGGCAGAGGAAGATCAAATCGTCGCGCCGCTGGCGCTGGCCCAGGCACTCACCGACCGTGCCGGGCGGGTGTCTTCCGTGGAGGTCAGTGCCATCACCACGCCGGAGAACGATCTGGCCCGCAAGGCGGCGGCCAATCCCAAGGCCCTCTCCCAGCGGGAATACGATATCTGGTACTGCACCGCGTACGTCGGTTCCATCGCCTTTCAGATCGAGGAAGTGATTCCCGGCTCGGTGGCTCGGCCGGTGAGGCAGATCGCAGAATCGGAAGGCAAGATCTTGGATAAGACGCAGCTGCTGATGCTCCTCATCACGGTCTTGAGTCTCCTCTCTTCAGCCCTTGGGGTATCGAACCTCATCAGCGCCAACGTCATGGAGCGCAGTCGGGAATTGGGGCTGCTCAAGGCATTGGGGGCCTCGAATTTAGCCGTATCCCTTTTAGTCCTGGCGGAGCTTTTCGCGGCGGGTCTTGTGGGCGGTGTCGCGGGTTACTTTGCCGGGTTGGGATTCGCCCAGCTCATCGGCGAGACGGTGTTCGGTTCGGGGATTGCGGTCAATCTTCTGGTCATCCCCGTGGTGGCTGTGCTCTTGACTCTGGTACTTTTGGGCGGCAGCATCCCCGCCATCCGGCTCCTCTTGTCGCTGCAACCGGCGGAAGTTCTTCATGGCAGGTGATACGTAATGGCGAAATTTAAAATGTTTTTGGTGATGGTCCTCTCCTCCATGACGCGGCGCAAGGCCCGCCTCTTTATCACCCTGTTGGCGGTGGCCATCGGCGCTACCATTATTTCCGGGATGATCACCGTCTATCGGGAAGTGCCGGCTCAGATGGGACGGGCATTTCGCGCTTATGGGGCGAATCTCCTGATTCTGCCGGCGGGGGAAAGGGACAGCCTGCCCCAGGAGGAAATGAGCAAGGTGCGAAAGGCGCTGGCCGGCTACGAGATCGTCGGCGCGACCCCCTTCCTCTACGACACTTTGGCCGTCAATAAACAGTCGGTCATCGTGGGGGGGACGGATTTCGGGGAGCTGCAAAAAGTCAGCCCTTACTGGCAAATTGAAGGCGCGTATCCCGCCGAGGGGCAGAGAGAGATTCTCTTGGGAGCGGAATTTGCCCAACAGTTAGGGGTAAAGGTAGGACAGACCGTGACCCTGAGTGCCGGAGAAGGAAAGCGGGTATCGAACTTCACCATTTCCGGCATCGTCCGCACCGGCGGGAAGGAAGAGCAGTTAGCCTACGTGGACCTCGCCCGCCTTCAGCAGATCACCGAGCATCCTGGGGTCATCAGCCTCGCTCAGCTTAGTATCGTGGCGGACGGTGAGAAGTTGGACGCCGTGACCGGTCTCATTGCCAAGGATGCTCCAGAAGTTGTTCCGCAGCCGGTGAAGCAGATCGCTCATGCCGAGGGAACGGTGCTGGGTAAACTCCAGGCGCTGGTCTTTTTAGTGACCATCGTGGTGCTGGTTCTGACCCTCATCTGCGTCAGCACTACTATGATGGCTGTGGTGACGGAGCGGCGCAAGGAAATCGGCCTGAAAAAAGCCTTGGGGGCGGACAATCGGGACATTGTGCTGGAATTTTTAGGGAACGGCTGCCTTTTAGGGGCGTTTGGCGGCGTGATCGGCGCGGGACTGGGCTTTTTGTTCGCTCAGAGCGTCAGCCTTCACGTCTTTGGGCGAGGGATCGAATTTTCGCCCCCGATCGCCATCTTTTCCCTGATTTTGTCTGTGGTGGTCACCGGGCTGGCCAGCCTGGTGCCGGTGCGTATCGCTACTCAGGTAGACCCGGCCATCGTGCTGCGGGGCGAGTGAGGAGGAGCTTATGAGCCTATTAAAATTGGAAAACGTGACAATGGACTATAACGGCAAGGTTAAGGCGTTGGACAACGTCAACCTCACCGTAGAATCCGGAGACTGGCTGGCCATTATGGGGCCCTCTGGGTCGGGCAAGACGACACTGATGAACATCATCGGCTGCATGGATACGCCGACTTCGGGGACGGTGGTTTTAGACGGCATTGATCTGACCCAGGCCACGCGCCCGGAACTTACCCGGGTGCGCCGGGATAAAATCGGCATCGTGTTTCAGCAGTTCCACATGGTTCCCTATCTGACCGCCGTGGAAAACGTCATGGTGGCCCAGTATTACCACAGTATGCCGGATCGAGAGGAAGCGTTGGCGGCTTTGGAGCGGGTGGGGCTTCGGGATCGTGCCGACCATCTCCCCAGCCAGCTTTCAGGGGGCGAGCAGCAGCGCGTCTGCATTGCCCGCGCCCTCATCAATTATCCGGTGTTGATCTTGGCTGACGAGCCTACAGGCAATTTGGACGAGGCCAATCAACAGCTGGTCATGAAGATCTTTCATGAACTCCACGATGAAGGCCATACCATCCTGACCGTCACCCATTCGTCGGAAGTGGGGGCCGAAGCGGAGCACTCCATCATCTTAGAACATGGGCGTATTAAATCATGAGGAAGGGAATTACGATGAAGAAAATTGTCACCAGTGGACTGCTTTTAGCAGTCATGATGGCCTTGGCGGGCTGCGGGCAGGAGAAAAAGCCCGAACCGGCGAAACCGGCGGCCGCCTTTGATCTGAATAAAGCGAAAGACGGCACGTATACCGCGGAAAGCTCCTCTGACAGCTACATGGGCCGAGGCCGGCTCACGGTCGTCATCAAGGATCACAAGATCGTGGCGGCGGATTTTGTGGGTCTTTCCCCTGACGGGAAGGTAAAGGACGATACCTACGGCATGACCGACGGGCAGATCAAAGATGAACGCAAGTATAAGATCGCCCAGAGCGCCCTCAAGGCGAACAATTCCTACGGAGCGCAGCTCATAGAGACGCAAAAGCCGGGCGAGGTGGATGCCATCGCCGGGGCGACGGTTTCCTATGATCAATTTATGGAAACGGCGCAAAATGTTCTTGAACAGGCGCAAAAGTAAGGGGGCCGCGATAGCGGTTCTGACATTAGGCTTGGCCGCGCTGGCGCTCTTTGCGCCGCGCGGCTTTTTGCCGTGGCGGGGGGACGCCTCTTCGCCGGTGGAGGAACGAGATGCCGGCGGGGAAGCGTCCTCCCGGGTGGCGGTCGTCACGGTGGACGGTGTCGTGTGGGGAACCCTGCCCTTGTCGCGGGAAGGTGGACGGGAGGTTTTTACTGTGGAGACGCCTCGGGGCTGGAACCGCCTCGTCCTCCAAGGGGGCACTGTGGCGGTAGAGGATGCGAACTGTCCCACCCATATCTGTCAAAAGCAAGGGCCGATTTCTCACCCCGGAGAAATCATCGCCTGTCTGCCCCATAAGCTTCTCATCGAAGTGCGGGAAGCGCCATGAACAGGGGAAAGAAGACGGAAGATAGGGGGAACAGCGGGGAGAGGATGCCCGTCGCTCGCCGGATCGTCCTCTTGGGGCTGTTCGTGTCGTTGGCACTGGTGCTTTCCTGGGCGGAAAATTTTCTGCCCCTTCCCGGCTTTTTGCCCGGCGCGAAGTTAGGCCTTGCCAATCTCGTCACTCTATTGGCGCTCTATCTGTTGCCTTCGTGGCACGATGCTGCCCTCGTACTTTTTTTGCGGGTGGTGCTGGGCAGTCTCGTCGCTGGAGGCGGTGCCTTTTGGTACAGCGCCGTTGGCGCCGCCGTCAGCTTCCCCCTCATGTGCGTTTTGCGCCGCTTCGGGATAGGCGTGGTGGGGGTAAGTGCGGCGGGGGGCATCGCTCACAATATGGGGCAGCTCGCCGCCGCCATGCTGGTTCTCCGCACCTTTGCCCTCGCCGCCTACGCCCCCATATTGGCCGCCGCCGGTCTCACCGCCGGCGTCGCCGTCGGCCTCCTTGCCGCCGCGCTTTTACCACGGTTGAAGAGGCGGGGATATTTTTGATCTGCCCATTTTGCCGGTTCCCGTATCTTTATCCTGTTCCTTCCTCGTTTCTCGTTTGAAAATATCATTAAAATATGCTATTATAATTTCATTCATTTCGTATTTTACATCATGCAAGGAGGCCTTTATCGCGTGAAAAAGAAGGATCTGGCAAGAAAGATTACGAGCTGGCTCACCTTGGGCGCCTTTTCGTTGCAGCCGTCTCTTTCTTTTGCCGCAGACATCGTTGCCGACGTCTCCGCACCTGAAGCGCAGTGTCCCTATGTGACGGAGACGGCAACTGGTATTCCTTTCGTGCAGATCGCCCGCCCCGACGGGAGCGACGTCTCCGTGAACCGCTACGAGGCGTTCAGTGTCCCAGAAAGCGGTGCCATCCTCAACAACGCCTTCCTCTTCTCGAATACACAGCTCGCCGGATATATCGAAGGCAATCCGAACCTTAGCGGGGGGCCCGCACGCATCATCGTGAACGAGGTGATGAGCGACCGTCCCTCAAAGCTGCGCGGATTCCTTGAAGTGGCGGGCACGAAAGCCGACGTCATCATCGCAAATCCGAACGGGATTTATGTCGATGGCGCCGGCTTTTTGAATGCCTCCCGGGCCATCCTCGCGGCAGGCCGCACGGAGCAGGATGCGGCAGGCAGTTATGCGGGATTTCGCATCGATGACAGTAGAATCGATATCTCGGGCAAGGGGCTTGACGCCCGCGGTGCGGACAGTGTCGAGGTCTACGCCCGCGCCGTCGCGGTGAACGCAGGCCTCTGGGCGAATCACGCGAAGATCGTCGCCGGAAGAAATGCCGTTGCCAGAGACGGCAGCCTCTCCCCCTTTACCTCCGAAACGGCAGACGTCCCTCCACAGTACGCGATTGACCTCGCCGACATCGGCGGCATGTACGCAAACCGCATCGCCTTAGTCGGTACGGAAAAGGGACTCGGCGTCAATCTCACGGGACAGATTTCTGCCACGCAGGCCGTCTCCCTCGACGTGAAAGGCAACCTCAAGACTACAGGCACGCTTTACAGTGACGGCGACCTCTCCGTACGCTCCGAGCAGATCGAAAATACGAATCTCATCTACGGAGGAAATAACACCTCCATCACCGCAAAAGAGCTCACCAACAAGAGCGGCGGCCGAATCTACGGCAATACCGTCGCCATAAACGCAGAGAATGTCACGAATGAAACCGATCGCGCTCTTGAAGCACGACTTACCTCCGAAGTGCATACGCTCTCACAGTACGCTGCGCAGGTCGAAGCCGCTCATATGGATCTCACGGCGCGAGACGGCGTCTCCCTTTCCTCGATTCTCTCCTCCTATCGGGGAAGGATCGGGCAGGCGGAGGCTGCCTACGATGCACAGCAGAATATCGTAAATTCCGTGAAGGACAATCTCGCTGCGCGACCCGCAGGAGTCATTGCCGCGCACGATCAGCTCCATATCCATGCCGATACGATTCAAAATACCGGGAACGCCCTGCTCTACTCCGGCGGGGACATCGCTCTTGCCGCGGGGGAGTCGCTGAAGAACAGGGGTGCGCGCATCGAGGCGAAGGGCAGTATTTTCATTGCATCCCCCCACATAGAGAACGAAAACGCCGCCTTTGCGGCAAAGCGCAGCATAACGAATACAAGCATAAACCCCACCAAGATCCGCATCGACGAGCTGGGACATATCGAACGAGGCAAGGCGTTCCCGGAATGGGAGTTTCGGAACATCAGCAGCGGCTACGGGGCATACCACAGCCATGTCGCCCAAAAGCCCATCTATGAGCGTGCCGCCTATGAGGAGATCAAACAGATCTCTCCTGACGAAATTGCCGCCGGGGAGCCCCCAGTTCCCCAAGAACTCGTCGGAACGCTCGCCCCGAACTACGACTATGACGACCCGATCTTCGCCGCACTCGGCGTCACGTCCATGACTTCTCCCCGCCCTGCCCATGGAGATCCGGCGCAAACGGCATGGGATGCACAGTATCGCAGCATCCTTGTGACACTCAACGAAAAGATCGACGCATATAACAAAGAAGCAGAGGACTACAACCGCACGACGGCGCAAGCGGCAGGGCAGAAGATCAAACTGCTGACGTTCATTGAGACGGCAAACGTGCATTCTGCCGAGACGGTCACTTCTTCCCTTCCCGCCATGATTCGTGCCGGAAGCAGCATCACGCTGCACGGCGGCATGGAGAACACGGACAGCACCATCAGTGCGGGCGGGACACTTCGCATGGAGGGCGCTCTCACAGAACATGCCCATATGCAGCAGGAGCAGGCCGTCACGCTCGGAACGACACAGGGGAGCTATACGGGAAGAAGAAGCTGGCTTCATCGCGGGAAAATCCGGAAGTTCCATGGAAAAGTCTATATGACGCCCGAAGTCGTGCGTGCGAATCCTGCGCCCATCGGCGTCCATGTGATCGAGGAAAACGCTGCCGCAGAGTCCATTGAGGAGGCGCAGCGCAGACGTGTTTCAGAGACGCTCTCTCCCTTTGGGCTTGCTTCGAATCCGCAAGCGGCGGGAACGGGCGCAGGCGGTGCAGAGCATCTTTCCCTCAGTGCGCTCTATCACGTGCATCCCGAGAGCACGGCGACGTATCTCGTGGAGACCGATCCCGCCTTCACCGATCGGAAGAAATTCCTCTCCTCGGACTATATGTACCAACGGCTCAAATGGGATCCCAACAGAATCCCCAAGCGCGTCGGCGACGGCTTCTACGAACAGCAGCTTCTTGCCGACCAGATTCTGAGATAAACGGGAAAGCGTCACCTCGACGGCTATACGGACGATGAGACCGCATTCAAAGCATTGATGGATGCGGGCATTTCGTATGCCCTGGCTATGAATCTCGTTCCCGGCGTCGCCCTCTCCAAAGAACAGATCGCTGCCCTCACCTCGGACATGATCTGGCTCGAAGAGCGCGAGGTCGAAGTCAACGGTAAAAGAGAGCGAGCAGTATACCCGGTTCTCTATACCAAGAATACGAACGGGCTTCATCTCACAGAAGGCGGCAGCCTCATCTCAGCGAAAAACATCGTCGTCGAGACCAAGGACGCACTGAAGAATGCAGGCACGCTCTACGGGGAAAACATCATCGTACAGGCAGGAGAGATCGAGCATACAGGACGGATGCGTGCGAAAAACATCGGGCTGAAATCCGAGCACGACATCGACCTGCGAGGTTCTCTTGTCGGCGATAAGAAAGTCCTCCTTGAAGCCGAGAACAATATCACGGCGAAAAGTACGACAGAGAAGCTCGCTCATCAGGATGTTCTACATACGACGGTAGGCATCGCCGTCAAGGGCGACGAAGGCGTCCTCGTCGCAAGCGCCGGAAAGAACATCGAACTCGTCGGTGCGACGCTCTCCGCGCTTGGCAAGAACGGCAGCGTCATTCTCTCGGCGGGAGAAAATATCTCTCTTGACACAAAGAAACTCCACAGCGAGAAAGATATGACGGAAAGTGCAGAGAACTATCTCCGTACGAAGCGCGGCACGGAACTCGGCACGGAAATTCGCGCCGACGGGAATATCTCGATTGCCGCAGGAAATGACCTCACAGCCCGCGCCGCCACCATCGCCAGCGTGGAAGGCACGACTTCCCTCGCCGCTGGAAATGGCATCCGTCTTACGGCAGGAAGGGAATCTGCCGAAGATCACTACGGTCATCGCCATACAGAAAGCGGCTTTCTATCGAGTACCAGGACGACGATCCGCATCGACAGCGCGGCGGATGAGGCGCGTGGTACGCTGGTCACCGGCAAGGAGGTAAACCTCACTGCCAAGCAGGACGTGACGCTTCAGGCGGCAAACATCTTAGCGGACAACAACACCAGTATCGCTGCCGGGAGAAACTTCACTGCGGCCTCGGAAGAGAACTACGCCCATACGGACAGCTTCAAAGAAGTGAAGACTTCCGGCCTCTTCTCCTCCGGCGGTCTCGGCTTCACCATCGGAACGCAAGGGATCAAGACCGGGCGCGACAGCTCTGCCCTTACCCAGGCGGAAACGAACATCGCGGCCTTTGCAGGCGACGTCAAGATCACAGCGGGAAATAATGCCCATCTCACCTCTGCCAGTGTCCTCGCAGGAGGAAATGCGAGCATTACGGCCAAGGAAACGCGCATCGACGGCAGGGAAAACATCTACCGCGATGTCTTGACGCAGGAGAGCAAGACGACGGGACTCACCGTCAGCCTGGGTCATGGACTCTTGAGTCTCGGGCAAGAGATCGCTGCGCCGTTCATGCGCATGGGGAAAGTGCAGGACGACCGCCTGAAAGCCGCCTACGCATGGAAAGCCGGCCGCCTCATCCATGAAAATTTCAGCAAAGACAATCCCCTGGAGCACAACTCGGACTTTTCTTTGAACCTCAGCCTCGGCACAAACAAATCTTACAGCCGCACCGAGAGCGTCACCAAAGAATATGCAGGCAGCACAATCTCTGCCGGAGAAAAGGCAAGCATCACCGCCACAGAGCACGACCTCACCATCCAAGGCTCTACGGTCGAAGGAAAAGACGTCGCCCTCGCCGCAAAGCAGAACATAGAGCTGCTCGCCGGAGAAAACAGCAACCGCACGACGGCGCAGAACGAAGCAAGCGCCGCCGGTATCGGCGTCTCCTTCAACCCGCAAGGCCTCTCGGGCCTCAGCCTGCACGCAAGCCAGGCGCAGGGAAACAGCAAGGAAAATGCCTTGACCTACACCCCGACGGAGATCGTAGCCAAAGACGCCCTGCACATCGAAAGCGGCAAGGATACGAACATCCTCGGCAGCACGGTGCAGGGCGACAAGGTCACAGCAAAAATCGGCGGCAATCTCAACATCGAGACCCTGCAGGAAAAAGAAACCTACGAGGAGAAGAACATATCGGCAGGCTTTGATCTCTCCTGGGATATTCGCTCAGGAAAGTTCTCCAAGCCCACGTTCGGCCTTTCAGCAAGCCGAGGAACGATCGACTCCCACTATAGAAGTGCCAGAGGCCAGTCCGGCATCTTCGCAGGCAAAGGCGGCTTTGACCTCACCGTAGGCAATAATACCGACCTCAAAGGTGCCGTCATCGCCAGTGAGGCGGAAGCGGGAAAGAATCACCTCTCGACGGGGACATTCTCCTTCAGCGACTTAGAAAACAGTGCGGACTACAGCTCAAAGAGCATAGGTGTGGAGTACCATCACTACGGCAATTATGACCAGATGAGCCAGCAGGAGAAAAACAAGGTCTACAACACCATAGGCCTCGCCCCCAACCTCTCCATGCCTGCCAAGGGCGATGCAAACAGCACGACAACTTCCGCCGTTGCACCGGGAACGATTGAGATTCGCAAGAATCCCACGCAGGACATCTCTACCCTCAGCCGTGATACAACGAATACTCTGAACGAACTCGGGCGTATTTTTGACAAGCAAAAAATTGAGGAGCAGCAGGAACTTGCCGCGGTCTTCGGCGAGGAGGCATTCCGTCTTGCCCACAACATGAAGGACGATGGGAGCGGACGAAAGATTGCCGTGCACGCGATCATCGGCGGCATCATGAGCCAGATCACGGGTGCCGGCTTTGCTTCGGGTGCCGTCGGCGCAGGACTCAACGAAGTGCTGATTAACGCCGTCAAGGGCAAAGACCCCGGCACCGCGCAAATCGTCAGCGCCATCATTGGCGCCGCTGCTGCAAAAGTCGCCGGAGGAAGTGCCGCTGCAGGAGCATCCGCTGCGGCAACAGGTACGAAGTGGAATAGTGTACTTACAGAAAATGCTTTTGTAAGAGAAGCTATTAGAGATAATTATTTAGTTCATAGACTCCCCGAAGGTTATTGTAATTTTATAAAAGTATCTGGAGGTGAAGGTCATGCTGAAGATGCCATGATAATGGTATTCAATGTGGAAGGCACCCCTGTGTACTCTACCTATTCTTTGGGAGCTGGGGCATCCGTATTCCCTTTGGGATACACTATGGGGCGTGGTTATTTAGAAGACCCAAATGGAAATATTGTTACAGATCCAAATGTACTAAAAGAACAACTAACAGAATTTTCCAACGGGTGGTCTGTCAATCTTTTTATAGAATATACTCGTTCTTATAACTTAAATGGGTATACTTTTGTGTCCTATGGAGTGTCTACAACACCTTCGGCAGGATTATCTGCCAGCTGGACTTATTATGAAGGAGAGCAAAAGGATTTTTAATTATGAAAAAGATAAATATTATATCAATTGGATGTAGCATAGCTATTATCGGAAGCTCCCTGTTTTCACTATATACTAGTGCAACAAACAAACAGTCCCATTGGGACGATTTTACAAAAGTTTTTCAAGAGCTATCCTTACCGGATCAAGAGAAAGTAATCGACGCTGAAATCTTTGATGTCCTTGGAAAGCCTTTCAAAATAAAAATAGAGTATATAAGTTCTGACCCAATTGATAGGGATTTAATTTCTTATCGTAAGGTCCTGGAAAAACATGACTTAAAAGAAGATCCCACTGATCCTATGCATTTTCACACAGCAGATGGTTTACTTCATTTTTATTTAACTGAGACAAAAAATCGAACGCATAAAATAGTGCTTTCAAATGGAGTCTGGTGACTATGAAGATAACTAAATTAAGATATTTGCTCGCTGTCATACTGTTGATATCATGCATTTGGATTGCCAATTATTACCCTTTGCATCACAGTGATAATTCTCCTAAAAATGAATTAGAGCTCATTTATGCCTTGAATGAATTGAAAGAGCTTCAGTCAATGCAGGTGCATAGAATAGAAGAAAAGGATTATTTAGGAGGTAAAAGAAGTTTACGAATTTCTGCAGAAGGTGATGTAGACAAAATTTTTAACGAGGATAGCTTAGAGCAACAAGGGTGGAAGAATATAAAAATTGAGGGACAAAATATTTCTGCATGCAGAAAAAATTATTGGATAGATGTACGAAAAGAAAATCGCAGACTATGTAATATTTCTATTGTTATTGATACGAGTGAGGGCTACGCACATTGAACTGCTAGAATCCCATTCCAATATTTTTGAAACAATAGGGACTTATGGCCCCAAAGATATTGCACCGAACATCTCCATGCCCGTCAAAGGTGATGCGAGCAGCAGGACAAAGTCGCCGTTGTCGCAGGAACCATCGACATCAGGGAGAATCCGACGCAGGACATCTCGGCGCTCAGTCGTGACACAGAGAACGCACTCAACGAACTCGGACGTATCTTTGACAAGAGGAGTATTGAGGAACAGAAGGAACTCGTAAACGTGTTCCGCGAAGAAGCATTCCGTCTCGCGCATAATCTCACCGACGATGGCAGTGGACGTAAAGTTCTGATTCACACCTTCATCGGTGGACTCATCAGCCAGCTTTCAGGAGCGGGCTTTGCCTCGGGTGCAGCAGGTGCAGGTCTCAACGAAGCACTGATTAACAATCTGAAAGGTCTCGATCCTACCCTTGCCCAGGTAATCAGCGCTCTCATCGGCGCAGCTGCGGCGAAAGCAATCAACGGAAATGTCCAAGCAGGAGCGTCTGCTGCGGCAAGTGGGACGAAATGGAATAAATATGAAAGATTGCCGGAAATCTTAGAGCAACTTAACGAGTTAAATGAATCGAAAAAATATAAGGAACTAAAAGACGGAGAGTATTCCATTCGCTATGCAACAGTAGATGGAGAAAAAGTCGCCGTTGCAATTGATAAAGACGGGAAAGTATTTGATCTGGAAGTGATACATGACGCTGGTATTGATCGGATGATGCTTCACGGAAATCCTTTAACGAAAAAAGGAGAAATATATACTGTTGATAAAATGGATCATTATGGAGAACCAAATGCCAAAAAAACAGGGGAACAGTCTGTATTTAGGCGGGGGGACGCCGATGGAATATCAAAGGATATCGTCGACTTATATGGAGTAGAATACAGAGAAACTAAATCCCTTGAGGAAGCCAAGGATATCCTGCGGCAAAGAGTCTATCAAGAATGGGTGGAGGGAAGAACCATCCTGACAGATATAATGAGAACAAGATATCCGTTTTCATTTCTTGCGCCGGGGGCAATGACCGCTAAAAGCTTAGCGATACTAGGAGCCTTGGGGTCTTGGGTTGTCAAAGACACCCCCATGGCGTCGAACGCGCTGATATATGCGCATATCGCAAATGGAGAGCCGCGGCATTTTTCTTTGGGTTCTCCTCAGTCGTCTGACATCAGTAGGTCGATTGCAATAACCCAAAAGGTTCGAGATCTTGGCGCACACTTCTCTCCCGGAGAAACCCGAGACATCTATATGTCCATTAATCTGAATAAGCCTCCGGCCACCCGTGATGAACGGTGGTTCGCCGGCTGGACAAAGCTAGCTATGCGGGTGCATCGTGACATGGACGGAAAGATTTCATTCGAAGGGCTTGCCGGAGATGCTTATAATTTCAATTTACATAAATATGGATTTGGAGACCCAAAGTATACTAAGGATGACGCTTTCACTGATACGATTAATAATGCGGCGTGGGTCAATCAAAGCCTTGGATATCTACAGCCTTTCCCATGGACAGCAGAATTTCAGGGAACTGTTTCCTTGTCGGAGGATTGACCTATGGTGATAGATCGCATCAAAAAAATAGTTCT
>ERZ773003.174-NODE-174-length-53049-cov-4.244631_pt1 | contig 53049 bp, 44 predicted proteins | sample MGYA00580668_ERZ773003 | MGnify/ENA primary metagenome ERZ773003 (study PRJEB29015, sample SAMEA2738002) | human oral metagenome | biome: human oral; feature: human-associated habitat; material: dental | place: China | collected 2126 ...
GCCTGCCGTAACCGGTCGCTGGCATCTGAGAGGTTGCCGATAGGGGTTCCGCCGAGGATGAGAATACCTTCCTCACGCTCATCAGACGCTAGGGGCTGCATTGTTGTATCGGCGGAGGTGGTACTTTGTGTATCGCGCTCATACATTTCGTTTTCGATCACTCCCCCAGTGTATCGTGTGTGCTTTTCATCTCGGAGGTGCGCTGTGCCGCCATAGCGCTTAGTTCCGCATGATGTCGGTGTAGTTTTATAGATTTTATATATGGTCTGAGCCAGATTTTTGTGGTTTCAGGTATTTTCAAGAAGACGTGGAAGCTTACACCCTATAGGATTGATAGGTGATGTTAACCGCTAGTCTTTCTTTTACGAAGTCCAGAGTGCAGTACTCTCTGTCGAATCTTTTCGAGGCTCTGGGCGTCGCCCGTGTTTCGCTACCCCGTTGGGGCTGGCTTGCACCGACCCTGATTGTACTCTTAGCGGGTGTGCTGCGTTTTTATAACCTGGCACACCCGAATGCGATTGTCTTTGACGAAACCTACTATGCCAAGGATGCCTATTCGTACCTGCACTACGGATATGAAGTTTCGTGGTCGAGCGGCGTGGATCACGCATTCGCTTCGGGGGATTTTAGCGGTATCTTACCGAACAGCCCCGAGTATGTGGTGCATCCTCCCCTAGGTAAGTGGATGATTGCCTGGGGAATGGCGATTTTCGGCGAGAACGCCTTCGGTTGGCGCGTGAGTGCCGCGATTATTGGTACGCTCGCGGTGGCGCTTTTGGCGGTTGCCGGGTGGCTCATGTTCCGTTCGGTCACTGTGGCCTCTATCGCTGCGCTGTTGGGCGCCGTTGATGGTTTGATGTTTGTGGAATCCCGTCTGGCGCTTCTCGATATTTTCCAGATGTTCTGGATTTTAGCGACTTTTGTCTGCCTACTTCTTGACCGGCAGACAGCGCGTAGAAGGCTCGCGGCGAATGTTATGAAGATTGTGGATGCGCACGGCGAGTCGGGCTTGCAGAAGGTTGTTTTCGGCCCCGGCTCTGGTCTGCACCTGTGGCGGTTTGCCGCCGGTATTTGTGCCGGTGCCGCCGTAGCGGTGAAGTGGAACTCTCTGTTCTTTATTGCCGCGATGGGTGTGCTGACGGTGTTTTGGGATATGAATGCGCGGCGCATCCTAGGGTTGAAAAATTGGGGTCTTGTCGCTCTGATTCGAGAGGGTATTCCTGCGTTTATTCAGATGATTGGCGTGGGTCTTATCGTCTATCTGACCACCTGGATTGGTTGGTTTAAGTCGTCAAACGCTTTCTACCGCCACTGGAGTAATCAGTTCCCCGATTCGGGTGCTGTGAAGTGGCTTCCCGAGGATTTGCGCCTACTCTGGGAGTATCATACATCCGCGTTTAAGTTCCATTCGGGACTCAGCAGTGAGCATCGCTACGCTTCGCAGGCTTGGCAGTGGCTTATTCTGGGGCACCCGACATCGTATTACTATGAGGCGCCAAAGTTTGGGGAAAAAGGATGCACGGCACTCAACTGTTCGCAAGCGATCCTCAATATTGGTAACCCTCTGATCTGGTGGGTGTTTATTCCGGCGATAATTCTCGCCCTAGTCATTTTTATCCTGAAGCGCGACTGGCGTTTTGGGGCTCTTTTGCTGGTTTTCGCAGCAGGCTATCTGCCGTGGTTCCTCTACCCTAACCGCACCATGTTCTTCTTCTACGCTCTCTCCTTTGAGCCTTTCCTCCTCATCCTCTTAGCGGGTTGTTTGGGCGTGCTTTTGGGGAACCGTACCAGTTCCGTCAGACGCGTGCGCGTGGGCGTTTTGTGCGTGGGCATATACCTGACGGCGGTTCTGCTGGTGAGCGCATACTTCTGGCCTCTATGGACCGGGCAAGTTATCCCGTATGAACAGTGGTACGGGCATATGTGGATTCCAACCTGGATTTAGCGGCGGCGTTCCCCAATACCCGGAACCAACAGGATGCCGCACGAAAAAGGCTCTTGAGGTGAACAGGCGTTAGAAACAACGATTTGTTCACCTCAAGAGCCTTTTTATGCCGTAGGGACGTGTGCCGGGTACCCGCTAAGCCTCGATGTCGCCGTCACGTTCGGCGCGCATCACCTTGATTTTCTGGCGAATCTGGTAGCGCTCTTTGTAGTACCGATTTTCCTTCACGAGGCGGTACCGTGTGGGCCAGGTGAACGCCAGCAGCACACCGATTATCAGCAAGGTTATCACCACAATGGCGAGCGCAGCATCAATCCAGAATTGCGGCGGGTATAGGCGAATGAGCGTATCACTCATGCGGAACTGCCAGTTGCCCTGCGGGAAGAAGGTCGTGTGGAAGGTAGTAAAGAGCCATTCCCAGCTGGTGGCGCCTATGATACCTAGCACCACGAGCATAATAACGGTAGCCCAAGCGCCAGTGTACAGGCTGCGGCGAATAGTGCCGGGGGCGCGCTCCTTCAGCGAAATACTGCCGATTAAGGCCAGCACGCAGAATACCGCCACGGCGATGGTTGCGAAGAGCAAGACTCGTTTGACGTCGTGCATATGCTGAATTTCACTCTGGAGGAATGCCGGGGTGTTTGCCGGTCCGGTGGTGGCTTTCGCCAGGTAGTCTTCGGGGGCTAGGTTGGTCACGTAGTCCAGCCCGTAGGAGCCCAGCCGCATACGTTCGGCGAGGTCGAATCCGTAGCTGTCTTCGGGGAATCCGGGCCTGCGGTATTCCAGCCAGAGGAATGGTGCGGACGCGACGGCCCGAATAGCGATCATGAGCGAGAGAAGCGGTACCGCTGCCGCGATGAGGGCGGCACGGAGCTTGAGCAGGCGTGGGCGTTCGGCGGCGGCTTCTTGTGCCGCATCTTCTTCCCAAGCATTTGAAGTTTCGACGGTACGAGTTGTTTGCGTGCGGTATTTAGGGCGTGAACTCAGCGAGCCGGTTGAGATTTTTGTTCCCTTCTCCACGGTCACTAGGGTGGATTTTTGGGGTTTGTTATCGGCATCTTGACTGGGTTCTGAGGCGGGTGTATCCGGCTCAGCTGCCTTTTCTACCGGAGCCGCTTCTTCGTTCTTTTTCTCGTCAAACTTCTGCACTAAAGTACTGAGCGTGGGGTGTTTCGGAGATCCCTTTGCCTCGCGGATAAGAGGAACAAACCCGGTTGAGACGCTGGTATAGGTACGTACCCGCTGCCCTACGCTTTCCCCTTCCTGCTGACTCGTGTCATGTGCGCCGGATGCTAGATCGCTGGGAATATCGGGGTTGTCTGCAAAATCCGGAGCTTCGGTGTACATCTGTGCCGATGCTCCCAGCAGTGATTCGGGTGTTCTTTGTGTTGCGGGGGCGGAAGCACGCGCCGCCGCTTCTTCAACGGTTTCGGTGCCGATCGCGGAGCGCAGCGCATCCCAGGATCTCTGCCCTGAGGATGCGGTACCGCTGTGACTTTCCTGTGCCATAGGTGTCTTTTCTGAATAGAGTGGTATAGATAGGGTGTTTGTCCTATTTTCATAGGAGAAGAACCTTCCGCTGAGCGGCGGAAGGTTCCTATGAAGGTTGTGAGAGGCTGGCAGTACCTCAGGTTCGTTCAGCTCTAAGCTCCACCGTGTAGACGACTCGCCATCCTTGCGGTGCGGTTAATCGTGCCGCATGATAATCGCAAAGATCGTAAGCGTGTGGCTCGCGGTACTCGGACAGCGGGCCGATCGTCGCCGTAGAGTCAGCGTATGAGTAGCTGAGGGTCACCGTGGCTTCATGTTGACAGGTCTGCCGGGAGCAGTGTCTAACTTTCTGCATTGGTACTGTTGTGCCTTCCTAGCGCCTTAGCTTGCCTGCTTACGTAGCCGGCGACGCTCGCGTTCTGAGAGACCGCCCCATATTCCGAAGCGCTCATCATTGTCCATTGCATATTTTAGACACTCTTCACGAACGGGGCACGATTCGCAGACGCGTTTAGCGTCACGAGTAGACCCTCCTTTTTCAGGGAAAAAGGCTTCTGGGTCGGTTTGGGCACACAGCGCATCAGTTTGCCAGGCGAGCTCTCCGTCATCACCTTCAGTTCCGTACATGCCTGCGGCGGCGGCCCACATATCGAGGCCTTCGACGCAGGTAAACATGTTGCCTACCTCAACTGTGGAAGCCGCAAAGCTGCCTTCCTCAGTGGTTGCGTCGGCAACGCTCAGGAACATATTTGCTTGTTCTTCTAGGGATTGCGCGGTTTGCATAGTATGTTGGCGGGTTCCGCCTGTGCGTTCACCGGCAATACCGGTGCTCAGGCGTGAATACCCAGCACAGGTGTATGAACCCATAGTTTTTCCTTCCGTGTTCTCATTGGCTAGATGAGTCTGCGGTGATTCGTTGGTGTGCAAACGAATCTTTTTTGGCTCTGTAGATTTATAGTTTTTGGGCATGAAAGATGTTTCTGCAAATAAACCTACATAACTATTAGAAGGGCGACACGCCCATTCGTCAAACTGGACTTACAACTTTTATCCGTGTATGTGCAGATCACCGTCAAATATTTCAATGTTTATACGGTGTTAGACCACAAAATAATTACTTCATCATGAAAGTTTTGGGCGTTATCTTCTGTATATATCTGTTCCTCCACACCCCCTCCAAAACCCCCGAGATTACGCCTCGAACGAAGCTCTTTCAAACTCCTAAGCACCTAGTCAAAACAGGTTTTTTATATCCTATTCAAAACCTAATCGTGTCACTTATTACATTTTAATAACCCACCTGCAAGATATTTTATGAACTTCACACCCGTAATGCGCCCGTAATATAACTTCAACGTCCTTAAGAGTATATTTGCATCGCACGCAAATTTATGACTACAAATACTTTCTTCTTCAACTGTTATGACGTCAGGAAAAATATCTCATGATGTGGTCGCGTGTACTGCCGAAAGTAATATCATGCATCGAAATTTTTGGGAGTTTACACACGGTAAAGTTATTCTATGGCTGAAAATTTACTCTCGACCGTGGCAAATGCCCGCTCATTCACGCGTATTTTCGATGCTCTCGCGCGTGTGCAGACCCCCGCCCTTATCTGGCATGCTCGCGGGGGTGAACGCATCGAGCTCTCCGGCCGCGTGTTCATGAATTGGGTGGCAAAAAGCGCAAATCTTCTGGTGAATGAGTGCGAAGTTACCGAGGAATCTGGAGTGCAGATTACGGGTCCCCTGCACTGGCGTTTTCTGGTTCTCGCCTGCGCGACTCTCTACGCTGGCGGCTGCTTCAACGATGAAGAACCGCTTGTAGGCGCATCAGACACCACCGAGCACGCTCAGAACCTCAATAACCCCGACTATCTTCTTCTCGTTGATCGCGGGCCTCTCTCGATGCGCTACCTTGGAGACCTTCACGAGGCCGAGTCAATGATCGATGCCGAAGTTATCGACTTCTGCGCGCTCGTGCGCAGCGAGGCTGACCAGTTCATCGGCTTACCAGCTTCGACCTCATCACCCGTGGGCAATAACTTAACATCGGCAGAGCTGACGGCACGAGTGCTCTCTCGGGCACATGAACATGCTGGTCACGATTACCGTCTTCCTTCAGGGGAACGAGCATTAGCGCTTCGTCTTCACCTTCCCTCAGAGGTCGACTCGGCACCCTCAGCCCTCACGATCGTGACAGAGGCGCTTGCCTGCCTCATCGCGGGTTATGCCGTATTCCTACCCGATCCGCTGGCTGACTTTACCGACACCGAGTTAGACCCGCTCCTGCGTTCTGAGCGAGCTCTAGATCTCACCTTGAGCCACTCCTAGAAAACGGCAGCGTAGTTCGCTCAGAGGGTAAAAACACTGCGGCGGATTCTCATAAAAAGAATCCGCCGCGGTATACAAACAGTCTATTTATTTATGAACGTTTACCGGTAGAGGGCTTATCAACATCGGTAATTTCAACATTCTGTTGCGAACGCTGGGCCTGTGCCGCAGGGTCTACCACGGGAACCGAGCCGGTCAGCACACCCGTCGCCTGGTTCAGAATGTACCCCAATTCTTCGTGCTCGGTAGCGTCCCCTTCATCCACCTGTTTACGGTGCTTGCCGTAAACCCAGAAACGGTAGAGGAAGTACCGCAGAATTGTTCCCAGCGCGGTGCCGATGATCGTACCGGAGATAAACGATGCTTCCGGCGAACGCAGCCCCAATACGTAGTTAGTGAAGAACACGCATCCGGCCTCAACCAAAATGCCAAGAATATTCACAAGGGCAAATTCGATGCCCTCACGTTTCCAGTTCTCGGATCGGTCTTCGCGGAAGGTCCACAGGCGGTTCATAATCCATGCAAAGATGGTAGCCACAACGCTGGCAATTACTTTTGCCTTGGTATGTGCGTTCTCGAAAGGACCAAGCATCAGCGCCCACACCACGGCGGCGTTTACCAAGAATGCGGCACCGCCAACGGTACCGAATTTGAGTACCTCTAGACCGTAGGTATTCCACAGTGATTTAAGACGATCACCCAGTGTAGAGCGAGAGTCTGAAGCCATATTCTCCATCTTTTCTGCCCGTTAAGATGACCTGGGCGTCTGTGAGTTAAATTTTGATAGCATCCCTAAAATACTAGTACAGCCGATCCCGTTTTACCTTATTTTATTGAGTTTTATCATGCACTTCCCAGGTTATTTTCAAGTCTGCGGCGCGGAATACTACCGGTATTTGGGGGCATAAGAGTACACTTGAGTGATGTGACTTACCCTGTAACTGGACCTGTACTTGGCGTTATCGGAGGCGGCCAACTGGCACGCATGATGGCTCCCGCAGCAACGAACCTTGGATTTGACCTTCATATTCTCGCTGAAAGCCCTACAGTGGGCGCCGTGGCAGCGGTGCGCAGCGCACCCGTGGGAGATTATAAGGACTTAGAGGCTCTGCGGGAGTTCGCTCGTGGCAAAGATGTTATTACATTCGATCACGAGCATGTTCCTACCGAATTTTTGCACACGCTTATTGCTGAGGGGGTAAATGTGCAGCCGCATCCGGATGCGCTGCAATATGCCCAGGATAAGCTCATGATGCGCCAGGCTGTAGAAGATCTTGGACTACCGAACCCGCGCTGGGCACGCGTTGAAACTTTGGATGAGCTTCTCGCCTTTGGCGATGAGATCGGCTGGCCCGTGGTTTTGAAGACCCCGCGCGGCGGCTATGACGGCAAGGGCGTGATGGTGCTGGATTCTCCTCAGCACGCCCGTGAGCAGGCCGCTGCCTGGTTTGATGAGCTTCCTCACCGCACCGATTTTTCGGCGCTTTTGGCGGAGGAAAAGGTTCCGTTCACCCGCGAGCTTTCCGCTCTCGTGGCGCGCCGGGAAAGTGGGCAGGTTCTCCCCTGGCCTGTCGTAGAGACAATTCAGGTGAATTCGGTCTGTGATGAAGTTATTGCACCCGCACCGAGCCTCTCCCCCGCGATCGCCCGGGCGGCATCCGATGCAGCCGTTACCTTAGCCACCGAACTTGGGGTTACCGGCGTAATGGTGGCGGAGCTCTTCGAGGTTCCGGGCTCTTCAGCAGGCTTCTACATTAATGAACTCGCGATGCGCCCGCACAATACCGGACACTGGACCCAGGAAGGTTCGGTAACCAGTCAGTTTGAGCAGCATCTGCGTGCGGTACTCGATATGCCGTTGGGCGCAACTGCTATGCGCGACGAAGTTGCCATTATGAAGAATTACCTGGGCGGCGAGAATGAAGATATTTTCGGTGTGTACCCGCTTGCGCTCAGTGCCGAGCCACGCGCCAAAATTCATTTTTACGGTAAAGAAACCCGCCCAGGACGTAAAATTGGTCATGTGAATATTACCGGTCGGGCAGCTGAGACTCGGGCGCTACGCGATGCCGCCGCGAATGTGGCATCTATTTTGCGCGACGGTCGCCCACTCTAAGAGTTTGCCGGTATATTTCGTGTCCGTAGTGTCTTATTAGCTCACAGGAAGGATTGTTCATGAGCTCCCCGTACGATTCAGATAAGCCCGTTGTTGGCGTTGTGATGGGGTCAGATTCCGACTGGTCCATCATGGAAGAAGCCGCTACGGTTCTTGAAGAATTCGGTATCCCCTATGAAGCGGATGTCGTCTCAGCACACCGCATGCCTGAAGATATGATCGCCTACGGCCAGCAGGCTCATCAGCGCGGTATTCGCGTAATCATCGCCGGTGCCGGAGGGGCAGCGCACCTTCCCGGCATGCTCGCCTCGGTTACCGCGTTGCCCGTTATTGGTGTCCCGGTGCGGCTGAAGAATCTCGAAGGCATGGATTCCCTGCTTTCTATCGTGCAGATGCCCGCGGGGGTTCCGGTGGCGACCGTGTCTATCAACGGCGCACGTAATGCGGGACTTCTGGCGCTGCGCATCCTAGGATGCGCCACCGACGATTTCGCGCAGCAGGTGCACTCCGATCTTCTCGATTTCTCGAAGGATCTGCGCCAGAGCGCGGTAGATAAGGGAACGGCTCTGCGCGCTAAGCTCGCCGAGCATCGCGCCCAAGTTGCCGAAGAAGAAAAAGTACAGGCACCAGCGGCTCCAAAACCCGCCCCGACCACCGACTCTACACGTGATGAAGGGGACGAACCGCAGGCTTACGTGCCCTAATGTATGGTCGTTTCTCGGTGTTATCGAGCCGTTCCGTATCTTCACGGAACGGCTCGTATTTTATCTACTCCCAAGGTCACGTTCGCTCAGCGTAACCTGCGGTTGAGGCTAAAATAGTTGAATGAGCAATATTCTTCAATCCGATATTTGGGCACGTTTTCAGCAATCTCTTGGTCATACCGTTATTCGCCACGAAGGCGAAGGCTGGTCCTATCTCGCTACCGTTGAGGGCGGGCGCACCGGCAAGTATCTTTACAGCCCCTACGGCCCGGTGGCACAGAGTGCGCAGGCTTTCGATGCCGCGCTCGACTCGCTGAAAGAAGAAGCAAAGGCTCATGGGTGCCTGTTTGTGCGCATCGAACCAATTGACTCCGCTATCTGGGGTTCGCAGGATGCAGCAGAGTTCCTGAAGGCACGCGGCGCTGCGTTGGCACCGCGCCAGGTTCAGCCTTCACACACGCAGATTATTGATCTTTCCGGCGACGAAGCTGCAATTTTGAAGGATATGAAGTCCAATAACCGCAATCTGCACCGTAATATCCACAAAAAAGGTGTCAGCATTGAGGTGTCTCAGAACCCCGAGGATATGAAGGTGCTCTTCACGTTCCTCTCTGAAACCGCCGACCGCAACGGGTTCAACCGTCAGCAGGACGACTATCTGATGCAGGTGGCAAAGACCCTCATGCCTGCCGATGCCGCGTCCCTCTATATTGCTCAGCTGACTGGCGAGGATGGTTCCAAGGAGCCTATCGCAGCGGCATTTGTCTACGATTCAGACGATACGCGCACCTATGCCCACGCGGCGGCATCTTTTGCGCATCGTAAGCTCTCGGCAGGCATTCCGGTAGTGACCAATTTCATCTTGGACGCTAAAGCAAAGGGCCTGAAATATGTGGATCTTTTCGGCATCGCACCCGAAGATCAGCCTGATCACGAATGGGCGGGGTTCACCAAATTTAAGAAGTCTTTCGGCGGGCGTTCGGTTGAGTACCCCGGCACCTGGGACATTCCGGTAAACGTGCTAGGCTACCGCGCCTACGGCTACGCATACCGCGCGCGTCCCGCCCTCAAGAAAGCACTGGGAACCGCTCAGGAAACCGCGAAATCTACAGTAGCTAAGGTTCGCGCACGCCTGAAAAAATAACGATACTTCGGCAGCCTAGGTTCCCAGGCAGACCACGCTCATACAATAAAGCTTGTGCCGCACTCTCTATGATTGAGAGTGCGGCACAGGCTTTATATCAAAACGTTACTTTGTATGCGACAGAATCTCGCGCAGGCGAGAAAGGCGATGCTCAGCCTCCACGATACGCACGGTTCCCGAGGAGGAACGCATAACGAGCGACTGGGTGGTCACAATATTCTTGCCGTAGCGCACCCCGCGCAGCAGCTTGCCGTCGGTAATACCGGTTGCGGCGAAGAAGCAGTTATCGCTGGTGACCAGATCGTCAGTTGTGAGGATGCGATCAAGATCGTGCCCCGCAGCGAGCGCCTTCTCACGCTCGGCATCGTCGGTGGGTGCTAAGCGGCCCTGAATTACGCCTCCGGTGGCCTTAATAGCGCACGCGGCGACGATACCTTCAGGGGTTCCACCGGTACCGAGCATCACATCAACGCCGGTTCCTTCACGGCAGGCCGCGATAGCCCCGGCAACATCGCCGTCAAGGATAATGCGGGTACGTGCACCGGCATTACGAATCTCTTCAATGAGCTTAGCGTGACGCGGACGATCCAGAACGCACACGGTCAGTTCGCTTACGTTCTTACCCTGTGCCTTAGCGACCAAGTGAAGGTTCTGTTTGACGGGCAGGCGAAGATCTACGAACTCTGCGGCTTCGGGCCCGGTCACCAGTTTTTCCATGTAGAACACGGCGGAGGGGTCGAACATAGAACCGCCATCTGCCACCGCGATGACGGAGAGGGCGTTGTCCATGCCCAATGCGGTCAGACGAGTTCCGTCGATGGGATCTACCGCAATATCGAGATTGGGGCCGATACCATCGCCAACAACTTCGCCGTTGAATAGCATGGGAGCCTTATCTTTTTCGCCCTCGCCGATCACAACGGTTCCGTTGAAGTGCACGGTCGAGAGACGGTAGCGCATCGCGTCCACGGCGGCACCGTCCGCGCGGTTCTTATCGCCTGCGCCCACCCAGGGGCCGGATGCGATGGCTGCGGCCTCGGTGGCGCGCACCAATTCCATAGCTAGGTTGCGGTCGGCGTGGTTATTATCTTCAGTCATTGCTCACCTTCGAGGTCGTTGTCATGGCCGGTTGGCTGGTTCGTTCCAGCGCTTTGAACCGGCACCTCCTGTTTACTAGCATAACGCGCCCGGCGGAATGTTCGCGTGTATTGAACGGGTTTGCGTGGGCGCATGTACCGTGGTGAACATCCGCCCAGGTGGGTGTGGGAAACGGTATGTCTTAGAGCGTATGAGAGAATGTGTGAGTGGAAAACTCTCAGAATCACGCGCATACACCGGCTGAGAGCGATGGTCAGAACGCTCATGCGCCGAAGGCTCACGCAGATGCTTCTACCGATTCATCTGTTGTGCCACAAATTACACAAAAACAGGCGAAACGCATTAATGCTCCGGCGCGCAATATGATTATTTCGATGCTGGCGATGGTGGCTATTCTCATTCCGGTGCTCTGGCTCATGCCGCAGCCGGATAAGAATCCGTACCGCCCGCAGGTGAATTTATCGCAGGTAGCGGTTGAATCTACCCAGCAGGCGGGTTTTCCGGTGGCGGTACCGCAGCTTGAGGGTTGGCACTATAACTACGCGCGGTGGACGGGTAATACTCCCGATAATATCCCGTACTTTAAGAGCGGACAGGTGACCAGTAAAAATCATTTTATTGAGTTGATCCAAGCGAAGGATACAAACCCTACCTGGGTGGCTCAACAGGTCGATAACGCCGCGAAACAGGGCACCGAATCTATCGGCGGCGTGGAGTGGGAAGTACGTTCAGCCACCTCGAAGAAGAACAGTGAAAAAGTGTACTCCTACGTGGCGCAGGTGCCTCACGGTAACGGTGAGACGACAACCGTGATACTCACCGGCACGGCAGACCCGGCGGAGTTTGCCCAGTTGGCGGATGCGACAGTCACCTATATGAAAGCGCCGACGATGACGACCTCCCCGGGTGCATCCAATACTTCTAATATTTCGTGATCTTCTCTAGCAAAATGTACGGTCTGTTTTCGGTAAAATAGAAGGAAGATACCTCTCACTTTAAGGAGCCTGCTCATGGGTTCTCGTCCGGTTCAACCCACCGCTGAGTATGTGTTGGAACGCCTGCAGGAGGGTAACGCACGCTTTGTACGGGGCGAGCTTTCGCATCCGCACCAGGATGTGGCACGTCGCGACGAACTCACGGGTGGACAATTTCCTTTCACTACGATTTTTGGGTGTGCGGATTCGCGTACGCCACCGGAACATATCTTTGACCTGGGTCTTGGCGATGCCTTTGTGGTACGCACCGCAGGGCAGGTTCTTGATGAAGGTGCCCTTGGATCGCTGGAATATTCCATTACCCAGTTCAAGACGCTGGTACTGATCATTATGGGTCATCAGTCTTGCGGGGCTGTTCAGGCTACCTGCTCGTCGGTGGAATCGGGGCAGCTTCCGGGCGGATTTATTACGCGAGTAGTTGAGACTATTCAGCCTACGGTGCTGGCCCAAGAACTTCCCCACGGCGAGAAGCCAAGCCAGCATGTGAACGAGATGGTACGGGCTCATACGTCTGCGACAGCTTCCCGTCTGCTTCAGGAATCGCGCATTATTGCCGATGCAGTTGCTCGCGGCGAGACCATTGTGCTGGGCTACTTCTATCATTTGGATTCCGGCGCGGTCGATATTGTCTTTGACTCGCGCGAGATGAAGTAATTCCCACGCGTTCTATCGGTGGTCGCTGCCTCCTTCGTGTTATCCACCCGAGAAAACCAACATAACCCCAGAAGCTCCAACAGGCTTTACTTGAGTTCATACGGTACCGCCACACAACCCCACAGCGTGGTGAGTATCATCATGCACGGTATTCCCCAAATGTTCCGATTTTTACACGAAGGGTATGAAAACCCGCCATTTTGAGCCCTAAACTAGAGTTATGGCTGAAAATATTGAATACCGCATTGAACATGACACCATGGGCGAAGTTCGCGTGCCCGCCAACGCACTCTACCGTGCACAGACTCAGCGCGCGGTCGATAACTTCCCGATTTCGGGGCAGACCCTCGAATCAGCCCATATTCGCGCTCTTGCCCTCGTTAAGAAGGCAGCCGCGACCGCCAATGAGGAACTTCAGGTGCTCGATGCTGAGCGCGCCCAGGCTATCCGCGAGGCGGCGGATCTGGTAGCAACCGGTGAGTACGACGAGCATTTCCCCATTGACGTCTTCCAGACCGGTTCGGGCACCTCGTCGAATATGAACACCAACGAGGTTCTGGCAACGTTGGCAACCCGTTCCCTGGAATCACGGGGCATTGAAGTTCACCCCAATGACCATGTGAACGCCTCCCAATCTTCCAACGATGTTTTCCCCACCTCCGTGCACGTTGCCGTGACCGAGGCACTGGTCAAAGAGCTGATCCCTTCCCTTGAGGTTCTCGCTGCATCGTTGGAAAAGAAGTCCGTAGAGTTCAAGGACGTCGTCAAGTCCGGACGCACCCACCTGATGGATGCAACCCCTATTACCCTGGGGCAGGAATTCTCGGGCTACGCCGCTACCGTGCGTTACGGCATCGAACGTGTGAACGCTTCCCTGCCCCGCGTGGCTGAGGTTCCCCTAGGCGGCACCGCAGTGGGTACCGGTATCAATACCCCAGCGGGCTTTTCGGCACGTGTGATTGAGCTGCTTGCTGAAGAAACCAGTCTACCCCTGACCGAGGCACGTAACCATTTCGAGGCGCAGGCAAACCGCGACGGTCTGGTTGAGGTTTCCGGTCAGCTGCGCACCCTTGCATACGGTCTGATGAAAATCAGCAACGATATCCGTTGGATGGGTTCAGGCCCGAACACTGGTTTAGGCGAGCTGCACATCCCCGATCTGCAGCCCGGCTCGTCCATCATGCCCGGCAAGGTAAACCCGGTGATTTGTGAGGCTACTATTCAGGTTGCGGCACAGGTAATTGGTAATGATGCGACCATCGCGCTTTCCTCCACCAACGGAGCCTTCGAGCTGAATGTAGGCATTCCGGTGATGGCGGCTAACCTGCTCCAGTCTATCCGTCTGCTCGCCAACGTTTCTCGCGTGGCGGCTGAGAAGATGATCGACGGCCTGAACGCCAACGTAGAGCGTTGCCGCTTCCTGGCGGAAGCATCGCCCTCGACCGTAACTCCGCTGAATAAGCTCATCGGGTACGAGGCCGCCGCGAAGATCGCCAAGTACTCCGTGGCAAACAAGGTCACCGTGCGCGATGCCGTGGTGGCTTTAGGTTACGTTGAACGCGGTGAGGTAACCGAGGCTCAGCTCGATGAAGCACTGGACGTCACCAAGATGCTGGGCAACTTCTAGTCCGCATATCGTTTTCATGTGAACAGACACTCCTAGAACATAGTTGAGGGGCTTGTACACGATGTGTAGAAGCCCCTCAACGTTTGAGCTAAGACCCGCGCGGTGCGGGCGGATAGATAAATCTCTATCTCAGAATTTTGCTCGGTCTATTTGCCTTGTTCGTACTGATAGATAAGTTCCGCAAAATCGGCGCGAGTAACGGCACCATCGGGCTGGAACCAGCTTTCAGACCAGAAAACAAGACCCTTCTTCTTCAGCCAGGTACTCTCCCGGTAGAACGGGGAATCAGCCGTCATATCGGCATACAGGGATTGTTCCGGTAGGTTCACGCCAGGTTCCCCAGCGTAACGGTACAAAAACGCAGCCATACTCGCGTGAGATGCAGCCGCCTCGGGGCGGAAATGACCGTCACTCCAACCGAAGCTGATACCACGTTCGCGTGCCCAAATAATCTCCCGGTAGTGCGGGTGTTCTGGGGTAACATCCACATAGGGAGACTCCTGCGGAAGAGTAACCTGAGGGCTTCCTGCCAGGCGGTAGAGGGCCACAACGGACTGTTCGCGGGTTATAGCATCGTAGGGGCGGTAATAGCCGTCCGCGCTATCGACGAGCTGCCGCTGCGAAGCCCAAAGAATCGCATCGCGATGTGCGGTACGATCGCGCACATCCTTGAAATCCGATTCGGGTGTAGGTTTCTCACCGGGTGCGGGTTTGGGGTTTGGTGCGGGTTCGGGGCCCGGCTGGGGCTCTGCCGGTTTGGGATTTGGAACCGGTTGATCCGCAGTCGTTAACGGGAGCTTTTGGTGGGCTTCGAAGATAACATCGTCCTTCGGGCCCTTTGGATATACCCCCGTACTAAGCTCGTATACGTGCCCGGTTTTGAGGGTATTCGCGGGAATGGTGAAGGTGGTCTGGAAGGTACCGTCGGTAAAGCCATCGTAGAGGTCTTTCTCTTCCACCCGGTAGGTATAATCCACTGGATGAGTGAGAACCGCGCCCGTTGGTTTGCCAGTCTTCTGGTCTATCTCGTTAATAACGAGGTTCATACTCTGACCCTGTATCTCGGCGTTGCCAGAGCCATAATATCCAGTACCGGTCACAGTAATCTCGGTATCGATGGTCGGGTTCACAGCGGGAACGCTCACGTTCAGCTGCGGTGCTTTACTCTCCGAGGAAAACTCAACATCCAGGTATTCAGTCAAAGCGTTGTTTGCCAACGTTCCGTCGGGATTGATGACCTGGGTTCCGATGCGATAGCTGCGGCGTGCATCCAGACCTGCCGGATAGGGAAGCGCAGTTTCAAAGAGGCCGCTCTGCGAGAGCTCCTCGGCAGAAACTTTCACCGATGACACGGTTCTTTCCTGAGTAACAACCTGACCTCTGGGCCAATCACCCTCAATAAGAGAAACCTGCAAGTATCCGCCTTGAGGAATAAACTTTGGGTCATAGCCGGTACCGCGCACCTTCACGGAGTCTTCCACCAACGAGTTAGGCTTACCCTCGACTTCCAGATTGGTGTTCTGACGTGCGACCAGCACCGGTGCCTGGGTGTTGTATGCCGTGGTGGGCAAGATTTCATATCCTTGCGCCTGCTGCGTTGTCGAGGTCAGGGTACTGGTGACGACATAATCGAGTTCCGGATGGAAATCATTCAGCGGCAGCGGCTGGGTATTCAAATAGACCTCAAAGGTTCCGTCATGAATCTGCGATGCGGGAACATTCACATACCCCAGGTTATATACGCCGTATTCCGTAGTGAAATATGGGGAATTAGCTGGTGTATCTGAAGGGATAACTTTGAGGCTGACCTGCTGATCTGCCGCCACACCGTAGAAACCGGTTCCTTTGATTTTGAGCGTCTTCCCGTAGTAGGGGTTGACTTCATCGGGGGTTTCGACCACGAGCTGCGGAGTTGTTTGAGGTTCCTGATCGGCCACAACCTGCGGGGTCACCGTAGCGGTGGATGCAGGGGTTGAAGCACCAGGATCGGTGACAGCTCCCGCTGGGGTCAGCGGAAGCACTAAAGCGCCTGCCACCACGAGGGCACAGGCGCTACGTCCGAGAGCATTTCTGGCTCTTCCGGGCGATTCGTTAGGTGAATTGTTTGTAGGGTAGATAAGAGACATTATTATTCTCCATTTGTATAGATGTGGTTGGGAGTGAGCGAGTTAAATCTCTCAACACTCATATTCACCTTATCAAACCTTTAAGTCAAAATACAGGGTTTTCCCATTTAAAAATTTCTTTTGGAACATAATTTAATTCTTATCCCAGCAATGTACACGCTATAAATATTACCCCCTCACACAACCTACTTCGCTGATATATCAACGCTAAATACCCATGAAGCAACATATACTTTTCATAAATACGCCACATGTTTATTGTCACAATATTATGCACAGGTTTATTTTTTAACGGTGTGTTACATCTGAAAAATACATAGATATTTTCGGTGGTAATCTTCTATAATTTACAGATTTTAGATTTTTACAAGAAACCGAAATTAATGCATAAAACCCCCATTTTTATTTTTCTCAGATATGAACAACGGTAAGTACGAGAAAAATACTCAGATACAACCTTGGGAGTACACATGGTCTTCAACGCATAGCAAACAGGTATTATGCGGGCGCGCAGCTCACTTGCCTTGAGGACACGAGAGGGAATAATTTAGCGATTACCGAGAGGATTCAGGTTCATCTTTGGGAGCGTGAGATACATAGTCAAAACGGCAATGTCCGTCATAGTTCAGCGCCGCATCAATGCGGTCAAGCATCCGCTCAGAGAGCATAGAACGCTCCTGAGGATCCGTCACATCTACCCATCGCACCTGGGAAGATTCCTCGTCATTCACTCGTGCCTGCCCGGATACCCACCGGCACAAAAACGTGTGATCTAAAAACTGGCAGCGATCCCCGTTGCTAAAGCGCATCGCGGGGTCAGCCTTGACCTGAGCAAGCTCTAGAACTTCAATACGCACGCCAGCCTCCTCATAGGCTTCACGTATGCAGGTAAGCGCCGGGTTCTCGCCAGGATCGACAATACCCGTCACGGGAGTCCACCGACCGTTATCGCTGCGTTTAACCAGCAGTACCTTGCCATCCTCATCGCGACGGATCACTGCGGTAGCGCCCGAAAGCCATAAATATTCGTGACCAATTTTCTTGCGTAAATTCACGATGTACTCGGGGGTAGGCATCAAAGATCCTTTCGTCGATCGGTGGTTTTGGCCCGAGGCCTTTAGAACGATAGGAACGAGTAGCTTGGCACCAGAACCGCCGCTATCATTCCTATCAGCATAAACGGTCCGAAGGCTATGCGGGTGCGCCGTGTAACGGACCTGCTCAGTACCAAGACCACGGCGCATAATCCGCCCACAACAAAGGTCACCAACGTCGCCCACAATAGGTTAGCCCACGAGAAGTAGCCAATGAGCCCGCCAAGCGCGAGAGCAAGTTTCACGTCCCCTCGACCCAGCGCCCCGAAGGAGAGCATCCTCATCAGGAGGTAGAAGGCCCAAAGTACAAGACCACTCCCCCATACACGCAGGATAGTTCCCCACTGACCGCTCAGAGCAGCAATAACCGGCAAAGCGGTGTGGGTGGCAAATACGAAAGGAAATACGATGCGGTTTGGTAGCCTGTGTTTTCGCAGATCCCAGCCCCATAGTTTTACCGTGCACCCAGCTGCGTACAGCAGATAAAGAATCAGCAGAATACCGGCGAACCAGCCGGGTACTCCCTGTGTAAAGAGTTTCGAGAGTTCTTGAAGCATGAGTGGCTAAGATCCAAAGCGGCGGGTGCGACCCGCATAATCCCGCAGGGCACGCAAGAAATCTACCCGCGTAAAATCAGGCCAGAGAGCCTGGCAGAAATAGAATTCTGAGTAGGCGCTTTGCCAGGTCAGAAAGCCCGAAAGGCGCTGCTCACCAGAGGTACGAATCAGCAAGTCAGGATCGGGCATATCGCGGGTGTACAAGCGACGCGAAATATCCTCGACGTTCAGGGTACCTGCCAGATCGCGCATCGAGCGGCCCTGAACCTCGGCGTCAAGAATAAGTTCACGCACCGCATCCACAATTTCTTGGCGTCCACCATAGCCAACCGCGATATTCACGCGCACCCCCGGCAAGGGCGCGGTCTCTGCTATAACCCGCTCCAGGGTGTTGCGAAGCTCATGGGGGATAAGGGAAACGTTACCAACCGCGTGCACGGGTCCCTGCTGCGCGGTATGCAGCCGCCGCAGAAATTCGTCAATAACGGCAATAAGCCCGGTAAGTTCATCGGCGGGTCGCTTGAGATTTTCGGTTGAGAGCATATACAACGTGACCTGAGGTATTCCCAAATCGGCGCACCAGCCCAGAAAGTCAATGATGCGCTCGGCTCCTGCCGCGTGCCCCTCACGGGTGCTCAGCCCCCGCTGTGCGGCCCAACGCCGGTTGCCGTCCACCAGCACACCGATGTGTGTAGGAAGCATCTGCGGGGTTAAAGAAGTTGCCATAGAGCGTTCATAGACGCTCGGTTCCGGGGAGGTTCCCGGTTCAGAGGGAACCCCATGCACGGTAATAACGGGCAGCGCCAGAGTATCAGCGGGTGCCATGCTGATCGTCCTCGGACTCTGCATCCTGCTGGGCTTGCTCAGCTTCTTGAGCAGCAGCATATTGTGCGCGGTACCGCAGACGGCGAGTGCGCCTGGTCATGTCGATGCCAAGAATAATGACAAGGAGGGATAGCGCCGCAGTCGCAAAGAAACCGCCAATACCGGGCGAACCTGCAACAGACCCATCGGGGTTGGCGGCTGGGGTGTTATCTGCTGCAAGCGCAACACCGTGAGCGGCAAATGCCACAAGGTCGGGGACTGTGGCGAGCGTATCAAGAATGAGGTGGCTCATGACTATCCTTCTGAACATTCCGGTTTCTAGCGGTAAGCCGGTCATGTGTGATTGTCTAAGTCTTCATTCTACCGCGTGACATCTTGTATATTCCCGCCTGAGGTTCATGTTTCAGCTGGGAATGCGCCAAGAGTTTAGCTATGTTCACAGTACTCAAGGCTCGCAAGCCTCTGCATCGCCAAGGGGCACCGCATGATCGCTTACGGAGGCTGTAGGCTAGAAAAATATACCGTCACTCAGGGAATGCTCCGGCAGAGTTACCGGCACCCGCGAGTCGATAAGTGTATAGTCCTCCCAGGGCCAAATATGCTTCTGCTCATCGGTAGAGATCGCAAAGAAAATACCTTGCGGATCCACCTGTGAGGAGTGCGATAAAAGCGCCTGATCGCGATGGATGAAGTAGTCACTGCAGAGAATTCGCGTGGTGGTCTCGTGCCTGGTGCCGTCTTGGGCATCATTGAAACGGTGCGCCATATGTTCGATGAAACCTTCAAAGACGCTCTCACCCCGCTGATCGAGCAGGTACTCGTGCAGAGCGACGGTGCGTTCGGGGTTGAAGGCACGATCATAGTAAAGCTTTAGGGGTTTCCAGGGTTCGCCTTCCCCCACGTATGCTTCGGGGTCACCAGCCTTTTCGTAGGCCTCGACGGCAACCTTATGAGTCATGATGTGGTCGGGGTGCGGGTATCCTCCCACCTCGTCATAGCTGAGAATAATATGAGGCCTGTACTCGCGTACGAGTCTTACCAACGGTGCGGCGGCCTGTTCGAGAGGCAGTGTACCGAAGCTGCCGAAAGAAAGTGGGGGAAGAGGGTCGCCTTCGGGCAGACCGGAATCCATGAACCCTATCCATCGATGTTCGATGCCTAAAATCTCAGCAGCACGGGCCATTTCGGTGCGGCGTAATCCGGGCAGGTCACGGTGTGCTCTGGGAGTGTTACGAATTTCTTCGTTGAGGATGTCCCCGCGTTCACCGCCTGTCATGGTGGCAACCATATAGCGGGCGCCGCGGGAGGTATAAGCGGCAGCGGTCGCGGAACCTTTAGAGGATTCGTCGTCCGGGTGAGCGTGGACGGCTAGGATGCGCAACCCTGCGTATTCCTCATCAAGAGGTTTAAGATCCTGCACTGCGGGATGTTCAGGCAGAATTGCTTTGATTTTTTCTAGCGCGTCGCTCACGTTAATCCTTATGATGACAAAGGGCTTATACTGTGGGGTTTAAAATGGTAGAGATTAAGACCATCTCCTAAAAGTGTAATCATACAGAAATAGCGCAAGAAAACCACTCTAAATGAAGCATTATGACGGTGTAAAGTATCGTGATGCAGACCATCTTCTGTACCGCATCGTCCACTAGACACCACGAGAAGAAAGCTATGACAGATCCTTCACACACGCAGGCGAGCGAAACGGCAGCTACCGGTTCTCATGCCGATACCCTAGCGCAGCGCTATGGCGCCAAACCTGTTCGGCAGCGTGCCCTCTCCACGCGAATGTGGGTGCTTCTTGCTGCCTGTGTTACGGTTGTGGCGGGCGCTTTTGTGGTGTGGGTACAGATAGATTCTCAATCCCGCCCAAGTGCACGCGATACCGGGTTTACCCTCATCAGCAATGACGAGGCGCAGGGACGTTTCGAACTCTCTAAAAACCCACAAGACACCGCGATTTGTTCGCTTAAGGCGCTTAATTCTTCCCGTGTTGCGGTGGGATGGGCCGACGTCGAAATTGGTCCTAACAGCGCCGAGCAGGGCAACACCCGAGTCACACAACACAGCGCGAACCTGCGCATACTCTCGGAGGCAACCACGGTTACCGTGGATTCCTGTCGGCTTAAATAGGCGTATCACATCCACGATTCGGTGAGCGCTCAGCGAAATGATACACGCCCTAACACTCAGATATTTAGGGCATGTGTACTTTCTGCCCTAGAATAGGGTGATACTTTCCAGGGGAGAACCCCCAGACCAACGCGCCGGTTTATACCGGAGCATAACCAAAGGAGAAGCATGGCTGAAAGCAACGGCGCATGGCTCACTCAGGACGCATACGATCGGCTGACCCAGGAGCTTGAATATCTCTCAGGTCCGTATCGTCAAGAAATCGTTGACCGCATCGCCGCCGCTCGCGACGAGGGAGACTTGCGTGAGAACGGCGGATACCATGCGGCACGCGATGAGCAGGGTAAAAACGAAGCTCGCATCAACCAGCTTAAGCATCTTCTAGAAAACGCCCAGGTAGGAGACGCCCCCAGCGATGACGGTGTGGTTGCCCTCGGCATGGTTATTGAGGCCGAAGTAGCTTCCCGTTCCATGAAGTTCCTGCTGGGCTCTCGCGAAATTGAGGAGACTCTGCCCGCCAACTCTGATTTGAAGGTCTTCTCGGAAAAGTCTCCGATGGGTGCGGCGATTCTGGGGGCCAAAGAAGGCGATGAAGTCACCTATCTTGCTCCCAACGGCAAGGAATTGACCGCGAAGATTGTTTCAGTCAAGCCTTTCCAAGGCTAGAATCACGAAGCTTTAAACGCACGGTGGGGTTCGGTTTATGACCGAACCCCACCTTTATATCCTGTGGTTTTATGCCAGATGACCTCTCAAAAATTAGTACACCACGATGGGTTTGAAGCCTTCTTCCTCCAAGGCCGAGATAACCTGACGGCAGTGTTCCACGCCTTTGGTTTCCATATCGATCGTAATGGAGACATCGCCCATCGACAGGGAACCGCCCACGCGCGTGTGATCCACACCAGTAACATTCGCGTCATTCTCCGAAATGATGCGCGAGATCGTCGCTAACTCACCCGGACGGTCTGAGAGCATCATCTTAATCGTCATATACCGACCTGCCGCCGAAAGACCACGCTGAATCACCTTCAGCATGAGCATCGGGTCGATATTGCCGCCCGAGAGCACACACACGACAGTTCCCAAATCGCCGTATGTTTCCTTGAGCTTGCCGTTCATGAGCGCCGCCACCGGAACCGATCCGGCGGGTTCAACCACCAGCTTATTGCGTTCCATCAAGAAGATAAGGGCGCGGGCGATATCGTCTTCACTCACTGTCGCTACATCGTCGACAAGCTTCTTGATAATGGAGAACGGTAACTGACCGGGGCGCCCCACCGCAATGCCATCTGCAATCGTCGAGACCTTCTTCAACGGGACGAGCGCATCCGCAGCCAAGGAAAGCGGATATGCCGCCGCATGCTCAGCCTGCACACCAATAATGCGGATCTTTTTACCCAACTGTTCTTCCTTCGCACGGACCGCCGCCGAAAGACCAGCGAGCAGGCCGCCTCCGCCAACACCCACAATGATGGTATCGACCTCAGGCACCTGTTCCAGGATTTCCAAACCGATCGTTCCCTGACCCGCGATAATATCTTCATTATCGAAGGGATGCACAAACACCGCGCCGGTCTCTTCGGCATAGCGTTTTGCTTCAGCCAGCGCCTCGTCCACGGTCGTACCGTGCAGTTCGACCTCGGCACCGTGGTCGCGGGTTGCGGTCACCTTCGGAAGGGCCGCACCTAGGGGCATGTAAATACGCGCCTTGATACCCAGTTTTGCCGCTGCGAGAGCAACACCCTGCGCGTGGTTACCCGCAGATGCGGCCACCACGCCACGTTTCTTTTCTGCATCGCTGAGTTTTGCCATGCGCACATAGGCGCCACGCACTTTGAAGGAGCCCGCACGTTGCAAATTCTCACATTTGAAGAAAACTTCCGACCCCAGTTTGAGGCTCAGGGCACGAGAATGCGCCACAGGGGTTCGCTCGATAACCCCGTCGAGGAGCGACGCTGCTGTCTCGATATTCTCCAGGGTTACGGGTAGATCGGTTAGGGGTGCGTTCACATCGGATCCGTTCTTTACGCTCTCATCAGCTTCTGCCCTCTATTTTAGGCGATGAAGAAGCCTAATACAGAACAGAAAAGCCCACGTTATTCATCTCACGCGGGCTTTTCTGGAGGGAAACTGCACAATTACATATCGGCTTTGGAAGGCGAGACAGTTTTAGTCGCCTGTGCAGAGCTAGTCTCAAGTGCGGTGCCTTCGGAATCGTCTTCACCACGAATCGCTTCCCGCGCCTGCGCAACAACCTTCTGTGCTTTTTCTTCACGCTTTTTTGATTTCTCACGGCGCTCAACCTCATGCGGGAAGAGGAACTCTTCACGGCGCAGCTCCGGGTCATCCTCCCACTGCCGTGCAGCCAAGTAGCGCACAACCGAGTTCACAACGGCGAGCACGGGAACCGCAAATAGTGCACCCGCTGCGCCGAAAATCATGGACCCGCCTGCCACCGCAAAAATCACGGCGAGCGGATGCAGCGAGACCGCTTTACCCATGATGAGCGGCTGCAGAATATGCGATTCAAGCTGCTGCACCAACAGCACAATGCCGATCATAATGAGCGCCTGAACCGGTCCCAAAGCTACCAGTGCCAGCAGGACGGCGACCGCCCCAGATATAAGAGCACCAATAACCGGGATGAAAGACCCTAAGAAAACCAGAACGCCCAGCGGAATCGCCAGCGGAACCCCCAAAATGGCGGCGCCAACACCAATGCCCACAGCGTCAATAGCGGCTACCAAGATCTGTACCCGCACATAAGCGCCCAAGGACTTCCACCCTGCACGGCCCGCGCCGTTCACCGCATCGCGTGCCTGTTTCGGGAAGAGCTTGACGATAAACAGCCAGATGCGCTCTCCCTCCATCAGGAAGAAGACGAGGGTAAAAAGAGTAATAAGCACGCCGGTGGCAAACTCCGCAGCGGTAGAACCAACCTCTGATACGCTCCGCAAAACGGTTGAGGGGTTATTGCTCACCGCCTGTTCTATCTGATTAAGAATCTGGTTAAGCTGATCAGCGCCCAGCTCATACCCCATGCCCTTAAGCCAGTCCACGAGCTGCTGATACCCTTGAATGGCGTTGTTGGTAAGCGAGACAAACCCCCGCACAAGCTGCTGCCCGGTAAGGGCCAGTAAAGCGGCAATTCCTAAAATCATGCCAAGTTCGGCAATAGCGGTCGCACCGCCAGCACGAATACCGTGCTTACGCATAGCGTAGACGGCGGGGCTTAGAAGCGCAGCCAAAAGCGCAGCTACCATCGCCGAAATAATCAGCAGAGATACCTTTGAAAGCCCCTGCCATACAAGCCACACGGCACCGACCACCACGATCAGACGCCATGACCATGCCGCTGCGGTATTAAGAGCGTAGGGTACGCCGGTACGGGCTAATTTCTGTGCCCGCACATCCTGTTCACTCTCCCCTGCCGTTAGGTTTTGATGCGTGCTGCCGGTGTTCTGTTCGGCTACGGATTCGCTCACTCAAATCTCCTGAAAAGTCGGTGCTATAGAAATCGTCTCTCGCCCATGCCGTTGCTGCGGCATATAGTTATTCCGCAAGTCTAGCAGGCTCAAAACAAAGAATCGGCGGCACCCACCGGTTGTGAGTACCGCCGTATCCTCAATGCTGTTAGTCCCTGTTGACCATTTCGTTGATGTACATGAGAATACGCAGAATCTCAATGTACAGCCAGACCAGCGATGCGGTCAGGCCGAATGCCAAACGCCATGACTCGCGCTCGGGAAGACCTGCTTCCACCGCCTCGGCAGTGTTGGTGAAATCCAGCAGAAGCGAGTAGGTTGCCATAGCAACAGTAAACAGCCCCACAATCAGACCCAGCGGAATACCGCCGATGCTCAGGCTGCCCAGGGGCGAACCGAACAGACCCGCACCGAGCCAGGAAACAATACCGTAGATCAGGTAAGCGAACATGCCGATCATGAAGATCTTGGTCATCTTCGGGGTGGCACGGATTTTACCGTTTGCGAAGAGAGCTAAAGTAAGACCGGCGACAATCACGCTTGCCAGCAAAGCCTGAATAGCGATGCCCGGGTAGCTCTTATTGAGCAGACCGGATATACCACCCAAAAGCAGGCCCTCGGACACGGAGTACAGCATAACCAGAGCCGGGGAAACCTTACGCTTGACGGCGTTAACGATACCCAGGATCAGACCTGCGATAAGTCCCACGAACATGAGGTAGGGCAGATACCAGGAAACTGCGGCACCGAGCACCACAAGAGCCAGGTTCAGACCGGTCTTCATGATCACATCGTTCATGGTGAGGCGGTCGCCCTCGGCAACGGGAGCATAGCCGGGCTGTGCATACGGATCGTACTGCGCCTGCTGGTACTGGTCATAGTTCGCTTGCTGCGGCTGAGCATAAGGCTGCTCGTACTGAGCATACTGGTTCGGCTGCGGCTGACCATACCCGTAGGTCTGCTGACCGTACTGCTGCGGTTCACTGGAGTAGTTCGGCTGTGCCTGATACTGACCCTGCGACGAGGAACCACCCGCACCAAAACGCCCGAAACGGGGATCGCCTTGCTTATTTTGCTTGGCGATTGAATTAATAAACGGGTTACCCGCCATCATTCTCTCCTTCGGTGAGATTTACAAAGAGTTTCTCAATATTCTATCGAATTCTGAGAGATTCCGGGGATTATTCCTCCATAAAAGCTCATATTCCAGGGTAATTTTGAGGTGCCATCATGTTTTTTTCACCCTAAGCTGTACTCCCCCACAGTTTAAGACTTCTGCAGGCGCTCAAAATTACGGACCTCATTCAAACTAGCCGATTGTTTATTCGCGAAGCGGCCGCGAGTGAAAGCAAAGCCAGAATTAGGAAGCCCACCAGCAAAAGTATGAGAGTGGTGAACGCTAAGGGTAACGCGCCGATAACAGGCCCCAGGCTTGCTCCCAGGCGCGGTCACTACACCTTCAAAGCGAATGCGGTGCGCGCTGGGCAAGAGGCAGGTTCCGTCACGGACGATATAGACGCCGCCTATCTTGTACTTTTTATTCTCGCTATCGTGGGGTGGTGGTCGGCTATGCCGCAGGTATCTCGCATGCTCTGCGGCGAACCTACCGAGGAAGAGCACCACAAACGTCGCGCCGCCGTGGTGGAGGCAGCGCGGAGGCTAGGGAACCCACATTGCAAGTCGGATAAGAGCTAAACTCCTTTATTGGTACGGGGGCTTACCCGTCTAATTCGTCGAGCATGCTCTCTAAATAGTCGAGCACCGCACCGTCATTATTCGAGCCAATCACCCGCTGAGACACAGCCTTGAGCTCGTCTGAAGCATGGGCCATTGCCACACCGGTACCGGCGAACGAGAGCATCTCAAGATCGTTATCGCTATCGCCAAAGGCTACTATCTGAGTAGGGGTTATCTGCAAACGATCACACAGGTCTTTCAGCCCCGTTGCCTTATTCACACCGGCACGCACCAGGTCGATTGCACCGAAACCACTAACGAGCGGGGTTACCGTCTGCGGCAGGGTGCGCCGTAACTGTGCTGTAGCATCCGGCAGATCCCGATGCGTTACTTGCAGAGAAAATTTGATGGGAACACCACGCACCTGCTCGTAAGAACTAATACGCTCGGTTCCGGGATAAAACATACTGGCAAAAGCGAAGGGATCGATATTCTGCGGCAGCGGCTTACCCTGCACCTCAAAATAGTCCCGGATAATGTTCATAACCGTTTTTTCGCGGTTTTCCAGTATAAAGCTGCTCTCTTCCGTACACACAACGATCCCAAGCTGAGGCATACCGTTCAGTATCTCGTACACACGCGGCAGATCCTCGGCAGCAAAATGATGCACCGCAAGTTCCCCGGAATCATCCGCTACATAGGCACCATTTTCTGCGATATAAATAATGTCTCGATGTTCAAAACCATGCATATACTGGCGTAATTTCGTGTAGGTATTTCCGCTTGCCACCACAAAATAAATTCCATGCCGAGACAAGCAGGTTAGGATTCTCTCAAAACGCTCAACATCGAACGTCTTATCATCATTCAGGAAAGTACCATCCATATCTACGGCAACCATACGCACGGGCTTGTTACTGCGGTTTTCCTGCTGTGTGGGCATTGGGGTTCCTCTAATAATCGGCATGTACAAAGGCTACGTTTATAAACACAAGCTGACTGTACGCGGGAGAGAATATCGTTCTGCTCCGCACATTTCTCCATTAATTTTAGTTTCTTTATATACACAAATCGTGTGACATCACCAAAATTCCCCCTTTACGGGCGTTTTCTTTCTATACTGTGAAAAGCATTCACTCTATGCACACATACAATCTCTAGGAATCATTGATGTTAAAAATACTGTCATCGCGCTCTGGCGCGCATGTCTTTTGGCCCTCTGCATCAGGTCAAGGGCATTCCTTGAAACTCGGCACAAGATTTTCCGCAGCTTTTCTAGCCCTAGGACTTGCGCTGAGCGGATGCTCCTCTGAAACTATCACAATTTCTGAGTCTACCGTCTCTGCGTCCAGCACCCCCTCAGCGAACGAACACTCTTCTACTTCTTCACAAAGCACGGAGGCCTCACAGCAACCCACGGTTTCCGCGCAGGATTCGGAACAAACACCCACCGTGACCGAGGTAGGTGAATCACCCGAAGAGAATAATGCCGATACTTCGACGGCTCATCCGGGTTCCCAAATTCGCCCCGGAACCGTCACTATCGTCAATCCTGATACCAGCTCCGTTGAGCCTCAAGGAACGGCGCCTATAGGATCTGACGAGGCTAGTGAGGCCCTGCGCATCCTCAATACCCTTCCCGTTAAAGGCCGCGCCCCTAAGACCGGGTACTCCCGTGCCCAGTTCGGAGATGCCTGGAGCGATATCGACCGTAACGGATGCGATACCCGCAATGACATTCTCAACCGGGATCTCACTGCAAAACAGCATAAAAACTCTCGCGGATGCGTGGTGATCTCGGGCATTCTTAACGATCCTTACACCGGGAAGGTCATTAATTTCATGCGTGGGAAAGATACCTCGGAGCAGGTTCAGATCGACCACGTTGTGGCGCTTTCCGACGCCTGGCAGTCGGGTGCTCAGGAGATTTCAGCTCAAGAACGCTTACAACTCGCCAATGATCCCGAAAACCTTCTGGCAGTTGATGGTCCTGCGAATCAGCAGAAAAGCGATTCGGATGCCGCCACCTGGCTGCCAGCAAACGCATCATTCCGCTGCTCTTATGTGGCACGTCAGATTCGGGTGAAAGCTAAGTACCACCTGTGGGTCAAACCAGCCGAAAAAGAGGCTATGATCAACGTTCTTACACCCTGCGCAGGAGCCGCAGCGAAGCCTGCGCCTGTGCCCCAGGTGGATACGCCTCCCGCACAGAACCCCGCCCCGGCTTTGGCATTTCAAACCTGCGCTGATGCCCGTGCCGCAGGGTATCGTAATATGCACCGCGGTGCACCGGGATATTCCGAGCATCTTGACCGTGACGGTGACGGCATAGCATGCGAAGCACGCTAAGTTTCTGAACGTTACCTCCGTCTGCGCTCCCCTACAGATGCATAAACCCCCGCCCCGACAAGCAGTCAGGGCGGGGGTTTACTGTCACAATTCTTCATCTTGAGGCCCATATAGACTCTTTAAGAGTGCAGCATCACGCCGAACCTGTGTTTAAGCTGTGTAGAACCTATGTAAAAAAGATTTATAGATGTTTACCTTTGCTTGATAAAACTTTACCTGACAACCTTGTAGTTATGAAGAATGAAATAACTAAATCTGTTGGCACCCTAATTTTCCGCGTAGCGCTGGGCTTCACCTTTGTCATGCACGGTTTCCAGAAGGCATTCCTGATCGGTCCCGCAGCAGAAGGTGCAGCGTTCGCCAAAATGGGTATTCCTGCACCCGAGCTTTCGGCGTACTTTACCATTGGTGCCGAGCTTATTGGCGGAGCTCTCTTGATCCTTGGTTTAGGAACTCGTTTTGCGGCCGCCGCCATCGCAATCGCTATGGCAGGTGCTTTTATTTTTGTTCACATCAACGACCCCTTCATCACCGATCAGAAGACCGGCGCAGGCTTCGAGTACGTTTTCGTCTTGGGCATGGCAGCCATCATGTTCATTCTGACCGGTGGAGGCAGGTACTCACTAGATTCGTTCTTCAGTCGCAATGAGGCTTAACCGCCTGAGCGTTCTTCCAGAACGTATCTATCACTCATTCGTCTACCCACCCGGAAGGCGCCGTCGTCGCGACGGTGCCTTCTTTATATACCGTGGATTCTCCCCTACCCAGCGATCCCATGATTCTCATAAGGTAGAGATACGCTCGCCTCCCAAGGCATACAAATAGCCCGTCGCATCCGATAAAACATTTGGATGCGACGGGCTATTATAGCGTGCCCCCAGTGGGACTCGAACCCACACTGGACGGATTTTAAGTCCGCTGCCTCTGCCAATTGGGCTATAGGGGCAAAGTCTAAACCCGCAAGACCATTACTAAGAATAGCATTAGTTTGCGGGTTTCGACGCTTTAAGCTCGTTAGAGCTTTGCCTTAGTCTTCGCCGGTGCCGTTCCGGTAGCCTCTTGGAAAGCGAGACGCGGGGAACGCTGGTGGCGAATTGTCGTGGTGTCACGACCAAAGAGCTGGTTGAGCGCCCAGGTCGTCATAACGCGCACGGTACGCTCGGTCGTGGGGATTGCAGAACCGTGGTAGCCGCGGTGCATAATCCATGCGAGCGGACCTGCAAGGGTCTTACCTTTGAAGTTTGCAACGCCCTTCCACAGACCTAGACCGGCAACCACACCGATGGTCTCATGGTAGTAGTCGGTCAGAGGCTCGCCGCGGCGTGATGCCAGAATATTCTTGGCGAGAACCAAAGCCTGGCGAGATGCGTGCTGTGCGTTTGGTACGCAGAAGCCGCCCACGCCGCCTCCGGAAAGATCGGGAACGGCAGCGTTATCGCCAGCCGCCCAAGCGCCCTCAACCACACCATTATCGCCAGCCACACGCAAATCTGCGTTCACGCGAACGCGACCGCGCTCGTCGATCGGGAAATCAGTATTCTTGAGCATCGGCGATGCAGCAACACCAGCAGTCCAAATGAGCGTATCGGTATCCATCTCACCAGCGGGCGACTTATCTGTCATGTTGATGAGCTGCAGGTGACCGTCGGTAGCGTCCGAGAGGGAGGTATTGAGCAGAACCTCAATGCCGCGAGCGCGAAGCTCAGCCACAACCTTCTCGGCACGGTCTTCCGGAACCTCCGGCATGATGCGCGGCGCAGCTTCGATCATCACGAAGCGCAGGTCAGATACGCTCAAACGGTCGTTACGATTAACAGCTTCGCGAGCCATGTCTTCCAGTTCGGAGATGGTCTCAACACCGGCGAAACCGCCGCCTACGACGACGACGGTCAGAGCGCGACGGCGTGCATCGGGGTCATCCAGTACGGAGGCAACCTCAATACGTTCCAGCACCCAGTTACGCACGGAGACGGCTTCTTCGACAGTCTTCATGCCGATAGCAACTTCGGCAAGACCGGGGATTGGGAACGCACGGGTCACGGCGCCAGCGCCGAGAATGATCTCATCATATTTCAGTTCGAAGGGTTCGCCATTGTCGATGGGCTCAACTGTAGCAGTACGCTCTGCATGGTTAACGGAGACAACATGCCCGGGAATCAACTCGGTATCGCGCAGGTGCTGGCGGAGCGGAACGGTAGCGTTACGGCCTTCCATCGAGCCCGCAGCGACTTCGGGCAAGAACGGCTGGTAAGTCATATAGGGGTTAGGCTCTACGATGGTTACCACGCCACCGGTCTGTTTGATAGCCTTCTGAATTTTCTTGGCGACGGTAAAGCCTACGTAGCCACCACCAACAATAAGAATACGGGGACGATCCTGTGCCTTATGAAACGACATATATTGCTACTTCCTAGATTTTGTTTACTCGCTGCCTTTAGCGCGCGAGCACTCAATGATACGTTCACATGCGCTTCCCAGGGTGCAGGATACATGGACATGTGAACGAACAGAAACTCTTAAGCTTTCTCCGTAAGCCCCGATGTTCGGTGCCGCAAACGCGAAAACACTATTTTTCCTGCATGTTGTATGCCACTATTTTACGCGTTTATCTCGAGGAAAACACATTTATGTAGGCATACGAAGTAAGGAAAACCGCCCTTGGATGATAACGTTTCGCGTTTATGCACCGAGGTTTTGCCCCGCCAGTAGGGTTGCGTTCCGCATCATGTAGCGCGTCCTTAGGGTGTTTTAAACCTTTGCTCTACCCACAGACCGGGTGTTAGGAGTCACGAAGTTTTCTTCCACATTTTTACCGGAAATGTTTATTAACTGCGTGCTTTTCACCATCACTAGGAGGAGCTAGGATTCCGTGGCTCAGGTTCGTGAGCCGATGAAGGCTCTGGAATACCAGATTCCGGCGCGGCGGGTATTGAAGAACGCCCCGAAGCGGCACCCTGCAAACGAAGGCACGACGAGTTAGCCGTCTTCTTGCGCGGCGTGCGAGTACTGTGTTTCTTCTGGGCGGAAGCGACCTTTCGCGGTGCTGAGGCCGGGCGACCGTCCTGCCCCGTAGGATTCTGTACGGATGCTGAACTCGCTGCCTCGTCAGGAACATCTGGAACACCTGTTTGCGGAACTTGGCGCTTAATCCCGGAAATATGTGGCAGACGAGGTTTCCGATGCGGAGGTAACGGACCCCTACTTAAACGGTGGGCTCGATGCTGTGCCATACCGTTCTTCTGAGTGGGCCGGTGCGAAGCTTTCCCAATCGTATCTGCCGATATCTGTGACGCTTCAGGAACGGAGGATTCCTGCCCTACGGTCGAGTTAGCCGGCTCGGGGGCGGGACTCTGCGGGGTGCGAGATACGCCCTCGCTCTGAGCTACAGTCTGAGCCAAAGCAGGTTTTTCTGATTCCTGAGGTTCAGGTGTGATGGGCTTTTGCTCGGGCGCAGGCGCATTCCCCTGGTCTGCCGGTTGAGTCGCTTTCGCGGATGCGGCAGGAACCTGCGTTATCGTATTGTGCTGGTCGGTCTGCTGAGACTCTGCCGGTTTCTGCGTCTGAGGTAATGGCTGTCCTGTAGCCACCGTTGACTGTTCAGCCACGCTTGATGCTGATGCCGCAGGTTGTACTGCGCCGACGTTCTGTGCCGAGTCAACATTGTGCTCCGTTGTGCCAACGTTCTGCACGATGGCAGGAGGCTGCGTGGGCACGGCGCTCTGCTCGGTACCCGCTGCGACTGCGCTCTTCTGGGTTGCAGCCGCATCCTGCTGTTTATCTAAGTTCTGATCCGCCCCAGGTTGGAGACCGGAGGAGGGCGCTGACGGCACTGCGGCTGCGGCATCTGGTGCCGGGGAGGGAACAGAGGCAGGTGCAACCTGTGTTTGTGCCTGCGCATCAGGCACAGCAGTCTCAGGTTCGGGGCTCTGGGGTGCGCTGGCAGCGGGCAACTGAATAACGGGAGCGACCGGAGCGGAAGCCTCCGGAACAGCAACCGAAACTGCGGAAGGCTTAGAGTGTGAAGCTTGCTCTCGCTCACCGTGCCCGTGCAGATGAGGATGCGGCACTACATCGCGTACATTAACGTGCAAGCGATGCAGACGACGAACACTGCGCACCGTGAGCAGCCCCAAAATCACGAAGAGAGCACCCACGATGATAAACGGCAAAAATCCGCGGTCCTCAACCGGGCGGCTGGGCTCTGGGATCTTCGCCTTAACGATAGTCTCGCCTTCTTCATGCACCGGTGTGGCCGAAGCATCGGCGGGAGTTGGCGCAGGCACCTCTTGACGGCGGTGCACGGCTATCCATGCCTTCAGCGACCCTAGCGGATTCTCCGTAGCATCCTGCGGAGTCGAAGAATCCAAGGCCATCAGCGGATTTATGATGCCAAACCCATACACCGGGTCACGCCCGGCAGCGCCAGTGTCGTCGGCGCTTTCAGTAATACGCTGAATAATCTGAGCCGCACTCAGATTGGGGTACTTAGACTTAATCAACGCCGCAAGACCGGAAACCAGCGGAGCGGACGCCGAAGACCCCGACCATATCATGTACTTATTCCCCGGCGCGGCAGCAATCATATCGTTGCTCGGCGCCGTCACACCAATAGAAATACCCTGAGTCGAAGAGCCCTTGGAAGCCTCACGCTGACGATCCACGCCGCCAACCGTCAGTACCCCCGGAATAGTCGCCGGGGCACCCACCTGGGTAATACCGCTGCCACGGTTACCGGCGGATGCTACGACGACCACGCCCTTCTCTTCGGCGTAGGCAAAAGCATCGTCCCAGCTCTTGGGCCAGGTCGTCTTATTCGAGCCAATAGAAAGATTGATGACCTGCGCGCCATGATCTACCGCATAACGCACGGCGGCGGGAATCTGCTCATCAATACTTTTCTCAGCATTCGAGACCATGTTAAGGGAGATAGGCAGAATCTTGGCATCCGGCGCCACGCCGATAACGCCCGCAGGTTTACCAGGCTGACCGGCAATCTTAGGAATACCGGAAACATTATGACCGTGGCCGGCAATCAGGGATGCAACTTCGGTGCCGTGCATGGGTTCTACACCCAGCCCCTGCCAACCGTTAGGAGAGCCCTCGCCAGAAGCGTCATAACCCTCCAGCACATTATCTACGAGATCCGGGTGGGTGCCGTCGACACCGGTGTCAATGACGGCAACCGTCACACCCGATCCCGTCGATTGTTTCCACGCATCCACAATCCTGTAGTCGGTAAGCCAATATTCGTGCTGACGAACGTCGTCCTTACCTAGAACGGCGGCTTCAGCGGGAGTGAGCGTTATAGGGGTTGGTGAGGCCGTCGGAGCGGCAGATGCAGGAGCTCCGGACAGGGCTAAACCGGTCGCGAGCGCCCCGCATCCGAGAAGCGCTACGACCCGACGTATGCTTGTGCGCGTCATCATGGCGATGTGGTTGGAACGCGTCATACCTGTGTACCTACCGTCGTTGGGTGTTAGTTGTACATGCTTAACGTACCTGGGATAGTGCTATACCGTCCAGAATGTCATGTTCGCTCACCGTCACAGAATCGATGTTTCCTTCGGTGATCTCATGCAAACGAGTCATGATACGGGCGTAAATGGTAGCCCCGGCGCCAATAACATCAACCCGACCGGGGTGCATATACCCCAGCGCGGCGCGCTCCTCGCGGGTCATAGAGCGCAGCATCTCTGCCGTTTTCTGCACCGTATCTACAGAGATGGAAGAACCGTTAATAACCTCGGAATCATAGGTCTTTAGCCCCAATGCAGCGGCGGCGATCGTGGTTGCAGTACCGGCAACGGCAACGGCCCGGGTAGCCTTTTCGAGAGGAACGCTCTGCAATACGGTGTCGATTGCCGCATCGGTGTCAGCTTCAACACGTTGAATCTGATCCGGGGTTGCAGGGGCAGATGCCATATGCCGTTCGGTCAGGCGCACACACCCGATATTTACGCTTCTTGCCGCCTGCACGCCGTCTTCGGTCCCAAGCACGAATTCGGTAGACCCACCGCCCAGGTCAAAGACTACGGTCTTAGACTCATCGGCACCGACCGCCAGTACGGCGCCCGCAAACGACAGTTCCGCCTCTTCGTCGCCAGTAATTACCTCGGGTTCAATACCCAGAATGTCACGAATACCATCCATAAAAACCTGACGGTTTCCGGCATCGCGGGTGGCACTCGTCGCCACGAAACGAAGCTTCTTAACCTTGTGTTTACGCAAAAGTTTTGCGTATTCCCGCGTTGCCTCAAAAGTGCGGTCCAAGGCCTCTTGAGCAAGCCATCCAGTGGCATCAACCCCCTGCCCCAGGCGGACGATACGCATCTGCCGCACCACGTCGTTGAGGCGGGTTACCGTGCGACCGTTAACGGTTTCGGTGCTGGCGTCAGCGATCAGAAGACGGATAGAGTTGGTACCGCAGTCAATTGCGCCAACACGCATAATGGGCTCCAATCCACGCAAAGCGTGAGGTTTTTAAGGTTATCTAGCCTGCCGCAGATTAATGCGTCGAGCTACTTACATATTAGGTGCCCGTACCGGTTACAGGGAACGGCACGGGCAAAGTTCTTAAAAATGGCTGAAATTAGGCATCCCGCCATGATGGTTCACATGCGCAAACCTGCGGGGTCCACCAATCGGCGATCTCATCCAGACCCCAGTCCCCCATAGGGTTAATGCCGCGGCCCACCGCTAGGGTGTGACCAATCACGGCATGCAAGCATTTGACGCGCGTGGGCATCCCGCCCGCCGAAATATTCTCAATTTCGGGCACCTCATCGGTTCCGCTGATCAGACGTATGCGCTCACGCTCGGCTAGGTAGTTTTCGTGTGCTAGGGTGTATCGGTTCGCAAGTTCGGTATCGGCCGCGAGCGCATCGGTCATCTCGTACATGAGACCCCCTGCTTCCAGGCGGGATGCGGCCGCAGTAATCGCCGGATGCGCCAGGTAAAACACGGTTGGGAACGGGCTTCCGTTCGATAGCCTCGGCGCTGTGGCGGCAACGAGCGGGTTACCGCATACACAGCGTGCGGGAATCTCAATAACATCCCGCACGGTACGGCCCAACTGTGCTGAGAGCACTCGGATATCTTGGTCGGTGGGCGTCAAGGTTTCTACGGTAACGCCGAAACCCTGCGGGGCGCGGTTTTTGAGGTCTTCTACAGTGCTCATAGATCTTTCTTGAAGAATCGGTACGTCAGGTTTTATCGTACAGCACGGTTCACGTGTACAGCCGTACCGGCGTTACTTATCAGCAGGTTTAGGCGAAGGAGCCTTACCATCGTTCAGGGACCCCCAAAGTTTGTTCGTCCACGAATCTTCGGGAGCATTTTTCCCGGAGGCAGAGGTGCTGTCAGCCCGGCCGTCATCCGAATCTATACCGGTGACTGTATACGGGGTATCGCCCGGCGCCACATAGAATAGACGGCTGCGGGCCTGCTGGCGCACATAGTCGTCGTCTTGCCACCAGGTTTTCTCGGCTTGAAGCTGCACGTTTTCCTGTTTGAGTTCAGCAATGCGGGCGCGGGTAGTGTTAATTTCTCGCTGCTGATCAACATAGTTAGTCAGCGGGTATGCGGTACCCAGCAGGAGCACCGCGATCATAATAAGAATGCCCAAAAATTTTCCGCTAAAGCGATGCGCCGCGACGGGAGTCTCGTAATTCTCATCCTCATCGTGTTCGCGGTGGATGCGGCGTTCACGTGCATCGCGTTCCCTATCGGTGCGATGTGCCCGGGTACGGGCACCGAAGAAACTATTGGCGGCGCGCATCCAGGCGGGGCGCTGCAAATACGAGCGTTCTTCAACGGTTCGATGGGTTGCGGTGATGTGGGGTTCCTTCGCCGCAGGTGCAGAAGATTTGACGCTCGCGAACTTAACCTGTTGATTGTGCGATTCACGATGCGCTGGCTGCGGGGGCGGCAGGGTGGCCTTCGAGCGCCGTGCAGTTGGCTTCTGTTGAGCCCGCTTATCTGCAGTGTTGGTCGTGCGGGATGAACCGGGTTTATGCGCCTTCTGCTTGCGAGCACGGGATTTACGGGCAGACGGTGGAGCATCGGAAAGACTTTCGCGCGCGGCGGCGGACTGGCTGCCACGTGATGTGCGACCTCGACGCGGTTCCTGCCCCGCCGGGCTTTTGCGTCGTTCACGTCCGTCGCGCTGAGCCATCATGTAGTGCTTTCCTTCCCTGCCCCTAAGTCTCTGGTTACCATTCTAAGCTACCGTAAACGTTCAGACGGAGTTATCCCCCGAAAAAGTGATATACCCGAACTATTGCGGGTGCATTCCCCTAACACCTAGGAAAAAAACTGAGCTGTTAGATTCGGAGGGATACATGTTCAAGAACCATAAAGCGCGCCATCGTCGTATGCGCCCTTCTAGAGAGAAGTCTACGAAGAAAAACAGGAGATAAAAATCTGGTGCTCTCGCAGGTAATGTACCAGTCGAGAGCACCAAATTATGATGTATACGGTTCTAGCTGTCCGTATATTATCGCGTTACGCCTTCTTGAAGCGGGGGAATGCTGACTTGCCAGCGTAAACAGCGGCATCGCCCAGTTCTTCCTCAATGCGCAGCAGCTGGTTGTACTTTGCCACGCGCTCGGAACGTGCGGGTGCACCGGTCTTGATCTGACCCGCGTTAGTTGCCACAGCGAGGTCGGCAATGGTGACGTCCTCGGTTTCGCCGGAACGGTGAGAAACCATGCAGCGGTATTCGTTGCGCTGTGCCAGTTCCATAGCGTCCAGGGTCTCGGTGAGCGAACCAATCTGATTGACCTTCACCAGCAGAGCGTTTGCCGCCCCCTCGTTGATGCCCTTCTCAAGGCGCTCGGGGTTGGTCACGAACAGGTCGTCACCGACGATCTGAACCTTGTCACCAATCTGCTCGGTCAGGGTCTTGTAGCCTGCCCAGTCGTTCTCGTCTAGCGGATCCTCAATGGAAACCAGCGGGTACTTCGCCACAAGATCAGCGTAGTATGCGCTCATCTCTTCGGCAGACTTCTTCTGACCCTCGAAGTCGTAGGCACCGTCGTTATAGAACTCGGAGGATGCCACATCCAGTGCGAGAGCAACCTGCTCGCCGGGCTTGTAACCAGCCTTCTCAATTGCCTCGATAATGAGGTCAAGAGCCGCAGCGTTGGATTCAAGGTTCGGTGCGAAGCCGCCCTCATCGCCCAGGCCGGTAGAGAGGCCACGGTCGTGCAGCACGGACTTGAGCGAGTGGTAAACCTCAACACCGGCGCGCAGAGCATCCGAGTAGTTCTCGAAACCGATGGGAGCAATCATGAACTCCTGAATATCAACGTTGGAGTCTGCGTGAGAACCACCGTTGAGGATGTTCATCATGGGAACGGGAAGCACGTGGGCGTTGGGGCCACCCAGATACTTGTAGAGGGGAAGATCTGCGGACTCTGCGGCTGCCTTAGCGACGGCCAGAGAAACACCCAGAATTGCGTTAGCGCCGAGTTTACCCTTGTTGTTGGTGCCGTCCAGAGCAATCATGGTTGCATCAACAGTACGCTGATCAGCGGCGTCGATACCGATAATTTCTTCCGAAATCTCTTCAATAACAGATTTGACGGCGCCCAGAACGCCCTTGCCTAGGTATACGGACTTGTCGCCATCGCGACGCTCGACTGCCTCCCACTCGCCGGTGGATGCGCCCGAAGGCACAGCGGCACGTGCGAAAGCACCATCTTCGAGCAGAACCTCAACCTCAACGGTCGGGTTGCCGCGGGAATCCAAAATCTGACGGGCGTGAACTGCGGTAATAACAGCCATGAAATTGCTCCTTAGAGAGTACAGGATATGACGGCTCGCTCCTGTGATGTTGGGCGAGTCCCGTTGCCCTAAATTTTACCAAAACTCCCACACAAACACACTAGTTACCACGGGATTTTTTGCGATTCCTGAGGGTATCCAACACCTTTAGTCCCTTGTAAACTCGCCTCTCAAAAGTCATTCCCCCTGTGGACGCAGCATGTCCTCGCACCGCAGGCACCAATTCGAACCCCAACCGATAACGACAAAGTTCTTTATCACACTCTACTAAAACGATTGAACATCTTTAGAGCCGGTTTCTACATCGCGCAACACAGGTGTGTAGTGCTTTATGCCCCACCCACGAATGTAACCAGTGAAGCTCTATTTCAGGGCATAAAACAGGCACCTTTAGATGCGAAAAACTATCGCATCTAAAGGTGTCTGATAAATACTCTTCAGCCTACGCGGCCACGAGGCTATTGGTTGTACTCAATAAACTTGCGGGTATAGGTGCGTAGGGCACGTTCCGCATCCAGCCCATTCTGACGCGCGCGGCACACAAGCGAAAAAAGTAGCTCACCGAATTCTTCCTCACTATAGGTAAAAGGAAGATCATCGTCCAAGGAGGTAGGCTCCGGCGGAAGCACAATGTCGGCCTTGCGGGCCTTAGCAATCGTCTTCTCCGCTAGGGCCAGTGCAGGAAGATGAGGGGGAATGCCGTCAAGCGGACCTCGATCGGATTTCTCCGTTTTCTTTAGTTCATCCCAGAAAACCTGTTGTTCGGCGGCGGTCATCCGAGACTCGTCCGAAGAATCGCTGAAAACATTCGGGTGCCGATCGTGAAGCTTTGCGTCCAGACCCTCGATCACCTGCTCGATCGTAAAGCCGCCCGGTTCTGCCGCCGCAATATCGGCATGGAAGAGAACCTGAAGCAGAACATCGCCCAACTCTTCGCGTAGAAGCTGCAGGTTCGTACCCTCGGGTGCCTCGACAGCCTCCACGACCTCATAGGATTCCTCAATGAGGTATCGAATGAGGGACTGATGAGTCTGTTCGGCGTCCCAGGGGCACCCGCCGGGCGCGCGCAGGGTTGCCATCGTCTGCACCAGACGCTCGAAGGCCTTCCCAGCTCGTGCGGCAACCTCAGCTACCGTTTTCTCAGAAACTCTATCTTCATTCACGGGCGGGCTTCTCCTACATGCTCCAGTGAGTCAGAGCATTCGCCATATGCGCCGGAATCTTAGCCCCCAGACGCGGGAACATGCGCAGTTCCTCTACGTAGCGATCGGCCTCAAGCTGGCGGGGGTACCGTACGAAAGCCTGCTCATTCGAGTAATCGAATGCAGACTGCACGGGCACGCCCGGGGTGAAGGTCAGGCTCATGGCGAGTGGCGACCCTTCACCTTCGCTGTAGGAGTCGGCCTTGAGCGTGGGAATACCCAAATCTTCTTCCGAAACTAACTCGAAGGTTCGTACCTGCTCCCAGAATCCGTTGCGGCGCACGTGGGTGAGCACATCGTAGTAAGAGCCCACCGAGCGCACCCGGATCAACACGGTCGTTGCATCCTTGGCGCTGCCATTCTCGCCGAAAAGAGCTTCGGTTACCGGTGCCAGATGCTCGATCACCTTGGCGTCGGTGAGTACCAGGTTTCCCTCGGCAAGCGCATCGCCAGCGAGCACGGAGGAATGTGCCTGATGCGCGGGGGTATCCGGCTCGGCCTCTGCGGGAGGCAGATCTGCGGATTCATGCTGCGCGGTCTTACCGTTTACAGTTGATTCTCCGGACTGAGCAGCAACAGCGTATGCGGTCTGCGCGGCAGGCGCATCCTGCTTATTCGACGCCGATTCCTGAGGCTTCGTGTCGGTCGAGCCTGTCAGCGAGTCCTTCTCGACTTCGGGGACGAGAGCGAGGTCATCCACATGCTTGGGCAGTGCAGAGGAACTGTCGGTACTGGTGGTGCCAGCCTGGGATTCCTCCACCACAGCCTGAGTTACATTCGCACTCTGATTCTCCGAGGTGTAACCCGCAGTAGTCTTGGCATCACTCTCAGCCTTGACGGTGCTTTCGGAATCAGCCGCCTTCTGTGAGTCCTCGCTCGTCTTATCAGCAGCGGACTTCGAGCCGGTACCCGAAGTCTTCACCGCAGCGGAAGTATCCGCAGCGTCTTCCTTCGCGTTCGATGCAGTCTTCTTCGCTTCGGAGGATGCCACGATAGTCGCCAAAGCCGCCTGCATGCTGTTGAGTTCTTCTTCGTCTTCAGAAGATTTCTCAACCTTGGTTTTCTCTACCTCAGCTTCGGGGGTTGAGAGGCCGGAAGAGTCCTTGGCTGCAGATGCGCCAGACACCGCCGATTTCTCGGAGACAGCATCGGCTTTAGCGCTGTCAATCTCGGTCTTGCTCTGCTCAGCAGCTTGAGCATCGTGACGACCGGTGACATTCTGCGGATCCGCATCGTAATCGTATTCGTAGCGTGAATCCTCGCGGTCGCTCTTCGACGATGCCGCGATCCCGGCGGCTGTGGCTGTAACGCCTGCGGCGCCAAGGGTACCTGCAGCGAGCGCGCTTGAACTGCTCTTGGTCGATTCTGCTGTAGCAGAATCAGACTTTGCAGTATCTGCCTGAGCCTTCGCAGAAACTTCCTGCGCCTTGTCCTGAGCCTCGGAGGACTTCTTCTCGGAATCTACGGTATGTTCGGATTTCTCAGACTTCTGTGAATCTTGAGTATTGGCTTTGTCGGCATCAGCAGACTTGACGTTCTGGGTGTGGTCGTCAAGATCTTTCGCCTTCTGAGACTCAGCGGTCTTAGCTTGTTCATCGCTCTTATCCTGAGCGAGCTTTGCCTCAGATTCCTTCTGCGAAGAGGTATCATCGGCGGAATCAGCCAGCGCTGAGGTCTTCGCGGTCGACGTTTTCTGATCTGCAGCATCGGTGGATGCGGTGCTCTGGTCGGCGGAGGACTTTGCCGACTCGGCGCTTTTCGCTGATGAGTCTTTCTGCGAAGCCGACTCTTTCTCGCTCGTTTCGAGAACGTAATCCGTGGTGTAACTCGATGCATCGGCGGTGTTCGTGTACGAAGCCTGTACCGCTACCAACCCGTTCTCGCTGGGGCTTGCTACCACGAGGGCACGGTTCCACACCCTGCCCGCGTCCTGTGCTCGAACGTAGAGCGAGGCAATCGACGAGAACCACGCATCGGTCGGAACCACAACACCCTGTTCGACTTCGCTGCCGCGATGGAAAATCCGGTAGTGCATATCGTCGCCCAGCTGGCGCAGTTCGTAGGACACCTTCCCGGAGCCGTATCCGCACATCGCAGTTACGAGGTCGTGCAGCGGATTCTCGGGGGTGAGAACCTCCGCCTTTTCGTTCCCTTCAACGGATGCTGCCGCCGCATGCGATGATGCGGCTGCGGCGCCGCTCTGAGAGGCTTTTTCATCGCGCGCAATTTTTTCGACGTCCTGCTTCTTGGAGTCTTTATCTGTGGAAGAGTGGGCTGGGACCTCATCGGCCACGGTCTTCTCGTGCTGTACAGCCATCTTCTCGGCAGAGGTTTTCTCAGCCGAAGTTTCGACGCTGCGATTCTTCTCGGGAGCCAAGGTTTCAGGGTCGTTACGGTCATCAAGATGTTTGGCGGAGCCCGTTGCCCCCGAGCCGACAAACTCGATCTTGTCGGACTTCTTCGAAGCCGACGGTGTAGACTCCAACCCGCTCGTCGCCTGAGCCTCAGGGCTAGGTGACTTTTTCTCGTAAGCAGAGACTTTTACATCCGAAGCAGATTCGGATTCTTGGGGTGTGGACTCAAGCGTAGACTTCGAGTCGGCGTTCGCTGTCTTCTTATCGTTTGAGTTCTTAGACTCAACACCGGGCGCGGGCACGAAAGCAGGCTTCTCTTCGGCATCGGTAGGCACGACTCCTGCGGCAAGTTTCTCCCGCTCACGATCCTCAACGTTCGGGGTCTTGATGTCCGCAGATTCTTTCTCTGCAGAAGAAGACGGGGAAGCAGCCGCTTCGGCGTGTGAGGATACTGAGGAGGTATTCCCCTTGTACTCGGTGCCGTATTTCGTCTCGTTAAATTCTTTAAGTGCGTCCTGCACGTTTTGTTTCTGGGAGCCTGCTTCACTCTGTACCGACGCGGTACCCGAAACCGACACTGCGTTCGATGAGGGAACCGCAGTGGCGGAAGAGTTAGTCTCAAATGCATCCGCAGGCATACTCGTTGCGCGGTATTCAGAAATCTGGGGTGCACGTTTCGGGGCGGAAGCGTCGGGTGCCTGAGCTGATTCCTGTGTGAAAGAACCCGTCTGAGCGGCATCTGCGTTCGCAGCCTGTGAGGAAGCGCCCACGGTTTTCTTGCCTTCTGCTGACCCGGAAGTCCTCGCTTCGCCTGCTGTGGACGCCGAAGGCTCAGCAGAAGAGCCGCTGTGCTGTGCAGACTGTTTCAAAGCATCGACGTTAAGGTCAGAAGTATCTTTGCTCTTCTGCTCTTCCTGTTGCATGCGAGTGCTCTCAGCCTGCACAAACCGGCGCAGGGAATTCTCCCAACGCTGCTGTTCATTCACACGTTCCGCGAGGGTACGATCCGATGCCTCTGCATCGGAGTTAGGGAGGGCGGATTTTACGTCGTCAGCCTGTGCTTCTGCCTCAGCCTGGGCGGCTTTCGCCTGCTCTTCCCACTTCTTCTTACCGATTCCAAAGAATCCCACAGAGTTCTCCCACTCGTCAGCTGTTCGGCGCCCCGCAATGACGCGGCGCGGTTCGGTCATCCCCTATAGTTTATCCTGCAAATGTTGTTCATGAGTGGGTATGACGCAGGTTTTGACGTTCATGCGCGGCTTAACACCGTTTTTTCTAGGGTAGACATCACTATTTTGGTTTTTCAGGCGCAACCCCACTCCCCCGGCAGATGCCCGCTATTTCGGCGATGCACCCGCACTTGACGTATTCCTCCTGTGACGAAACCCGTTCTTTCATAAAGTTTTCGTAAAGATTTGGCGGAGACCCCCATAAATATTTCTCGGTGCTGCGTGCTTCGGCGCCAGTGCCCGGAATATCCTCTATTACAGGTTGTCCGTAATATTAACGCGCCTCATCCCGCACCGGGTTCGCGGCCTTCGCAGCCTTCGCGAGCTCAAAACGCACGGCACGCAACGCGGTCGCCGCCATCACGCGCACACCCACGCCAATCGCCTGCTCATTAGGAGCGTAGTCCCCCTGATGTAAGTCGTAGACAGGATCTTCCGGGGCGCGAGTTCCTAGGCGGAACATCGAGCCTGGAACCTCCTGCAGAATCCACGCGAAGTCTTCTCCACCCATTGATTGCTCAACCAGCACGATAGATTCCTCGCCTAATTCGGCGCGCGCCGCGTTTTCCAACATGGTGGTTTCCGCATCGGTATTGACGACCGGGGGCACGCCGCGAATATGCTCAACCCTCGCCTGCACGCCAAAGGGGACCGCGACCTGCTCGATTACCTCGTCCAGCAGGTTACCCGCCTGACGCCACACCTCAACATCCAGACATCTCATAGTGCCCGCCAAATAGCCTTCAGCGGGAATAGCGTTTGGGGCAACCCCGGCGCTCACCTGCCCCCACGCGACCAGCACGCCGGAACGCACATCGGTACGGCGCGTGAGCACGGAGGGAACCTGCACGGCAATCTGGCTCATCGCGTAGATAAGGTCCTCGGTCAGATGCGGCCGAGAGGTATGACCACCGTGACCACTCAGGTGAATCTTAATCGTGTCTGAAGCACTCGTAATCGCCCCGATGCGCGTGCCTATTTTCCCCAGTTCAACCTTCGGATCGCAATGCAGAGCAAAAGCACGTGGGATATTGCGTAAAAGACCTTGCTCAATCATCTGCACGGCCCCGCCTGGCAACTGTTCCTCGGCGGGCTGGAACAGGATACGCACGCTACGCCCCAGCGGAGTCTTTTCGTTCAGCTCGTGAAGCGCTAAAGCAACCCCGAGCATGACGGTCTGGTGAATATCGTGCCCGCAGGCGTGCATCACCCCGGGTATGGTCGATGAATAAGGCAGATCCGTCTGTTCGACGATGGGAAGCGCATCAATATCAGCGCGAAGAGCTAAAGCAAACGGTCCGTTTCCGATATCGACGTAGCAGCCGGTACCTTCGCAGGCGATAGGGTTCAGCCCTGCCTCACGCAGCGTCATCATAATGCGTTCAGTCGTTTTCACCTCGCGGAATGAGAGCTCCGGGGTGCGGTGCACCTCGCGGCGGAATTCCACAAGGGTAGGCATCATGCGAGCCACCCAGTCGTCGAAGACAGGGGTCGAAAGATCGTAACGTGAGTTTGCAAAAACCATAGTTCGAGAATAGCGCGAATCCGCAGCCAGTACACACCTTCCGGCGGCCCTCTTACGTTCGTTGAAGTTTTTGTACGCGACGTGACGAATCATCGCGTTGTGTGGCGGGTTTATGACATTGTGACGGATTGTGACGAGACTGAAACCGCCGCCTGCAGACGCGGAAATTATCTAGCGAGCACCAGTTCGTCCTAATATCGCAAACAAAAATGTGGTGTGGGCACACCAACCTTGCGCCCACACCACATATCTTGTGTCTCTACGAGTTCTCCAACCGCTAGGCTTAGAGGGCTCGCGCCAAAATAGCCTGCTTGACCTCGGCAATAGCCTTAGTGATCTGAATGCCACGCGGGCAAGCCTCGGTGCAGTTGAAGGTTGTGCGGCAGCGCCACACGCCTTCTTTATCGTTGAGGATTTCCAAACGCAGGTCCCCAGCGTCATCGCGCGAATCGAAGATAAAACGATGCGCATTCACGATGGCAGAAGGACCGAAGTACTGACCGTCCGTCCAGAAAACGGGGCAAGAGGAGGTACAAGCCGCGCACAGAATACACTTTGTGGTGTCGTCGAATCGGGCACGTTCTTCCGCAGACTGCAGACGCTCACGTTCCGGTTCATTCGAGTCATTGATGAAGAAGGGCATGATCTCGCGGTACGCCTGGAAGAAAGGCTCCATATCGACAATCAGGTCCTTCTCGCAGGGAAGACCCTTAATCGGCTCAACGATAATGGGCTTGGTAATGTCCAGATCCTTGAGCAGGGTCTTGCACGCTAGGCGGTTACGTCCGTTGATGCGCATCGCATCCGACCCACAGATACCGTGCGCGCAGGAACGACGGAATGAGACCGAGCCGTCGAGCTCCCACTTGATCTTATGCAATGCATCCAGCACGCGGTCGGTGCGGTACATGGTCAGATTGAAGTCATCCCAGTATGCTTTATCCGATACTTCGGGGTTGTAACGGCGCACGCGAATCGTCACGTCATAGGTGGGGATGTTCCCGGAGTCTGAACCGGACATACCTTCAAAGAGCTTGACCGATTCCGGTTCGGGAGTTTCGTGTTCAGCCATTTTAGTACTTACGCTCCTTGGGTTCGTAGCGAGTGTAGACAACGGGCTTGGTATCAAAACGCAGACCCTGCACACCCTCAAACTCAGACTCGGGGTCTAGATAAACCATCGAGTGCTTCATGAAGTTCACGTCGTCGCGCTTCGGGAAGTCCTCGCGGTAGTGACCGCCTCGGGATTCCTGGCGGTGCAGTGCGCCCACCGACATCACCTTGGCAAGCTGTAGCAGGAAGCCGAGCTCAACGGCCTCCAACAGGTCAAGGTTGAAACGCTTACCTTTATCCTGAATCGAGATATTTGCGTAGCGCTTTTCGAGTTCGTCAATGGCGGCGAGAGCCTTGCGAATGGTTTCTTCGGTACGGAACACCTGCATATCGGCTTCCATTACACGCTGTAGCTCGGTGCGGATAGCGCCAACCTTTTCGGTGCCCTGACCGTCACGAATACCGTCGAGCATTGCGAGAGTGCGATCGGCAGCATCGTCCGGAACGGGCACAAATTCTGCGGAGGCTGCGTATTCTGCGGCGCGACGACCAGCACGCTTACCGAACACGTTAATGTCCAGGAGTGAGTTGGTTCCCAAACGGTTTGCACCGTGTACCGACACGCAGGCAACTTCACCGGCTGCGTATAGTCCTGGAATAGTCTCTTCGCTGTTGCGGTACACCTCGGTATCGTTGTTCGTGGGGATACCGCCCATCGCATAGTGCGCGGTGGGGAACACCGGAATAGGCTGGTGATGCGGCTCAACTGCCAGGTAGGTACGCGCGAATTCGGTAATATCCGGCAGTTTCTCGTCAATATGCGCGGGTTCGAGGTGAGTAAGGTCTAGGAGCACATAATCTTTGTGCGGTCCGCAGCCGCGACCTTCACGCACCTCGTTCGCCATTGCACGAGCCACGATATCGCGGGGTGCTAGATCCTTAATGGTCGGTGCGTAACGTTCCATGAAACGCTCGCCCTCGGAGTTACGCAGAATACCGCCCTCACCGCGGGCACCCTCGGTCACGAGAATACCCAGGCCCGCAAGACCGGTGGGGTGGAACTGCACGAATTCCATATCCTCTAGGGGAAGACCTGCACGCAAGGCGATTGCCATGCCATCACCCGTAAGGGTGTGCGCGTTTGAGGTAGTTTTGAAAATCTTGCCGCATCCGCCGGATGCGAAAATCACGGATTTCGATTGGAAAACGTGTACTTCGCCGGTTGCCAGGTCATAGGAGACAACACCTGCAGGTCGGGGGTTGCCGTTTTCATCTTCTGACATAATGAGGTCGAGCACGTAGAACTCGTTGTAGAACTCGACATTGTGACGCACACAGTTCTGGTAGAGGGTCTGCAGAATCATGTGACCCGTGCGGTCGGCAGCGTAGCATGCGCGACGCACGGCGGCTTTACCGTGATCGCGGGTATGCCCGCCAAAACGACGCTGGTCGATGCGCCCCTCGGGGGTACGGTTGAAGGGAAGACCCATTTTTTCAAGGTCGAGCACGGCGTCAATAGCTTCTTTCGCCATAATCTCTGCCGCATCCTGATCGACAAGGTAGTCGCCGCCCTTGACGGTGTCAAAGGTATGCCACTCCCAGTTGTCTTCCTCAACGTTAGCTAAGGCGGCGCACATACCGCCCTGTGCCGCACCGGTGTGCGAGCGGGTGGGGTATAGCTTCGTCAGCACCGCGGTTCGTACGCGCTGCCCCGCCTCAATAGCGGCACGCATACCTGCGCCGCCAGCGCCAACAATCACTACATCGTACTTATGTACCTGCATGATGCTCTCTCTCGTATGTCAAAAATCTTTAGTGTTTTACCCTTAGGGGGCCGGGCAGAAACTAGGCAGCAGATTAGCCGCCGCACCCGAGGGGCAGGGATCAAAAGCGAAGATCGTGAGGGTTCCGACCAGCAGCACAAAAGCGGATGCTGCGAAGAGGATAATCTTCAGCCACACACGCACGCGATCCTTTTCGGCGTAATCGTCAATGACCACGCGGATGCCGTTGGTGCCGTGGAGCATAGCCAGCCACAGCAGCAGCAGATCCCAGATTTGCCAGAAGGGGTTTGCCCATTTACCGCCCACGAAACCGAAGTCGATCGCGTGAATGCCGTCCCCCACCATGAGGTTCACGAAGAGGTGCCCGAAAATCAGCACAACCAGCACGACACCGGAGAGGCGCATCCCCAGCCAGGCGAACATTTCAAAGTTGTTGCGCTTGCTGGAGGAGCGGTTGTATTTCACACCATCAATCTTGTTATCGCGCAGGCGAGGAACCGAAACGCGTGATTTGAGTGGAGTAGACATAGCTTAGTGACCTCCAAGGTGTGAGAAGACGATCGGCAGGTGGCGAGCCGCGAATCCTGCAACAGTAATTGCCCACAGGAACAGAACAACCCACAGAATCTTAATGTGCGGATAGGTAGCCTTCTGGTTGATCTCGGGGGAACCGTCTTTGCCTTTGCTCATCACATGCTCGACTTTGGCGTTAGTAGCTGTTCCCCAGAAGTCGATAAGAATAATGCGAATACCGTTGAAGGCGTGGTACACGATGGCTGCCACGAGCGCGGTCTCTCCCAGACCCATCACGGGGTTTTTGTAGAGGCCGAGAACGCTATTGTATGCCTCGGGAGAGATACGGACAACGGCGGTATCAAGTACGTGAACCAGTAGGAAGAAGAATATAGCGATACCTGTCACACGATGAGCGACCCAAGACCACATGCCCCATCGGCCGCGGTACAGGGTCCCCTTTGAACTATTCAGCACTGAATAACCTCCTGTCGCCGCTGAGACGACGTCGGGGTCTGTGTGTTTAACCTCGGCGGGAAGCGCGCTCAGCAACTCCTGTGATTTCATATTGTTAGTTTCAAGATACCAGGTAATTCACAGGCTTATTGACACCTCGTCTCCTTATTTCACAAGAAACTACAAGGTTAATTACGAAATAGTTATTTTGCGATACCCCTCCGTGAGCTGAGTTCATGCGGAACTAACCTTTACCTAATGTGATGCATCTCTTGATATTTTTTATCTGAGACTTTCCTGGAAATCACTCTAAGAATTCGGCATATTACAAAAGCCCCCGGTATTCTGGAACTGATGAATACTGCATTAACCCGTTTCCGCCCGCTTATTCCAGCTGGCGGTGTTGGTTCGCGTTTGTGGCCGCTTTCGCGTGCTCAGGCGCCGAAGTTCCTTCTCGACCTCACAGATTCAGGTAAATCGCTCTTGCGTGATACTTACGACCGTCTCATTGATTTGAGCAACGGCTCCGTCATGGTCGTGACCGGCACTTCTCATGCCAACGCTGTAACCCAGCAGATTCCCGAATTACGAGCCTCCGACCTCGTCTTGGAGCCCTCCCCGAAGGATTCTGCAGCCGCTATTGGTTTAGCGTGCGCTATTATTCACGAGCGTGAACCGGATGCGATTATTGGTTCCTTCGCCGCTGATCACGTCATCAACCCCGTTGATGAATTTCAACGCGTGGTGACCGAGGCGGTTATCACGGCAGCTTCAGGAAAGATTGTCACTATCGGCATTACCCCCACCGAGCCGTCGAGCGCGTTCGGATATATCAGAGCGTGCACTCCACTGGGGCTTGCTCACGCACCGAACGCCCTTGCGGTCGAGTCTTTTGTTGAAAAACCCGATAGCGAAACCGCGCAAAAATACCTAGACTCCGGGGACTACACCTGGAACGCTGGCATGTTCGTGGCGCCCGTATCCCTGATGCTGCAGCATCTTGAAAAGAACGAGCCCGAGCTTTACGCCGGGGTTATGAAGATCGCCAAGGCTTGGGATACTCCCGAGCGTGAGAGCATTATGGAACAGACTTGGGGCACTCTCCCCAAGACCGCAATCGACTACGCCGTTGCTGAGCCTGCCGCTGCTGCTGGCGATGTTGCAATGGTCCCCGGCTCCTTCAGCTGGGACGACGTGGGAGACTTTGATGCCGTTGCTCGTCTTAACCAAGAGAAGCATGGTGAAGGCCTCACAATTCTCGGTGACGAAGACAATGTGATCAATCAAGGCTGCAGCGGTATTGTTGTCGCGAATAGCAACCGCAAGATCTCGGTGATTGGCCTTGACGATATTGTGGTGGTTGATACCCCCGATGCGCTCCTCGTCGCACCGCGTGAGCAGGCTCAGGCCGTGAAAGACACAGTTGCCGAGCTCAAAGATCGCGGCTTGGCTGATCTTCTCTAAAAGCGGCCATCGCTTAAATAACCACGCCGTATGGCGTTTATAACATTCTCAACACTCACTCATCGGGTGGATCGGCATGATATTCGCGCTGATCCACCCATTATTTATATCCCGGCTCTTACTTATTCAATAATGATTCTCATGTGTGATAGTCTCTGTGTATGTCCAACACACGAAAATCATTTTTGACGTCACTAAGTTCACTCGGTCTCGTATCCTCCCTGCTCCTTGCAGGATGCGCGGGCGGCACATCCTCTGCAGGCTCCTCAGAGCCTTCCGCAGGAGCGTCCTCAGGGGATTCAAACGCAAGCGCCTCGCAGTCTCCCATCGTTGAAGGCAAAGGCGCGTCAACCCGCCTAGCCATCACTTATGACGGCGGCGTGATGGTGTACGACGGTAAAGATATGAAGCTTCTGCAGGATATTCACAAAGATGGTTTCCTGCGCCTGAACGATGCGGGTGATAACCGCCATCTGATCGTAGCCGATGGATCCAGCTACACCTTCCTCGACACCGGCGTATGGTCGGTAGCACACGGTGACCACTCACACTACTACACCACCGCTCCCAGCCTCTCGACACTGTCGCTTCAGGCCGACCACACCGGGCATGTTATTGCCGATAACGGTAAGGTTGCGGCATTCGCAGACGGTACCGGCACCTTCGACGTATACGACCCCGCAAACCTGGTATCCAATAAGCGCACGGCAACTAACCTTGAAACCAAGCAGGTTAAGCTCCCCAATCCTCACCACGGATTCGCTATTCCCCTGCCGAATGACCAGTACCTCGTAGCAGTCGGGGATTCCAAAACCCGCACGGGCGCAGCCGTGGTAGACGCTAACGGTAAGACCATAACAGAGAACAAGGAATGCCCCGGTGTACACGGCGAAGCTATCGCGCGGGATAATACCTTCACGATCGGATGCACCGACGGCGTACTCATCTACCGGGACGGCACTTTCACGAAGGTGACAAACCCCCAAGATCCCTACTCACGCTCGGGCAACCAGGCAGGAACGGCAGACTCCCCTTACGTTCTAGCGGATTATAAGACGGATAAGGACGCCAAACTTGAGCGTCCCGAGAAGTTTGCCATCATTGATACGGTCAACCGCACGCGAGAGGTATACTCACTCCCCAAAGGAGTCAGCTACACCTTCCGTTCCATGGGCCGCGGACCTAACGGTGAGGCTCTGCTGCTCACCACGGACGGTAAGCTGCGTATCTACGACCCAGCAAACGGCACCGAGCTTGGGTCTGTACAGCTAACGAATACGTGGACCGAATCAGAAACTTGGCAGGATCCTCGCCCGGCATTGTGGGTAGACGGTAAAACCGCCTACGTGACCGACCCCGAGACGAAGAAGCTTCACGCGGTATCACTCTCGGATGCTTCTCATCCAAAGACCCTCATGAGCATTGATCTGCCGCAGGTTCCCAATGAACTCAGCGGTGTCTCTTCAGCGAATGCGGCGCCCGTAACTGCGGACTCCCACTAGGAAGAAGTTAGAGAGCGCAAGCCCCGATACCTGAACCGGTATCGGGGCTTGCGCTGTAGGTACATATATCAAGATTGTGGAGCGCAGTTATGGCTTAAGAGATAGTGCTCCCAGAGGTTCCCAATCCGAGCCATCATAGGCATATACGTGCAGAGTATCTACAGTGAACGAGCGTTCTTGTTCTGGTAAATCGTCGAAAATCCGATGCGCTTGCCGCACCTGATCCGGCGTCAAAGAACGCCCCAAGGTAATATGCGGAACGTAAGGGAAAGGCGATGCCCACTGCCCTAACTCCTGCACGCACGCGCCATGAAGTTCGGCAAAAGTATCGGCACCTAAGATAACGTCCAGATACTCGATCTCAGAGTTTGGGCGGAAGGTGCACACTCCCCCAGCGCGCGCCTGCGCCGTACCAATTGCGGCGAGTGAATGCGCCAGTGCATCCGAACGCCAGTCGTTCTCATTCTGCTCGGTCAGCTCGCTAACATACACAGTCACATGATTACTCAAATCAGTGGGAAGAGTCATGCCGGTTCTCTTCTTCCAGTCCACAAGACGCTGCCCCAGCGGTCCGTTCACGTGAGCAATCAGACTCAAATAACGCTGCCCGGGGTGAAGAGTGGGCGATTCCTCAGTGTGTGATAGATTCTCGCAGGTGTTCTTAACAGTCACAGCGTACCTCCTTCGGTCTAGCCGCGCTGTGCGGGCAAAAAACCCACTTTATCGTAGACATTCTCGATAGTAACAGTCGCTATTTCACGAGCTTTCCGAGCACCCAATGCCAGCAAGCGGTCAAGCTCGGCGGGGTCCGCCATAAGCTCTAGGGTACGCTCACGCAGGGGCGAAAGTTTCTCGACCACAACATCCGCCAAATCAACCTTGAGATGACCGTACATCTTACCCTCATAACGTTTGACGAGAGAGTCGATGCTCTCACCAGTCATCGCGGAATAGATCGAGAGCAGATTAGAGACGCCAGGTTTCGCCTCACGATCATAAGCAATAACGGAGCCGTCGTCAGTCACGGCAGACTTAATCTTCTTCACAGTCGCCTTCGGCTCATCCAAAAGTTTGATAAGCCCCTTATCGGAGGTGGCAGATTTCGACATCTTCGAGGTCGGCTCCTGCAAATCATAAATCTTGGCGGTTTCCTTCATAATAATGGGTTCGGGCACCACGAAGGTTTCGCCAAAGCGCGAGTTAAACCGCTGCGCCAAATTGCGGGTAAGCTCTAGGTGCTGGCGTTGGTCCTCTCCCACAGGTACGCCATCGACCTGGTACAGCAGAATATCCGCCGCCATCAGCACCGGGTAGGTAAATAACCCCACCGAGGCGTTATCAGCACCCTGCTTCTGCGATTTGTCCTTGAACTGGGTCATGCGTGATGCCTCACCAAAACCCGTGAAGCAGTTCAGTACCCAGGCAAGCTGCGCGTGCTCAGGCACCTGCGACTGCACAAAGAACGGGGAACGCGCAGGGTCAATACCGGCGGCAATATACTGGGCGGCGGTCAGGCGGGTGCGTTCGCGCAGGGACTGTGGGTCTTGGGGCACGGTAATAGCGTGCATATCGGGGATAAAGAACAGGCACTCGTTGGCGGGGTCCTCCTGCAGGGCAACCCAGTTGTTCACCGCGCCAATATAGTTGCCCAGGTGCATCGAATCTGCGGAAGGCTGCGCACCGGAGTAGACACGCACACGATCCAAAGACGCATTGGGAATGAGTGATTTATCCTGTTTCTTTTCGTCAGACATGATAGATACTTTCTTCAAGGGGCGCACGATGCGGACGGCCGGTTAGCCAGCGCATCCGGCATCTTATCGGCAGG
>ERZ773003.183-NODE-183-length-51412-cov-5.623440_pt1 | contig 51412 bp, 50 predicted proteins | sample MGYA00580668_ERZ773003 | MGnify/ENA primary metagenome ERZ773003 (study PRJEB29015, sample SAMEA2738002) | human oral metagenome | biome: human oral; feature: human-associated habitat; material: dental | place: China | collected 2126 ...
TATGATTGAAATAGGGAGTGTTTCTGTTAATTATTGTTGCCTAATTGTTTATGTTGTGAAGCAGATGAAAAACAGAAGTATATTGTGGAATATCTGTAATATATACTATAACCTATCCATACACCTTCTTCACATTCTCAAACCTTGCACTCATATTCCTAAGCATAAGATCAAATACACTTATAGCCGCCATAGCCTCAACAACAACTACGGCTCTTGGAACAATAAGCGGATCATGCCTTCCGCCGACCTCAAGTTCCACTTCCTCAAGCTCTTTATTAACGGTAAATTGCTTACTTGATATCGAAGAAGTAGGCTTTATTGCCACATTCATAATAAGACCTGAGCCGTCTGAGATACCTCCGAGTACACCTCCAGCATTGTTGCTTCGTTTTGAAATCGTTCTTTTGCCGTTTTCATCTTCCTTGACAAAGAAGGCATCATTGGATTCACTGCCTTTCATAGAAGCGGCTGCAAAGCCTGCACCGAACTCAACTCCTTTGACAGCTCCTATACTTAACATAGCCTTGGCAAGTACGGCATCAAGCTTGTCAAATACAGGCTCGCCTATTCCGACAGGAAGTCCTCTTACCATGCAGGATATAATGCCTCCGGCAGAGTCTTTTTCTTCTATAAGTTTGCTTACATAATCCTGAGCTATCAGTGCAGCCTCATAATCCGGCATATAAAGAGGGTTAAGTGAGCATTGTTCAAGGTCAAAGCGTCTTACATGTACAGGTCCTATGCTTTGTGTAAATGCGGATATATTGACCCCTAATTCTTTCAGTGCCTTCATTGCAACAGCACCGGCTATAACTCTTGCTATAGTCTCTCTTCCCGAACTTCTGCCGCCGCCTCTGTGATCCCTGATACCGTACTTTTGCTGATAAGTATAGTCTGCATGACCGGGTCTGTATACATCAGCCAATTTGTCATAGTCTTTTGAAATCTGTGAGGTATTCTCAACCATGACCATAATAGAAGTGCCTGTAGTTCGACCTTCAAAGACGCCTGACATTATTTTGCACAAATCCTCTTCTTTTCTTGGTGTTGTGAACTTGTTTTGACCGGGCTTTCTTCTGTCGAGGTATTCCTGTATGTCTTCTTCCGACAGGTTTATACCTGACGGGCAACCGTCTATTATTACACCTATAGCTTTTCCGTGTGACTCTCCAAAAGTACTTATTCTAAATATATCTCCATATATCGAACCCATTTTACACCTCCGTAAATATACAGCAATTAGGCTGATTTACCTTGACTTCATTTGCACTCATAACTATAAGATTTTTCTCATAATCAACCTTAAAGAAGGTAATAGTACCGCTTTCGTGGTTGATTGAGGCTATATGCTTATCATCGGGAAATACCGCTATATCCTTAGGATATTCTCCGCTTATAGGCAGGTAAAGTTTATTTTCCAAAAGACCGCTTTCTTTGTTTATTCTAAACATTGATACGGAATTGTCACCTGCATTACCGGAAAAAAGGTAGCTAAAATCATGTGAAAAAGACATACAGGTACCGGCTATAAGTGCAGACGGATTGTTATTATAGTTGCAGGCAATTGTTTGTATTTTTTCAAAAGTAGGTGCCTTAGAGCCTTCGTTATAAGTATAACTGAATACATCTATGGCATTTTTTTGCTCATAAAGTACATATAAAAACTTACCGTTCTGAGAAAAAGTACAACTGATTGGTGCGGAATTAAGATCGCACCTTATGCTGTCGGTAAGTACCAGCCTTCTTTCTTTTTTATCAAGCAAGTAAATCTTTATCTGGTCTATACCGAGGTCACAAGCTAAAACAAACTTCTCTTCAGGCGTTAAAGTTGAATGGCTGATATGCGGAGTGAAGTTTCTTTCAACCACAGAGCCTATACCTCTGTGGTATACAGCATCAAATATACTTCCCACAGCACCATCGGCTTTTAGGGAAAGCATGGTAAGTTTTGCATCATGATAGCCGGAGACAAAGATGTATTTATCTTCTTTGGATATATACAGATGACAGCCTCTCATTCCCTTTATCTTGGCACTGTTAAGCCTGCTGAGAGAGCCGTCTTGTTCTATATGGAAGGAGACAATGCCTTCGTCAGCTATAGAATAAAGTACCTTTTTGTTATGGGACAGAGCAAGATAAGAAGAGTTGTCTACTTCAACCTCGGCTCTTTTAGTAAAATGTCCTCTTTTCATATCTACATCATATATGGTAATGCCCTTGGCTTCTCCGGTGTAGGAGTAAGAGCCTACATAGGCAACATATTTTTTTTCATCAATATTAGGCTGTGACATAGAATCCTCCTTGTATTAATATACAATTATAATAGCATATATACAGCATAAAAAACAGGACTAAAAAAGACCTGAGTCCTTTTAAGTCCTGTTTTTTATAAATTAATCTACGACACAAAGCCTGATATATACTATATACGGTAAAATAGGACTAAAAGAGATTAAGCCCTTTTAAGTCCTATTTTCTTATAATCCGATTTATAGCTTAAAGCTTCTTTTAAGCTCTTTTTACTAATGTTTCTTCCTATAAAGACCAGTTTGTTTTGCCTGTCTATATCATTATATAAAATCTCTTCATCCAAGGCGTCCTTATAAGTTATCAATATACTGTACTTTCCGGATACCAAATCGAATGAGAGCCTGTAATCATCTATGTAAATGCTTCCCTTTGCTCTGACTATTTCACCATATTGACCTCTTACTATGTTCTCAAGTAAGACAGAGAGTTTATATACATTGTCAATATTGGTTTCGGTAAATGCCATGGTATCCAAGTTTTCAGGCTCTTCCTTGCTTTCTATCAAACTTTTGTCATAGTTGGTATTAAGGATTTTATGCCAAAAAGCATTGTCGGCATTTTTATAATCATATCCGACTATTTCACTTTCTTCATTAGTATCTTTGATAAAACTTTCTATTTTTGCAAGTTTAAATCGATTACTTGAATTAATTTTTGAGATGATTACAAAATGGGCATTTTTAAGCTGATCTTTTGCTATAGCGGGATAGTCCGACATATAGTAATTGTAATTATCCGCATCCAATATGGTAACAGGGGCTAAAAGGCTTATATGCTCGTACTCTATTTGCTTAATATTTTTAATAATGTTACTGAGCATAGCTATACCGCTGGGTTCAACTATCAAATACTCAGGATCGACACTATTGGCTATAGTAAGAACAGAGGTTGCAAAGTCGCCTCCGGTGGAGCAACATATGCAACCTTCTGTTAATTCCCATATATTAAGCTCTTTGCTTTGCAGATTGTCGGCATCTATATTAAGAGGGCTTACTTCATTTTCAAGAATAGCAACTTGCTTATCGGTATGCTTTATAAGCTCTTTTATAAAGGTCGTCTTACCTGCACCGAGAAAGCCTGATATGAGAAGTACTTTCATCTTAGTATTCTATCTTAACAACCGGTTTTATCAAGTCGGCAGGCTTATCTCTCATGATAAACAGTGCCTCTTCCACATGCTCCCAGCCCTCATAAATATGAGTTGAAAGTGGAGACAGGTCAAGTCTTCCTGAAGCAACCAATGCTCCGAGCTTCTCCATACGAAGTCTTCCGCCCGGCATAAGACCGCCGTTGATCATCTTATGTCCCATGCCTACACCCCATTCAACACGAGGGATATTGATCATTTCACCTGAGCCAAGATAGTTTACATTACCAATCTTACCGCCCGGTTTAAGGCATTTTACAGCTTCTGCAAATGTCTCTACGCCGCCTCCTGCGATTATAACCTTATCAACGCCCTTGCCGCCGGTCATCTCAAGTACCTGTTTGTCAATAGGACCGTTCTTATAGCTTACAAACTCAGATGCGCCGTATTTTCTTGCAGCTTCTTGACACTTCGGTCTTGTACCTACGGCTATGATCCTTGAGGCACCTCTAAGATTAGCTCCGGCAACAGACATAAGACCTACAGGTCCTATACCTATAACAAGCACGGTATCTCCGAATTGAACATCGGCAAGCTCTACGCCGTGGAATCCTGTAGGAACCATGTCTGAAAGCATACAAGCATCAACTGTATTTATATTGTCGGGTAAAAGTGCCAAGTTACCGTCAGCATCATTTACATGGAAAAATTCACTGAACACACCGTCTTTAAAATTGGAGAACTTCCAGCCTGCAAGCATACCGCCTGAGTGCATTGAATATCCTGCCTGCGCCTCAAGAGAGTTCCAATCGGGGGTTATAGCAGGAACCAATACTCTGTCACCGGGTTTGAAATCCTTAACCAAAGAACCTACTTCAACAACTTCAGCACAGCCCTCATGACCGAGTATCATATTATGACGCTCACCTATAGCACCTTCCCAAAGTGTATGCACATCAGATGTACAGATAGCTATAGCAAGCGGTTTACATATAGCGTCCATCGGTCCGCAAACAGGACGCTCTTTCTCTATCCAGCCTGATTCGCCAATCTTTAACATAGCATACCCCTTCATAATAAGTACCTCCTATTATTTATTGATTTATAGTAAGAGCAATATCGATTACTATATACAGAATATAACATATAAAAGCAGCTTTGTCATTAGTAATTATGTATATTTATTTGGTAAATGATAATTAAATAACTATCATATACAATACAAACAAAATAATACTAAAAATATCAAAAAAATAATATGAAGTAAATAATAAAAAATGCCTACATACTTAACGAAACTTAAAAAAGTATTTTGAAAATTATTGTAAATATAATATTAAAACAACAAGCTCGGTACTTTTGCACAACAAAAAGTAAGAAAGTGCCGGCTTGATTTACCTAATAAGATGTGTATAAAAATCAAGGTATATGCTATAATAGAACGATTAAAGTTATAATGATATCAAAGTTTGGTTAAGTCATTATATAAATACTGAGTTAGACAGAAGGTAATATATACAACATTTAGCCTTAAAGCAGGCTTTTATCAGTCATATTATTAAGATGTATACTTAACCAAACCAAAACTAAGGATTATATATGGGAAAATTATATTATGTTATGGGTAAGAGCGCCTCGGGGAAAAATTCTATATATAAAGGTCTTGTGTCAAGCTGTGCTTATTTAAAAGAAATAGTACCCTATACTACAAGACCTATGAGAAGTGGAGAGGTAGATGGAAAAGATTATTATTTTATCACGGATGATGATATAGAAGAGTATAAAAGAGTCGGTAAACTTATAGAGGCAAGGGTGTATGATACGGTTATGGGTAAGTGGACCTATGCTACCATAGATGACGGTCAAATAGTATTTGATAAAGACTCCATTACTATAGGCACTTTGGAAGCTTATGTTAAGCTTAGAGATTATTACGGAAAAGAAAATATTGTTCCGATATACATAGACCTTAACTCAAAACTTAGACTGGTAAGGGCGATGCGGCGTGAGGCTTGTCAAGAAAACCCTGATTACAAAGAGCTTTGTAGGAGGTTTTTGGCAGATGAAGAGGATTTTTCAGATGAAAAACTTAAAAAGGCAGGCATAGAGAAAAGATATTATAATAAGGATTTATCAAAGTGTATTAATAATATAATAAAGGATCTTAATTTATAGGGAAGGTATATGTATAGATATTCAGAGGCGCTGTGTCAGGAAAGAATAATAAATTATCTGAAGAAAATCAGATCCACAAAAAGCATATCTCATGCTTACATCATACAGGATGAATTCTCGGAAAATGCAAAGACTATAGCCTATGCTTTTGCAATGTCTTTGCACTGTCAAAAAGGTGGCGTGGAGGCTTGTTATAACTGTCATGCCTGTAAGCAGATATTAAAGAATAATCATCCCGACCTTATATATGTGGAGGCACAAAACCAAAAGTCAATATCTGTAGGAGATATAAGAGAAAAGGTAAATGATACTGTGGAGATAAAGCCTTACAGCTCTTTGTATAAGGTGTATATTATAGATAAGGCGGACAGCATGACGGTGCAGGCTCAAAATGCCCTGCTTAAGACTATGGAAGAGCCGCCTGAATATGCAGTTATTATATTGATAGCACAAAGCCTTGACAGATTTTTACCGACTATAAAAAGCAGATGTATAAAACTCCATATAAGTTTAATAAGCAATCGGGTTATCTTAGAAAAACTAAGGAGTTTGGGTATTGATTCGGAACTTTCAAAAAGCCTTGCTTCTTTTTCAAGAGGGAATTTAGCCAAGGCTTTGACTTTTTCAAAGGAAGAAAATATAAATATTTATAAGGAAAATATAAATATACTTACTAATATATCAAGCAGTAACAGTATAGAGCTTTATGACTATGCGGAGCTTATAAATACAAGAGAAAATAAAATGGATTTCATGGATTTTTGTTTAATGTGGTATAGGGATATACTGCTTTTGTCTGTAAATAAAAATGCCGAAAATCTTGTATTTAAATCAGAATACAGAACTCTCAGAAAACTTACAAGTGTATATAGTTTCAGCGATCTGGAGAATATAATAGATAGTATAAATCATGCTATAGAAGAGCTTTCAAGCAATGTAAATTCTAAGTATGTAATAAAGTTAATGCTTATGCAATGTGCAAAACAGTTGAAATAACATATTGGCAGAAGGATTAAGAAAAGTAGTATAAGAAAAATTATAGGGCAGGGACTGCCCGAATTAAAGGCTGTGGAGATAGTAGGTTGCGAGATCGGCGAAGCAGGAAGCCCATAGGCTTTAGACTATGGGTAGTTCACAAATCATATGTAGTGTACTGAGCTGTTAAATTGTTACAGCTCAGGTAGCTCATTTATCTGTAGCTTAGTAGGTAAATATTTAGATAAGGAGTAGTTATGACCACTGTAATAGGTGTTAGATTTAGAGAGGTTGGAAAGATATATTATTTTGCACCCGGAGAGTTCGTACTTTCTCAGGGTGATAAGGTTATAGTTGAAACCGCAAGGGGCTTAGAGTGCGGTATCGTAGTTTTGGGTAACAAAGATATTGAGGATAGGGAAATAATAAACCCGCTTAAGGAGGTAAGAAGGATCGCTACCGAGCAGGATGTAGCACAGATGAATGAGAATAGAGAAAAAGAAAGACTGGCATACAGGATCTGTAAAGAAAAAATAATACAATACAATTTGGACATGAAGCTGATATCTGCCGAATGTGCTTTCGATAACTCAAAACTGCTTTTTTATTTTACTGCGGATGGCAGAATCGATTTTAGGGAACTTGTAAAAGAGCTTGCAGCTATTTTCAAACTTCGTATAGAGCTTAGGCAGGTAGGTGTAAGAGATGAAACTAAAATAGTGGGCGGCATAGGCTCTTGCGGAAGAGCACTGTGCTGTCATAGTTATTTGACGGACTTTGCACCTGTTTCAATAAAAATGGCTAAGGATCAGAGCCTTTCCCTTAATCCTCAAAAGATAAGCGGAGTCTGCGGCAGGCTTATGTGCTGTCTTAAAAATGAGTCCGATACCTATGAGGAGCTTAATAAAAATCTTCCGAAAGAAGGGGATCTTGTATATACTGACGATGGCAGGTCAGGAGTTGTAAGCAGCGTAAGCGTACTTAGACAAAAGGTAAAAGTCATGGTACAAACTGAAGGCGGAGATAAAGAGATAATTGAATATGAGGCTGACAGTGTGAGTTTGCAAGATAATGCCTTTACAAAAAAAGCAAAGAATAAGGCGTAGTATGCAAGTAGAAATTAAGGCAGATGAAAGACTTGATGATTTGGAGCTTAAGGGGCTTAAGATAATACAAGATCCAAGTAAGTTTTGTTTTGGCATAGATGCGGTACTGCTTAGTGCTTTTGCTAAAGTAAAGCCGGGGGAAAATGTTGTAGACATAGGTACGGGTACCGGTATCATACCCTTGTTACTTAGTGCAAAAACTGATGCTAAGTATATAAAAGCGGTGGAAATACAGCCGGATATGGCTGATATGGCAAAAAGAAGTGTTCTTTATAATAACTTGCAGGACAGAATAGAAATAATATGTAATGATATAAAAAGAGCGGATAGTTTTATAAAAAAGTCCTCTGTTGATGTAGTGGTAAGTAACCCGCCTTATATTAAAAGTTCTCATGCAATAACGAATCCCAAAGACAGTCTAAGCCTTGCAAGGCATGAAATAGCCTGTACTCTGGAAGATATATTGTCGGCAGCTTCCAATATGTTAAAATACCATGGAAGATTCTATATGATACATAAGGCGCACAGGCTTACAGAAATTGTGTGCAAAATGAGAGAGTATAAGCTGGAATTAAAAAGACTTAGGAGTATACACCCCTTTGCCGATAAGCCTGCTAAGATGGTACTGATAGAAGGAGTTAAGCAGGCAAATCCGTGGCTTGACATAGATCCGCCACTTATAATATATAAAAATTACGCTGAGTATACCGAGGAGATAATAAAAATATATGGAAAATAATATAACAGGCTCAAGGCTTGTTGCACCCTCTACATTGTATTTGGTGGCTACCCCTATAGGAAATCTTAAGGACATAAGTTACAGAGCATTGGAAGTGCTTAAAAGTGTTGACTTGATTGCGGCGGAGGATACCAGAAATACGGTTAAACTTTTGAATCATTATAATATTAATACTCCTCTTAGCAGTTATCATGAGCATAACAAGATAAAAAGATCCAAAGAGCTTATAGAAAAATTAAAAGGCGGCAGCAGCATAGCCTTGGTAAGTGATGCGGGCATGCCTGCGATATCGGATCCGGGGGAGGACATGGTGGCAGCGGCACATGAGGAAGGAATAAGTGTAAGTGTAGTACCCGGAGCCTGTGCTTTTGTAAGTGCGCTTGCAATAAGCGGATTAAGCAGCAGAAGATTTGTATTTGAAGGCTTCCTTCCCTTTGACAAAAAGGAAAGAAGACAGGTTCTGGAAGATCTGGCTAAGGAAAAGCGCACAGTAGTGTTTTACGAGGCGCCACATAAGCTTATAAAAACATTGAAGGATATAGCCGAATTTATAGAAGAAGACCGGAAAATAAGTATAGTAAGGGAGCTTAGCAAGCTGCATGAAGAGGTCTTTAATACCACTATAAAGGAAGCAATAAGACTTTATGAGGAAGGAATAAAGCTTATAAAGGGCGAATATGTAATAGTTATAAATGCAAAAGATGAAGAAAGTATAAAAAAAGAAGAGGAAAAAAAGTGGGATGAGTTAAGTCTTGAAGAGCATATGAAGATATATGAGGATAAGGGGCTTGATAGAAAAGCGGCTATGAAAAGTGTAGCCATGGATAGAAATGTATCCAAAAGAGAAATTTATAATAAGCTTTTGAGAGGTTAGAGATGGACTTTAGTAGTTTAGGTATTGCTGATAATAAGTTGTTGTTGTGGGCAGTTGCAGCAGTTGCAGTATTGATAGTGATTTATATATTGTATCGGATAGTAGTAAAAATTAAAAGAGCGATGCGCAGATTAAGTAATAGGATCGGTAGATTTTCCAATATAGTTGAAGAAGTTTATACCGCTTCAAAGAATGCCGATAAAATCGAATCGGAGACTCCAAAGAGCGTCTCAGGTATGACATCCTTGTTACTTCCGAGAATTTCAAAAGATTTTCCGGATTTTAACTGGCATGAAGTAAGGGAACATCTTGAAAATAAGCTGAGGGAGAAGCTTACAGCAGAGGGTTCTACCGATATAGTGGTGCATAAGAGTGTAATATCAAGGTACAATAAAGATGCAAATAATATTTCCATAACATGTCAAACAGCCCTCAAATATAAAAATCCCAACAAGCAATATGTAGGAGAGTATAAGCAAAGCAGATTTACTACGGAAGTCGTATATATGCAAAAGCTGGATGACTATTATGAAAAAGATAGTCTGGGTGTCTATACCTGTCCTAATTGCGGTGCTTCCGTAGATAATTATAACGGTGGCGTATGTGCATATTGCGGCTCCAAGCTAAGGGATCTGAATGTAAGAATATGGAGCGTGGCGGATATAGAAGAAAAATAAAAATCACTTGACATTTATAACTTCAGTAAATAAAATAGTTTGAGTATCAAAGTATTTTTTAAATATCGGTTTGGGTATGTAGTTATGCTGATAGATTCATAAAATAAATGCCGACTTTTTAGGAGGAATAATGGGTATAGTTCTAACCGGAATGGGTTCAAAACTGCCAAGTAAGAGATTATCTAATGTTGATTTAAGCAAGATGGTGGACACTTCTGATGAATGGATAAGAACAAGAACAGGTATAGAGTACAGGTATGTATGTGAGGAAAATGAAGGCCTTAGTATGCTGGCAACAGAGGCGGCAAAGAAAGCGCTTAAGATGTCCGCTACTGACGCAAAGGACATAGATTTGATTATATGTGCAACCTCAACACCTGATAAGAACTTTCCCTCATGTGCCTGTGAAGTACAAGCTGCATTAGGAAATACAAATGCACTTTGTTTTGATATAAGTGCGGCGTGTTCAGGTTTTATATATGCACTTCATACAGCAGATAGCATGATGCTAAGTAAAAGATACAAAAAGACCTTGCTGATAGGTGCGGATGTGCTGTCAAGGCATATAGATTGGGAGGACAGAACCACCTGTGTACTTTTCGGAGACGGAGCTGCGGCAGCGGTTTTGGAATTTGATGAAGCAGCAGACGGTATTTTGGGAGAGGATCTGGGTTCGGACGGCAGTAGGGGAGACAGCTTAAGTTGCAATGCTCTTGGAGAAAACCCTTATATGTATATGAACGGACAGGAAGTATTTAAGTTTGCGGTAAGGACAGTACCTGAAAGTATTAAAAATGCACTTGAAGACGCAGGTATAAAAAAAGAAGAAGTTAAGTTTTATGTACTTCACCAAGCCAATGTAAGAATACTTGACTCAGTAGCAAAAAAACTTGAGGAAGATCTTGATAAATTTCCCAAAAACCTTGACAAGTTGGGCAATACCTCAGGAGCAAGCGTGCCGCTTTTACTGGATGACATCATAAGAGACGGAAGTCTTAAAAAGGGTGATATAATAGTTATTTCAGGCTTCGGTGCCGGACTTACTTGGGGCTCGATGGTTATGAGATATTAAATTAAGAAGTTCCCAAGATTCAAAAAAATAAAGCAAGATAATAAGTTTTTATACAAAAAAGATATTTACATAATTGCTAATAAGCTATATGATGTCATATGTTATTATTATATTTTAAAGAAACAAAGGAGATATTTAGTATGTCAGAGAAGATCAAGTCAATTATTGCTAACCAATTAAACATTGATGAGAGCAGCATAAAGGAAGATTCTACATTTAAGGATGATTTGGGAGCAGATTCATTGGACTTATTTGAATTGGTTATGGCTTTTGAGGATGAGTATGGAGTAAGCATCCCTTCTGAAGACTTAGAGAAAATAACGACTGTAGGAGCTGTTGTAGCTTACTTACAGGACAAGGGCGTAGAAGTTTAATAGATATAGATTTTAAAGAGCAGCTTAGTTGTAATTATTTTTAACAGCTAGGCTGTTACTTAAATAAGATAATCGGTATAAAAATAAAATTAGTCAGGAGTGTGTATGAATACCAGAATCACAGAGTTACTTGGAATCGAATATCCTATAATACAAGGAGGTATGGCATGGGTTGCGGAGCATAATCTTGCAGCGGCAGTAAGCAATGCCGGAGGACTGGGACTTATAGGTGCAGCCAATGCCCCAAGTGAAGTTGTAAGAGATGAGATAAGAAAGGCAAGGGAACTGACAGATAAGCCCTTTGGTGTTAATATCATGCTTCTATCTCCTCATGCAGGTGATATAGCCAATTTAGTGGTTGAAGAAGGTGTAAAGGTCGTAACGACCGGTGCGGGCTCACCTGAAAAGTATATAAATATGTGGCATGAAGCAGGTATTAAGGTTATACCCGTAGTTGCTTCGGTGGCACAGGCAAGGCGTATGGAAAGAGTCGGAGCACAGGCTATAGTTGTTGAAGGTTGTGAAGCGGGAGGTCATATAGGAGAGTCTACTACCATGTCCTTGCTTCCGCAGGTATGTTCAGCAGTAAATATACCTGTAATCGCTGCCGGAGGTATAGCTGACGGCAGAGGAATGCTTGCTGCACTTATACTGGGTGCAGAGGGAGTACAGATGGGTACAAGATTTTTAGTGGCTAATGAATCAACGGTACATCAGGAGTATAAAAACAGAGTAATAGCCGCAAAGGATATAGATACGGTGGTTACCGGAAGAAGTCACGGGCATCCGGTACGCTGCTTAAGAAATAATATGACAAGAGAGTATGCAAGACTTGAAGGTGAAGGCAAGAGTTTTGAAGAGCTGGAGTACCTTACTTTGGGAGCGCTCAGAAAGGCTGTGCAGGAAGGTGATGTAACTGACGGAACCGTTATGGCAGGTCAGATAGCAGGTCTTGTAAGTAAAGAACAAAGCTGTAAAGAAATTATAGAAGAAATGATATCTGAAGTTAAGGATATTGCAGGAAAGACATTGAGTAAGTTTTCTTAATGATATTTGATTAATTTGAACAGTTGGGAAAGAAGGGAAACACTGAATTAATAAGTTACTGAAGTGAAAATATTAATCGGTGTTTCCCTATTATATAGAATGAGGATTTTTTATGAAGACAGCCTTTTTATTCCCGGGACAGGGAGCACAAAAATGTGGTATGGGTGAAAGCTTTGCAAAGTATGATGAAGCTGCAAAGAAAGTATATGAAAATGCTTCAAGGCTTTTAGACCTTGATATGGAAGAACTGGTGTTTACTGAAAACAAGAAGCTTGATATGACAGAATATACGCAGGCAGCCATGGTAACGACAGGCATTGCCATGTTAAAAGTTATAGAAAAAACTGCCCTAAAAGCTGATGTGTGTGCAGGACTTAGTCTTGGAGAATATGAGGCATTATACCTTGCAGGGGCTATATCCGAAGAAGATGCTATAGTTTTGGCAAGGCATAGGGGCAAGCTTATGCAAGAAGCGGTACCCTTAGGAGTAGGAACAATGGCGGCGGTCTTAAACCTTGATGCGGCTGTTATAGAAGACTGCCTTAAAGATATAGAAAATGTATGGATAGCCAATTACAACTGCCCGGGGCAGATAGTTATTTCCGGAACAGTTGCAGCAGTTGAAAAGGCAGGTGAAAAACTTAAAGAAGCCGGTGCTAAAAGAGTCCTGCCGCTTAATGTAAGCGGACCCTTTCATTCGGGGCTTTTAAAGCCTGCAGGGGATAAGCTTTATGAGTATCTTAAAAATGTAGAGATAAAAAAACCTACCATACCTTATGTGGCTAATTATACAGCCGAGTTTGTCTATGATGATAAAGATATAAAAGAACTTTTAAGAAAGCAGGTATTCGGCTCTGTAAGATTCGAGCAGAGTATAAGAAATATGTTAAAAGAAGGAGTGGATACTTTTATCGAAATCGGTCCGGGTAAGGTACTTGGCGGTTTTGTAAAAAAGATAGATAAAGAAGCAAAGGTTTACTCTATAGAGACTGTTGAAGATATGAACAATGTTATAAAGGAATTAGGTCTGTAGCAAAAGTTCTTAAATAAGTAAACTGATTACACTTTATTTTGGAGGAGCTTATATGAGATTAGATAAAAAAGTGGCACTTGTTACAGGTGCGGCAAAGGGAATAGGAAGAGCCATAGCACTTAAGCTTAGCAGTGAGGGAGCCTATATTATAGTTAATTACAGAGGTTCCGAAGACAAGGCTAAGGAAACACTTGAACTTATTAAGTCACTTAACGGGGATGGTGAGATATATAAGTGTGATGTCTCAAGATATGAAGACAGCAAACAAATGATTGACTATATACTGGAAAAACATTCCAAGCTTGATATATTGGTTAACAATGCAGGTATAACCAAAGACAATTTGCTTATGAAGATGAGCGAAGAAGAGTTCGATAAGGTAATAGAAAGTAACTTAAAGTCGGCTTTTAACTGTATGCAGCTTGTAAGCAGAGCTATGATAAAGGCAAGAAGCGGACGCATTATTAATATATCATCAGTATCCGGAGTGATGGGTAATGCAGGTCAGGTTAATTATGCGGCGGCTAAGGCAGGCATGGTAGGTATGACAAAGTCAGCAGCAAGAGAACTGGCTTCAAGAGGTATTACTGTCAATGCAATAGCTCCCGGATTTATAGAAACGGATATGACTGCCGTACTTTCAGACAGCATAAAAGAGGCGGTGGTGCAAAACATACCTATGAAGGCTTTCGGAAAGGCTGAGGATATAGCTAATGCAGTCTGCTTCCTTTCTTCAGAGGAAGCAAGGTATATAACCGGTCAGGTGCTTTGTGTGGACGGCGGATTATATATGTAGGTGATTTTTTGACAAAGAAGCACTAGTGTAATGTATCATTGATATTTAATTAATAACAGCAAAAGTAGGGTAAATCTCGATTCCCTTTATTATGTATTTGTTACAATCTATTAACAAAACAGTAATAAGACTAAATATCAACGATACAGTACACTAGCTTAACTGTAACTAATATAAGTCGGTACGGCTTTCGAGCAAATAAGTATTTTAACATTAAGGAGATTTTAGATGAAAAGAAGGGTAGTCATAACGGGTCTGGGTGCTATAACTCCTATAGGGCTTAATGTAAGTGATTTCTGGAACTCTTGTAAGGAGGGAGTGTGCGGAATAGAGCCTATAAGCTATTTCGATACTTCCGATTTTAAGGCTAAACTTGCAGCCGAGCTTAAGGGTTTTGATGCAAAGAATTTTATGGATGCAAAACAGGCAAAGCGTATGGAGGCATTCTCACAGTATGCTGTGGCTGCTGCAAAAGAAGCTTTGGAAGATGCTAAAATTGATATGGAAAAAGAAGACAGTTTTAGAGTGGGAGTGTCTGTAGGCTCAGGAATAGGAAGTCTTCAGGCTATGGAAAGAGAACATTCAAAGCTTCTTGATAAAGGACCTTCAAGAGTAGCTCCGCTGCTTGTTCCGCTTATGATTTCCAATATGGCGGCAGGTAATGTAGGCATACAATTCGGACTCAGAGGAAAGAATATAAATATTGTTACCGCCTGTGCGACCGGAACACATTCCATAGGCGAGGCGTTCAGAAGCATAGCTTACGGTGAGGCGGAGGTTATGCTTGCAGGAGGATCGGAAGCCTCCATATCTCCTATAGGTGTAGCAGGATTTGCGGCACTTACCGCACTTAACACCACCGAAGATAAAACAAGAGCCTCCATACCTTTTGATAAGGACAGGGCAGGCTTTGTAATGGGAGAGGGCGCAGGTATTTTAATACTTGAGGAGCTTGAGCATGCAAAGCAAAGAGGGGCAAAAATCTATGCGGAGATAGTAGGGTACGGAGCTACCTGTGATGCCTTCCATATAACCTCTCCGGCTGAGGACGGCTCAGGAGCTGCCAAGGCTATGGAGTATGCACTTAAGGATGCTGATCTTACCCCTGAGGATGTTGACTATGTAAATGCTCATGGAACAAGTACTTATTATAATGATTTATTTGAAACCAAGGCTATAAAACTTGCTTTTGGCGAACACGCTTATAAACTTAAAATAAACTCCACCAAGTCCATGGTAGGACATCTTTTAGGTGCTGCCGGAGGTGTGGAAGCAGTAGTATGCGTTAAGTCCATAGAGGATTCATATTTACATAAAACCGTAGGACTTGAAAATACCGATGAGGACTGTGATTTGGATTACTGCAAGGGAAACGGTGTCAGTATGCCTGTAAATGTGGCTATAAGCAATTCCCTTGGTTTTGGCGGACATAATGCAACTATAGTATTTAAAAAATATGAGGCTTAGATCGTAATATGGAACTTAAAGATTTGATAGCTTTAATGGAAGCTGCTAAGAAAAATGAGATAGACAGATTTGTATATGAAACCGAGACTGAAAAAATAGTTATAAGGAAAAAAACTGCTAAAACAGTTAAGGTAAATCAGAAAGAAAATATTGTAAAGGCTAATAAGGCAGAGGTTCATTACGAAGTAGAGACAAGTGAAGTTCAGGAAGAGTCCTTACATATGGATAATGAAAATATTGTAACTTCTCCTTTGGTGGGTACATTTTATTCCTCCCCTTCTCCTGATGCCAAGCCTTTTGTAAGCGTAGGAGATAGTGTTAAAAAGGGACAGGTAATAGCCATTATAGAGGCGATGAAGCTGATGAACGAGATTGAAAGCGAATTTGACGGTGTGGTGGAAGCCGTACTTGTAAAAGATGAGTCGGTAGTAGAGTTCGGGCAGCCGCTTTTTAGGATAAGATAGGAGAATAGGATGTTAGGAATTAAAGAAATAGAAGAAATAATACCTCACAGACACCCTTTTTTACTTATAGACTGTGTAGAGAGTTTAACGCCGGGAGAAAAGGCGGTAGCTTATAAGAGTGTAAGCTTTACCGAAAGTCATTTTCAGGGACATTTTCCGGCTGAACCTATAATGCCGGGAGTACTTATCATAGAGGCACTGGCACAGACCGGAGCAGTGGCTATACTTTCCTTAGAAGAAAATAAGGGAAAGATAGCCTACTTTGCAGCTATTAATAATGCAAAGTTTAAAAGAAAAGTCGTTCCGGGTGATAAACTAAGACTGGAATGTGAGCTTATAAGGATAAAGGGGCCTTTAGGAGTCGGAAAGGCTACTGCAACAGTTGACGGTGAGATAGCAGTACAGGCAGAGCTTACCTTCATGATAGGAAAGTAGCAAAACTTCAGCAAATTAAAAAGATACGGGTGGAGATATGTTTCAAAAGATACTTATAGCAAATCGTGGTGAGATAGCATTGCGTATTATAAGAGCATGCAGAGAGTTAGGCATTAAAAGTGTAGCCGTATTTTCGGAAGCGGATAGAGACAGCCTTCATACTATGTTGGCAGACGAGGCTATATGTATAGGACCGGCTCCTTCGACCAAAAGCTATCTTGATATGTCAAGAATTTTAAGTGCGGCTCTTGCAATAGGTGCGGATGCCATACATCCGGGTTTCGGTTTTTTATCGGAAAATGCCAAATTTGCAAAGCACTGCGATGAGTGTAATATAAAATTTATAGGCCCAAGCAGCAATATTATCAGTATGATGGGAGATAAGGCGGCTGCAAGAAATACCATGATCAAGGCAGGGGTACCTGTCGTTCCCGGTATGGAAGGGGCTGTAGTGGATGTGGAAGAAGCCGAGAAGATAGCACAGGAGATAGGCTTTCCTCTTATGATCAAAGCGGCTGCCGGCGGCGGCGGCAAGGGTATGAGAATATCTTACGGTGTAGAGGATTTTAGAGAAAAGTTTATAACCGCACAGCAGGAATCCATAAAGGGCTTTTCGGATGACAGCATGTATATGGAAAAGTATATAGAAAAGCCGAGACATATAGAGTTTCAAATCCTTGCGGATGAGCATGGCAATGTAGTGCATCTGGGAGAAAGAGATTGCTCTATTCAAAGAAGGCATCAAAAGGTTATTGAAGAGGCTCCAAGTATTGCTATAGATGAGAAACTCAGAAAAAGTATGGGAGAGGCAGCTATAAAGGCGGCAAAGGCTTGCTCCTATGTCAATGCCGGTACTATAGAATTCCTTCTTGATAAAGATAAGAATTTTTATTTTATGGAAATGAATACCAGAATACAGGTGGAGCATCCGGTTACTGAACTTGTTACCGGAGTGGATCTTATAAAGGCACAGATAAATATAGCAGCAGGCAAGCCGCTTGGACTTAAGCAGGAAGACATAGTTATAAGAGGTCATGCAATAGAGTGCAGAATCAATGCGGAAAATCCTAAGTTTAATTTCAGACCTTCTCCGGGTACGATAAAGAATCTACATCTGGCAAACGGTAACGGGGTAAGGGTGGACTCTCATATATATGTAGGTTATAAGATTCCGCCCAATTATGATTCCATGCTTTTAAAACTTATAGTGTATGCAAAAGATAGGGATGAAGCAATAGCTAAGATGAGATCGGCTCTTGGGGAAATGGTAATCGAGGGAGTGGATACCAACATTGACTTTGACTATGAGATCATAAATCATGAGGCATATAAAAACGGAGATACGGATACACATTTTATAGAAACACATTTTAGGCAGTACTTAAGCTAGTGTATCGTTTCTTAAATAACTATACCAAACAACTTATATCTTTTCCTGATTGCATACATCAAAAATCCTCAGCGTAGCCCCACTACGCCTGCGTTTTTTGATGTACACACTCAGAAAAATATTCATCGTTTTTGGTATACTTATTTTGCGAACGATGCACCGGTGTATCGTTTTTTATAAGTTTGTCGGTGTTATTTATATGTTAAATTAAGTTCTGTTATTTTGTAAAAACTTATAGCTATATTATTTTTTGAGATGATATATATGTGTGTTAAAATATATCAGTATCGTATGGCATTACGGAGGAAAAAGATGTTAAGGGATATGTTTAAGAAAACCTATATAGGTTTGGATAAGAATAAAACGGAAAGTCATAGTGATACGGACTTAAAAATAAGCGGACCTCCTGCAGGCATGTGGAGAAAGTGCAAAAAGTGTAATGCTTTAATATATGCGGAGGATGTAAGGGCGAATTTCTATATATGCCCCAAGTGCCTTGCATACTTTAGGGTTCATGCCTACAGGCGTATAGAAATGATTTGTGATAAATCAAGTTTTGAGGAATGGAACCAGCAGATGCCCATATCCAATCCGCTTAATTTCCCGGGATATGAAGAAAAGATACAGGAGGCTAAGGAAAAATCCAAGCTTGACGAGGCGGTGGTTACCGGAAAGGGAAAGATAGAGGATATAGAAGTAGCTATAGCTGTATGTGATGCCAGATTTATGATGAGCTCTATGGGCAAAAATGTAGGTGAAAAACTTTGCTACATGATAGAAAGAGCAATAAGTGAGAGATTGCCTGTAATCATATACTCCTGCTCGGGAGGGGCAAGAATGCAGGAGGGAATAGTATCCCTTATGCAGATGGCAAAAACTTCGGCAGCTTTGAAAAGACTTTCTGATGAGGGGCTGCTTTTTATAAGCGTACTCACAGACCCTACTATGGGCGGAGTTACAGCTTCATTTGCCATGCTTGGAGATGTAATACTTGCCGAGCCTAAGGCGCTTATAGGTTTTGCAGGACCGAGAGTTATAGCTCAGACGATAGGTGCTAAGCTGCCGGAAGGATTCCAAAGGGCGGAGTTTTTGCTGGAGCACGGTTTTGTGGATAAAATAGTGGAAAGAAAAGATCAAAAAAGACTGATAGCCGATATATTAAGAGTATATTCCAAAAAAGAGCTGTCATTTGATGACTTGGATAAGGAGCTTGACAAAAAAGTTTTAGAGCTTAGCGTCAAGCAGAGAAGGAGTACGGCTTGGGAAAGTGTGCTTTTATCAAGAAAGAGCGACAGACCGACTGCTAAGGACTACATAGATAAGTTATTTACCGACTTTATTGAATTCCACGGAGACAGGTATTTTGCCGATGACAAAGCCATAGTGGGCGGTGTTGCACTGTTCCATGGCAGACCTATAACAGTTATAACACAGCAAAAAGGTAAAAACTTAAAGGAAAATAAATTAAGGAATTTTGCCATGCCTTCTCCCGAAGGTTATAGAAAAGCGCTTAGGTTAATGAAATTATCCGAAAAATTCGACATACCGGTGCTGTGTCTGGTAGATACTCCCGGAGCTTTTTGCGGTATAGAGGCTGAGGAAAGAGGACAGGGTGAGGCTATAGCAAGAAGTCTGTATGAACTTAGCGGACTGAAAACCCCTATACTTTCTATAGTTATAGGAGAAGGCGGCAGCGGCGGTGCTTTGGCAATGGCTGTAAGCGATGAGGTGTGGATTATGGAAAATGCCATATATTCTATACTTTCACCTGAAGGATTTGCTTCAATACTTTATAAAGATGCCAAACTTTGCAAAGAAGCTGCGGAAGATATGAAGATTACCTCGGCTGAGTTAAAGAATCTTGGTATAGTGGAAAGAGTGATACCCGAGCCGCATCCTGCCACAGCAGAAAATATGGAAGACATTATTAGATATATAGACAGTGCTTTGATAGAATTTTTGGCAGACAAATATAAGTTAAGCAAAGAAATGCTTTTATCAAAAAGGTATGAAAGATACAGAAAATACTAAAGCCTTTAATTAAGGAGAATTTATGCTAAGCAATATAGACTTGAAAATAGGTGATCTTATAATAGAAAAACCTATAGTGCAGGGTGGAATGGGAGTAGGCATAAGCCTTGCTTCTTTAGCCGGAAATGTGGCAAGAGAGGGGGGACTTGGACTTATATCTTCGGCACAGATAGGCTTTAGAGAGCCGGACTTTGAAAAAAAACCTAAGTTTGCCAATTTGAGGGCTATAGCAACCGAGCTTAAAAAAGCAAGAGAAATAGCCGGAACTATGGCTAAGGGAGCGGTCGGATTTAATATTATGGTGGCTACCGTAGGCTATGCGGATTATGTAAAAGAGGCTATAAAGCACGGGGCTGATGTGATCGTATCGGGTGCAGGACTGCCGTTAGATTTGCCGGAACTTGTAAAGGCAGGTATGAAGCTTAGAAAAGAGCTTTTTGAAGAAGCGCCGCAGAAGATATATAACAAATGTAAGGAGTTTGTTACCAAGATAGCTCCTATAGTATCAAGCGCAAAATCAGCTTCCGTAATACTTAGGCTGTGGGACAGAAATTATAAGAGCACAGCTGATATGGTAGTTATAGAAGGACCTTTGGCAGGAGGGCATCTGGGCTTTTCAAACAATGATTTACACAGACTCGGAGCGGATACAAAGATAGTATCCAAAACTTATCTTAAAGAAATATTTGATAAGGAGATAGAGGATATAATCAAGGTCGTATCCGAGTATGAGAATAAGTACGAAAAAAAGATACCTGTGATAGTGGCAGGAGGTATATATAACAAAAATGATGTAAGCCATGCTTTTAAGCTTGGAGCTGCCGGTGTGCAGGTAGGAACAAGATTTGTAACCACTCATGAATGTGATGCACCCTTAGCTTATAAGGAGGCTTATATTAATGCCAAGGAAGAGGAGATAAGAATTACGGTATCCCCTGCAGGACTTCCCGGAAGGGCTATAGAGAATGAATTTTTAAGAAGACTCGATAAGGGCAATATTCCTGTAAGGAAATGCTATGACTGCCTTAGCAAGTGCAATAGGGTGGATATACCGTATTGTATCACTGATGCTTTGATATCCGCAGCAAGGGGCGATGTCGATAACGCACTTTTATTTTGCGGTGCCAATGCTTGGATGGCTAAAAAGCTCGAAAGTGTTAAGGAAGTGATGGAGGAGCTGATGAGCGGAGTTCCCGGGGCCTGTGTAGCGATATAAGTGTTGCCGTAAGGAGATTTTGATATGCGGACATATATAGTGCTTGATCTTGAGTGGAATCAGAGTCCTGTCGGTAAGGAGGGGGCTGTTGAAGCTATTCCTTTTGAGATTATAGAGATAGGGGCTGTGAAACTTGATGAGAAGTTGGAATATATGTCTAAGTTTCATGAATTTATAAGTCCTGTAGTTTATAATGACATACATCATAGAATATATGAATTGGTACATATTGATATAAATTATTTAAGGGATAAGGGGAAAAAGTTTTTAACCGTTATAGATAAGTTTAAGCAGTGGTGCTATATGGATGGACAAGAACCGATGTTTTGCACCTGGGGAAGCATGGATCTGAGTGAGCTGCAAAGGAATATGGCTTATCATAAGCAGGAAAACTTCTTTGAGTATCCTTTATTTTACTATGATATACAAAAATTATTTACTTTGGACAGGTGTGATGACCCTAAAGAAAGGCTGCCTTTGGAAAAGGCGGTAAGGCAACTTGGCTTACCTATAAAGGGAGAGTTTCACCATGCTTTGGATGATGCCTATTATACAAGCCTTCTTCTTAGTAAAATCAACTTTGAAGCTTTGAAAGTATACAAATCTTTGGATCTGTATAGGAGTCCTAATTCTGAGGAAGAAGAGATCTATATAAAATTTCCCGAATATGCCAAATATGTTTCAAGAGGTTTTTCAAGCAGAGAAGTGCTTATGGAAGACAAGACAGTAAAGGATATGCTTTGCTGTAAGTGCAACCGTATGCTCAGGAAAAAGATAAGGTGGTTTGTCGATTCGCAAAAAAACTATTATTGTATAGCCCAATGTCCGGAACATGGATATGTAAGGGGGAAAATAAGGATAAGAAATAATCAAAGTAAGGAATACTATGCTATAAAGACTATGAGAATAGTCGGTAAAAAAGAACTTGATATTATAAAGGCAAAAAAAGAGCAGCTTAGACTGCGTAGAAAAAACGCATAATAAGTATCTAAAGCATTTTCAGAAAATAAATAAAGCGAAAACACTCCCTATTTCAATCATAGCGGCAGTACTGTTAATAAAGTTTTGAGAAACTTCAAACTCACTTTACAAAGCAGTACTAATGCTAAAAAGATTGAAATAGGGAGTGTTTATTTACAAGGATTAAAATACTACAACTAAAAGCATCTTAAACTTTTCCTGTCCATACACCGCATGAGGATGTTTTGCAGGCATTACCACAGACTCACCTTCTTTTACTATATACTCCTTATTGTCTATAGTAAGCTTTCCTACTCCGTCTATGCAGGTTACAAAAGCATCACCGTCGGATTCGTGTGTGCTGATTTCTTCATCCTTATCAAAAGCAAACAAAGTAATGCTTACACTCTTATTTTGAACAAGGGTCTTACTTACTATTTGCCCCTCTCTATAATCAACAAGTTCTTTTAAAACATGAACTTGGGCTTTATCTATATTCTTCATTATACCGTCCATAGTATAGCTCCTTAAATATATATTTATATGCACTTACATCTGTAAAAAGCATATATGACAATTATACAGGATTAATTTTATAAATCCAAGTCTTTGTGTTGAATATTTTTCTTATCAAAGAAATTTCTTCTGCCCCTTTTTCTTCTGCTATTTTCATTTAGATGTATTTTTTCTTTTGACCAATCGTACATAATACGGCGCTTTCTTCTTTCCTCTCTTAAAAATGCCAGTTCCTTGGCTTCTTTATAGGATATTATAAGCCTTATAATAATCAGTATTATGGCAATGATTATGATGAATATAAAGCCTAAAACAAAGTAAAACCCGTACTTGATCATAAACTTGGTAAACTTTGATGAAAAACTTGCATCACTCGCTTTGGTAACCTTTTTATAAGTAGAAGAAGGAGATGCTATACTTACATCAGTATCCGTAAGATCCGAGTTTATATCGCTGCTTATATAAAGAGGGGAGGAACCTACCTGTCTGCCGTCATACATATACTCTATATCGGCGATTATATTTTTATTGTCGAGTACTGTCGGATGATAGTTAAGGCGGTGTGTAACCTCCGAGGCTTTTGCATCATTAGGTAAAACTATCTTGTGTGCAGGCGTACTTGATAAAGACGGCAGCGAGTTCCCAAAGTCCTGTATAAATCTTATTTCTATGGACTGTTTGTCTGAAGCGTTGTCATTTATTTCAAGCTTTTTAAACTTATTAAATCCAAATTCCATCAGTGCCTTTGTGTCGGTATAATGTGTCTTATGACCGTTAAGTATGACTGTGATCAAGGACATATTATCCTTTGAAGCATAGGTTACCAAGGTATTGCCGGCAAGCATGGTATAACCGGTCTTTCCGCCCATAGCATACTCATAAAAATTAGGATTGCTTCTGCGTATCATACCATGGTGATTATATATATCAAAACCTTCAGGTGCCACCTTATAAGGCGGTAAATGATAGGTTACGGATGAGGCTATCTCAAATACCGTGGGATTAGCTAAAGCCTCCCTTGAAATAATGGCAAAATCATAGGCACTTGTATAGTGGTTTGGATTATTAAGACCGCTTGGGTTTTCAAAGTGTGAATTGGTACAATTAAGCTTTGCTGCCTTTTCATTCATAAGCTTTGCGAATTCCTCTATACTGCCGCTGCAATGTTCGGCTAAAGCATTGGCTGCTTCGTTGGCTGATTGAAGAAGCATGGCATAAAGGGCATCCTTTACGGTAATCGTATCACCTACTAAAAAACCTGCACTTGAAGAGCCGGACTCAACATTATGTACCGCATTATATGAAAATGTTAAAGTATCATCAAGATTACATCTTTCTACAATTATAAGTGCGGTAAGCAACTTGGTAATACTTGCGGGGTAGTACCTTTCATTTGCATTTTTTTCATAAAGAACGGTGCCTGTTTCGGCTTCCATAACTATAGCACCGTCAGCCTGCACATTAACATTATCAGGCCAAGTAACGGCAAAAGAAGTAAAGCTTAGATTTAAGCTTAAGAGAACGAGCAAAATAACGGTTTTCATAGGCTTAAATCTAAACTTAGAAGTAATTTTATTAAAAAACTTTTTTTGATATTCTTGAATCACTTTCTTGACTACTAACCTTTCGGGAAAAAATATTTCTGTATAAGGCGATTTTATAAAAACTTTCTTTTCTTAACCTGCTTAGTACTGCTAAATATCAGGTATGAGATAGCAATGGTAATTATAAGCAGTACGGCGAAAATAAGGGCAACATACAAGGCTGTATCTATAAAAAATCCTATAGGAACCAAGCGTATAAGCTTATCTGTTTCAGGATTTAACATCCACAAGTCATTATTGAAAAATATCTCATGAAATTTTATAAAATATTTGTCAAAATCAGAGGATATAATAAATACAAGTACTGCCGTACCGAGTATAAACACACCCGAACATATCATCATCATCAAAGATATGATTCTCGAGGGGTGCTGTTTTAAAAGCGCCATTATTATAAGTAATATGGCAGATAAAACCAAAAGTACAAGTCGAATCGTCATGGCTGCCCTAAAAAGTGCCTTTACATCCATCATATGAGCAACTTCTTTGGAATTAAAAAAGTTGACATTTTCCTGACCGTTTATAGTTGCGGTAATATCGGAGAGGTTTTCTCTGTTGCCTTTTAAGTAGGCGGTCATTTCCTTGGTTACTGAAACAAGGTCTTCAACTTCCATGGATAAACTTCTGGGTACATCGTATTTATTATACTCGTGGGCATAATAATTTGGAACATAGTACACTAAAATTTCAACAGAAGTTATTGCAATAATTATTAGCACACAAAAAGAAAAAATCCCGGCAAGAATATAGGAGATTACCTTCATATTAGCCGACAGCCCTCCTTTTAATTACTTTCAGTCTTGTAAATTCTTCTCTTTCCTTTTCTTCAAGAGCATTACTTATATTTTTGCAAAGATTATCATACATAGGTATGGTAATGTTTTTTAAAGCATTGGCTCTTTTTTGAGTCTTTTTAATACTTGTTGCCAATCGGTATGCGGAATTTTCTATCATGGAAAGATTGATAGTAAGTTCCTTGACCTTTTCAAAGTGTTCTCTGGCTATATCCAGGGCTTCAGAGGTAGAATAATAGGCATAATAGAGCTTAGGTTTGGAGCTTTCATGTTCCACCAGGGGTATTTCGGTACCCATAACGGAACGGGATTTTATATGTATATTATTATCCGTAGGAATAGACATGGAGATATCATTTACATGATCTACTCCAAGCTCGATATTGGCATATTGAAGAGCCTTATATGCCTTGGTATAGGTGCTGTCTATCTCGGATTGGATACTTTTTGCCCTGTCTATAAGTCCCATAAGCTCCCTTATAAGTATATTTCTCTTTTTATCCATAAGTCCAAAACCAAGCCTTGCAAGCTTAAGTGAATTCTTGGCATTGATCAAGTTTCCTTTGGTGGGAAATGTATTTATATTCATAAGTATACTCCATGCTTTGAACAGTACTGCTCCAATGCTTACTCTCTTCCTTGGTAGTATTTTTCAAGCAATTTACTGTCAAGTCTGTCAAGCTCACTCTTTGGCAATATGGACAAAAGTTTCCAGCCAAGAGTAAGAGTTTCAATTATAGTTCTGTTATCATTTTCAGACTGACCTACAAAACCGGTTTCAAAAGCTTTGCCGAATTCAAGATACTTCTTATCGGTATCCGAAAGCTCATCCTCACCTATAACCGAAGCAAGTGCCCTTGCATCCTGAACCTTTGCGTAGGATGAGAAAAGCTGGTTTGCAACCGCTTGGTGATCAGCCCTTGTAAATCCCTCTCCTATACCGTCCTTCATAAGTCTTGAAAGGGAAGGCAGTATATTTATAGGAGGATATATATTCTTACCGCTCAGTGTCTTGTCAAGCACTATCTGACCCTCAGTAATATATCCGGTAAGGTCGGGTATCGGGTGAGTTATATCATCATTGGGCATGGTAAGTATAGGTATCTGTGTTACGGAGCCGCTACTGCCGTGTACTATACCGGCTCTTTCGTATATAGTTGCAAGCTCCGAATAAAGGTAGCCCGGAAATCCCTTACGGGAGGGGATCTCGCCCTTGGAAGAAGAAACCTCTCTTAGGGCTTCGGCAAATGAAGTCATATCTGTAAGTATGACAAGTATATGCATACCCTTTTCATAAGCCAGATATTCAGCCAAAGTAAGTGCTATCTTAGGCGTAATTATTCTCTCGACTACAGGGTCGTTGGCAAAGTTGATAAATGTGGCAACATGCTCACTTACTCCGCTTTCTTCAAAAGCCCTTCTGAAGTATTCGCCGACATCGTATTTGACACCCATTGCCGCAAAGACTACTGCAAACTTATCATCAGTAGCTGCATCATCTCCCAGAGAAGACTGGCAGACTATCTGTGCGGCTAACTTGTCATGAGGAAGTCCGTTTCCTGAGAATATAGGAAGTTTTTGCCCTCTAATCAAGGTTATAAGTCCGTCTATTGAAGAAATACCCGTTCTTATATAATTACGAGGATACTCCCTGCTGACGGGGTTTAGAGGATCGCCGTTAATATCAAGTACCTTATCGGGTTGCAAGGGACCGAGCTTATCTATAGGTTTTCCTATACCGTTAAAAGTTCTTCCAAGCATATTGACAGAGACTCCAAGTTGCATAGGATGTCCCGTAAGTGTTGTATTGGTATTGGTCAAAGACATACCGTCACTGCCTTCAAAGACCTGTATAATAGCCTTGTCTTCATGTAATTCTATAATGCGTCCAAGTCTTTTTTCTTTGCCTGCAACCTTAATTTCCACAATTTCATCAAAAGCGGCACCCCTTACGCCTTCCAAAACTACAAGAGGACCGTTAATCGAACTTAGTCCGAGATATTCTATTGACATATCTATATCTCCTTAAGCGTGTTTTTCGGAAATAGAACTGTAGAATCTGTCTATATCCTGTTTATAATTGTCAAACATTTCAAGCTTATTGTTAGGAACATCATATTTGATATTTATTATCCTGTTCCATATTCCGTCTGCATTAAGTACGGACATAGGTATACCTATATTAACTAAAAGTTTGGCTTTTTCATAGAGGTAAAGTATAATTTCCATCATCTTAAACTGTTTTATCAAAGGTACATAGGTATCCTCTGAGTGGAATGCATTTTGTTGTAAAAATCCTACCCTTATAACCCTTGAAATGTCAAGTATAAGTTTTTGCTCATCGGGCAACACATCGGAGCCTATAAGCTTTACTATTTCCATTAGGGCTGATTCCTGATTAAGTATGTATAAAAGTTCCGCTCTAAAGTGCATAAATCTTTTATCTACATTCTCAGAGTACCAAGCGGATAGATCCGAGAGGTATTCCGAATAACTGTCAAGCCACTGTATTGCAGGGAAATGTCTTGCATAAGCCAAGGATTTATCAAGTCCCCAGAAAGCTCTGACGAATCTTTTTGTATTTTGGGTTACCGGCTCGGAAAAGTCTCCACCCTGAGGTGAAACCGCTCCTATAATAGAAACGGATGACTCCGATTCGTTTAAGTTCTTAACCATTCCTGCTCTTTCATAGAAAGAGGAAAGTCTTGAAGCAAGATAAGCCGGAAATCCCTCTTCCGCAGGCATTTCCTCAAGTCTTCCCGAAATCTCACGAAGAGCCTCCGCCCATCTTGAAGTTGAGTCTGCCATGATGGCTACATCGTAGCCCATGTCTCTATAGTATTCGGCAAGTGTAAGTCCGCAGTAAAGGCTTGCTTCTCTTGCTGCAACCGGCATATTTGAGGTATTGGCAATAAGAACCGTCCTTGCCATAAGCGGATTGCCCGAGCGTGGGTCAACCAATTCAGAAAACTCCTCAAGTACCTGTGTCATCTCATTACCACGCTCGCCACAGCCTATATATACGATAATATCCGCATCAGACCACTTGGCTATCTGATGCTGCGTCATGGTTTTACCTGTTCCGAAACCTCCCGGAACGGCAGCAGTGCCTCCCTTAGCCAAAGGGAAAAAGGTATCGAGTATTCTCTGTCCTGTGATCAAAGGTCTCGTTGCGGAAAAACGCTTTAGAACCGGTCTTGCATTTCTTATAGGCCAGTGCTGCGTCATGCTTATTTCTTTTTCGCTTCCGTCTTCAAGCTGTAGAGTAAGCAGTCTGTCTGATATAGTATAACTGCCGTTCTCAACTACATCAAGTACATAACCGGATAAATTCGGAGGAAGCATAACTTTATGTGTTATGGCGGTAGTTTCCGGTACTTCCGCTATTATAGTGCCGCCTTTTATATGCTGACCTTTTTCAACCTTGATAGTTGTATCCCAAAGTTTTTTGGTATCCAAAGAAGATACATTCATACCTCTTTTTATAAAGTTGCCGGCTTCCTCGGCTATACTTTTAAGTGGTCTTTCTATACCGTCAAAGATATTGTTGAGTATACCCGGAGCCAAGGTTACGCTTATAGGTGCACCGAAACCTTCAACCTCTTCTCCGGGCTTTAGTCCGGTGGTTTCCTCATAGACTTGTATAGTACAGACCTTTCCTTCAAGTATGATAACCTCGCCTACAAGTCTTGCAGGTCCGACATGCACCATTTCATGCATTACAAAACCGGCTTCATTGTCAGCCTTTACTATAGGACCGTTAATAGAAAATATTTTTCCTATTTTAGACATCTTCTTCACCTCCAAGATCGAACATAAACCTAAGCTTTGCTGTTTCAAGTTTCTTGGCAAATGAATTATCTATAAGTATGTTCTTTTTAGGTAAAAGAGCCTTGGTTCCACCCATGAATGAGTGCTCGCTTATTTTGATGCAATCAGTCTGGTGCCTTGCACAAAGCTCATGAAGTCTTGACTCATCAGTGGAATCGACATATATAATAAGCTCATCTCCATCTGCAAATTTCAAGGCGTACTCTATCTGTGAAGATATAAGCTCCATGTACTCCTTGGTATTGATAAAGTTGGAGATCTTATCGCTAAGCTCTACGAACAGCTTATCTGTAAGTTCGGTTCTTGCTTCTCCTATCAGTTGCTTTGAATGAAGTTGTTCGTTGGATAGCTCTTTATTTAATTTTTTTTCTAAATTTTCTTTTTCTATTTTGATCTGTGTGTCTGCTATTTCTTGGGACTTTACAGTATAAGCTTCAAAGTCTTTATCCAAAGCCGCTTGCTGCTGCAAGATAAGTTCTTCGGATTTTTTTTTGGCTGCAAGAACACAGTACTCAGTAAAATTAGTTAGCTTTTCATCTAGGGTCATAAATACCTGCCTTCTTATTAATCAAAGCTTTTCTAAAGCTTAAGTCCTATAGCTTCATTAACATAGTCCGTGATAAAGTTGGGTTTTCTGCCGCTTCCGTGTCTGTCGGGAATATCAACAAATAAAGGAGTCTTGTACTTAAGTTTTATACTGTTTATATAATCGGGATACTGCTTTTGAAAACTCTCCATCAAAAGTATAATACCTATTTCTTTATCAGTCAGGGCATGCTCTATAGAACTTTTAAGTTCAGTCAAGTTCCTTGCGATAACACCGTCTACCCCTGCGAGCCTAAGCCCGGTAAGAGTATCGGTATTATCGCTGACAACATACATTTTCATAAATCTTACCTTTTTTATAACTTTCCAAGTATCATAAATGCAATGATAAGTCCGTACAGACACACACCTTCCGCAAGACCTATAAAAATCAGTGACTTACCGAGGATAGAAGAGTCTTCACTTATAGCTCCGAGGGCTGCCGAAGCCGCTGCTGATACCGCAATACCTCCGCCTATGCAGGCAAGACCTACAGAAAGAGCTGCTGCTATATAACCAAGACCTGTGTTCATTGAAGCGCTTGCTGCACCTTCGGCTGCAAAAGCTGAAGCTCCGAAAAGAAAAGTACTTGAAAGTATCATTGTTGTAAAGAACATAAATACATTAAGTGCCAATGCTTTTTTATAGCTTTTTTTAGTCCCTGCCCCTCTTAGAAAAAGTCCTGCCGGAAGTGCCAAACTTAATATAAATGCTGCTGTAATAGTTAATTTTGCTATAATATCCATTGTAAATCTCCTTAATATTTTTTATTGAGTTTAAAAAGCTTAAAATCTGTTTTGTTTTTGTTACAGCTTGGGTAATCATTCATCTTTATCTAAAAACTGAAAAAATCCCCTTTATTTACAAATTAGATGAAGATAAATGTCGGCATCAGACATACCAAAACTTCTAAAACTGTAATCTTTAACTTATTTTCTGTTATAAGGAACAAATACTCGTCCGAGTCCCTTGTAAAACCTGCTGAAAAGCTCATAATATTCAAGCCTGAGCACCTGTATCCCTACTATAAGTCCTTCCATTCCGCACACAAAGATATTGCCCAGTATTATTCCGAGCCAATTAATTGAAGCGGCATCTCCGGTCGCACCCGAAAGTAGCAACACGACCTCCATCATGGCTGCATGGCTTATGGCAAATGCACCTACTCTGACGAAGGAAAGAGTATTTGAAAAGTAGCTTAAGAGCACTTCAAAAAGTTCAAAGAAACCTTGCACAAAGAACATACCTTTTTCCTCAGGGAAAATATGTGCGCTTTTCTCTAAAAGATGTGTTAAAGGCTCCTTGAAGAATATAAGCAGCAAAGGAATTACAAACATAATTATAAGTACACTGCTTGCAAGCACAATATGCTGTGTAAGGAAAAGTACTGCCACAGTTACCGCACTTCCATAAAATACTATACCTGCAACTCCGTTAGTGTCAAATAAAGCCTCGCCGTATTCGTTGCTTTTAACTCTGTTTATAATATTTAATATCATAGAAAAGAGTATAACCGCACAGCCTATACCTATGGCTACGATAAATACGGTGTTAAGTCTGCCTATAAGAGGTATATCGCTCATTGCCTCCCCCGGTCTTAGCCACAGAGCCGGTATAACATCTTCAAATCCGAATACCGAGCCGAAGAGGCAGCCGAAAATCATGGATGAAATACCGCAGACCGAAACAATAGAAGCAAGTCTTGATTTTTTCCACTTACTTATAATAAGCCCAAGTATACTTAGGACAGCACCCTGCCCGAGATCTCCGAACATAAAGCCGAACAAAAATGCATAGAACACGGACACTATAGGTGTCGGGTCTATCTCGTTATGGCTGGGCAGACCATACATTTCTATAAAAAGCTCAAAAGGCTTAAATAGTACAAAATTCTTCAGCTTAGTGGGTGCTATACTAAAAAGGTTGGAATGTTTCTCCTCTACAAAGCAAAAAGTATCCTTATCTTTTTCAATAAGTGCTCTTAAAGCATCGGCATCCTTGGCGCTCATCCATCCGCACAGGATATAGAAAAGCACATGGGGGTTTTTTGAGTCGTGCTTGGTTAAAGCTGCCATCTTTCTTATATCAAAGTTTTCTATATATCTGTTTAAGGTACTGAAAGCTTTGATAAAATCAGCCTTATTCTTCTCAAGAACATCTCCTATATACCTTTTTATCCTGTCTCTTGCCAAGGTGAATTTTTCTATATCATCTTTTAGGCAGTCGCTTGCGACCTGAGGAGTTCCCTGATATTCATCAGAAAGGAAAAAACGCTCAAAGTGCATGGATGAATATATGGAGTCTATCCTGTCACTTAAGGTAACAGGCACAAAATACACACCCCAGACATAGTCTCCCACTTCCCTGCAAGTATAGAAGATGGAGTCTATATCATCATGTATATAGTCCATAAACTTCTTATAATAATCCTTGGTAAAGCGTCCGAACCTGTATTTGATAAACTTAAAGTGTAAAATAGAGCTGACATCATAATTAAGACCGATAAACTGTTCTATTTGAGTTAATTTGTCTTCGGCAACTTCTATTTTTCTTTCAAGTTTATCTATTGCCTGTTTTTGTTTTTTTATTTCATGTGCCAAGCGTTCCACCAGCTTGGCAGCTTCCTTGATATCCATGTATTCACTCGAAGAGGTATCAAGATCCGTGTATTGTTTTTTTAGTTCCAAAGCGGTGGCAAAACTGTCTTTGTAGGGTGTAGTCTCTGTAAATGATTGCAGACCTTTTACATTTTTAAGCTCCACAAGCGCATTTTCAAGCTGTATATCATACTTCATGATATAGTTTTCTATTACCCTGTCTATATCATCTTTTGGTCCCGTAATACTTAGGAACTTCATTTGTTCTACCATAAAAATCTCCTTTAGATTTAAGTATAAGCTTATCTGTTTTTAAGTATTTCCTCCTTGGGCAGTTCATATTTTATAGACTCAATAATACGAATGATATTGGAAATCTCTATTTCTTTACGATAAAGATAGTTGTTGATACTGCTTATGGAGTATGGGCTTTTCCTTGCGCAGGAAGAAAAAATAAGACCGACTATTCTCCTGCTTAAAGTTTCAAAGTTTATATCCGACTGTATGAATTTTGCACTAAGTTTCGGATATTTAAGTCCATAATAGCATCTGAGGAAAACATTTCTAAACTCATCTATATCCTTAGTATTTATAAAGTTTTTGATCTCCTGCTTACTGAGCTTATGCTGTATAGGTATGAGTATCGAGTAGATCTCCACCTCGCTCATGTTGTAATACCTTTTACTTCTGTATATCCAGTCAATATTGGCAAGGTCTATAGAGCTGCCTATACAGGCTTTCAAATCACTCTGCTCCTTTGATTTAAAGTTCTTTTTTATGATCTTCCATATAGACTTGAAGCATATCATATCTATGCACAGTCCATAATTCGAGACTGTGGTTTCTTCTATCGATGACTCACTGCTGAATATTTTATACAGAGGAGCATAATATACGGTGCCCTTAAGGTTATCTATAAACTTGTCAAGATATTGCCTTAATTTACTTTGTTCGGAATGCGGACCTATAATGGTATAAGCCATATCAAGTAATGCCTTAAAATTAACATCGGAATACTTACTGAAAAAAGCAACGGTTTCATATATGTAAGCATCATTTGAAGTGATTTGTGCTATGCGCCCGTTTACACAATATCTGAGTATTGTTTTAAGTGTATATGCCTCATAATAAAACATATATATCTTTAAAAACTGCCTTTGTTTTTGATTTGCAAACTTGTATAGCTTTGAGTAATCCTCATACTTTGCCAGTGTAAGTATACGCTCAACTTCCGGTCTGTGAAGATTTTCCACATCCAGATCCTTAAATACATTGTGATAGGAAGTGTTCTCATTAATAAATATAAGAGCTTCTTTTACACTTTGCGATTTTATAAGTCCGGTATAAGTTTCCCTATTTAAAAGTTTTGACTCTAAAGCTTTTATTTTGGTGCATATAGCTGAATACTCAAGTATATTATTCATGGTTTACCTTTGTCATTTCTGTAAAAAGTTCGTTTACATATTGGGTATGAAACTTTTCATAATGTTCTTTCAGCTCTCGTATTTGCTTTTCGGTATCCGCTTTCATTACATTAAGTTTTTGATTAAGCTTTTCATTAAACTCTTCTTCTAATTTATTGATTTTGGCATCGGAGTCTTCTTTTACTTTTTCATCCCAAAGTCTTCGTTTTTCGTTGTTAGCTTCTATAAGCTTTTTGACTTCCGCTTCCCCTTCGTCCATTACGGAGGAAGCTCTGTTTTCAATTTTTATAAGTCTGTCAAGCACATCTTCCATTCAAAAGCCTCCTTAAATATTAAGATTAAGTTACGCAACTTTTATCATACTCCTTTTTTTATAAAAAGAAAACAAGAACATGGGTTCTAAATAAATGTTTACTGTTGTGATTTTCAATAATGAAAACTTGTAAATAATGGGCTTTTATGTTATAAAACAAGGGCTTTTAGTTAATATTTTCTTAATAAAAGATTATCTTTATCAAAAAGTTAGTTTTATATAAATATATATATTATAATGATAAGATAATATCAGTGTATTAACTTACAAAAACAAAGTCTTGTAGACAATAATTTCAAGCAAGAATGTATTTTGTGAGTTACTAAAATATGAAAAAGTAGCTATGGAGTTTTTATGATTACAAGAGAACATTATAAAAGGCTGCTTAAATTTACCTCAAGCGCAGTCATACTCTTTGTTGAAGTTACGCTTTATTGGTTTATATGGGTAGATTATTTGAATACTATTATAGAAAATCCTTTTTTTAGAAAGGGTAATTGGTTGATAGCGGCACTTTATGCAGCTCTTCTTTTATTTTTTGCAAATACTTACGGAGGGCTGAAGATAGGTTACTTAAGAAGGATCAACCTCATATACTCTAATATAATAGCAATTTTTTGGGTAAATGTACTGTCCTACTTTCAGTTGGCTTTAATAGATAAGAAATTTCACAGTCCTCTGGTATTTGTGCTGCTTTCTTTAGTTGACATTATCTGTGTAACTGTTTGGGTTTTTGTATTTCAATGGATCTATACAAAGGTATTTCCTCCCAAGCAACTTCTTCTTGTGTACGGAGAAAGAGGAGTCTCAAATATTGCAAGTAAAATCAATTCAAGAGATGACAAGTATGTTATAAAAGGTGCTATAAATATTAATAAAGGTATAGACAAAATTATGGCGGACACTGATAAGTACGAGGGAGTGATAATAGGAGATCTGCCATCCTATGAAAGAAACCTGATTTTAAAAAAGTGTTATGACAGTTCCATAAGAGTATATATGATACCTAAGATAACGGATATACTTATAAGGAGCTCGGAAGAGCTTAATCTTTTTGACACGCCCATATTGTTATCGAAAAATATGGGACCGCAGATAGATCAGCTGATAATAAAGAGATTTGTGGATATAGTTTTTTCAAGCATACTTTTTGTGCTTACCTTACCGCTTTTTTTAATTATTGCTGTGGCTATTAAGCTTGAAAGTAAGGGAAATGCTTTTTATACGCAAAAAAGGCTTACAAAGGACGGGGAGGTATTTGATATACTTAAATTCAGAACCATGGTATCCGATGCCGAAAAAGACGGAAAGGCAAGACTTTCCACAAAGTCCGATTCAAGAATTACAAAAGTGGGCAACATACTCAGGCTTACAAGACTTGATGAGCTGCCTCAGCTTATCAATATAATATACGGTCAGATGAGTCTGGTGGGTCCAAGACCCGAAAGACCCGAAATAGCGGCGGAGTATGAAAAAGAGATACCCGAGTTTACTATGAGACTTAAGATGAAGGCGGGGCTTACAGGTTACGCTCAGGTACACGGCAAATACAATACTACAGCTTATGATAAACTGAAACTTGATTTAACTTATATAAGAAACTATAGTTTATGGATGGATTTTAAGCTTATATTGATGACTCCCAAGGTGCTTTTTATGAAGGATGCAACAGAGGGTATAGATGAGGGAATGACTATAGCAGGTCTTGGAGAAAAAGAGCTGAAGGCTGAAGTTTACGGAAAGCTGGAAGAGTTTGAAGACGAGTTATCAAAGTAATTATAAGGAAATAGGTAAAGGAGAAAAGGAATGCTTTCTGTAGTTATACCCTCTTACAAAGAAGAAGGAATTATAGAAAAGGCTGCACAGACTATATCGGAAATACTTGGCAAAGCACAGATAGCCTATGAGCTTATTTTTGTAGATGACGGTTCAGGTGACGGTACCTGGTTTAAGATCTGCGAGGTGAGGAAGCTTAATCCTAATGTGAGAGGGATAAGGTTTTCGAGGAATTTCGGTAAAGAGGCGGCTATACTTGCAGGGCTTTGTGCCGCAACGGGAGACTGCACCGCAGTAATAGACTGTGATTTGCAGCATCCGCCGAAATTACTGGTTGATATGTATAAAATATGGCAATCAGGTATTGAGATAGTAGAGGCGGTCAAAAGAGAAAGGGGAAAAGAGTCTCTTCTGAGAAGATTTGCAGCCAATACTTTCTATAAGTTTATGAGTAAGGCAACGGGAGTAGACATGAAAAGCTCCTCCGACTATAAGCTTTTGGATAAAAGAGTGGTTCAAGTGCTGATATCCATGCCCGAGAGAATAACTTTTTTTAGAGCAATGTCCTCATGGGTGGGATTTAAAAGAGAAAGTATAGAGTTTGATGTAGAGGAAAGGTTTAGCGGCGTATCAAAGTGGTCGCTGATGTCGCTGATAAAATACGCTCTAAGAAATATAGTCTCATACTCTGCGGCTGCCATATATTTTGCTTCGGTAATAGGTGTCCTCTCAACACTTACAGCATTTATTTTATTAGTGGCAAGAACAATCTACATTGTAAATAAGCATATAGGTTTCGGTATGAATTACGCAATACTGGTAAGCGTATTCTTAATGTCGGGAATCATACTTATATTTCAAGGCGTTATGGGCTATTACATATCAAATATCTTATATGAGATCAAGGCAAGACCAAGGTATATAGTTGCGGAAGAAGTGTAGAACTGTAATATAACAAACATTGTTTATGACAATTAAGGAGATAATTATGTATGACTATCTTATAGTAGGTGCCGGTTTATATGGCTCTATATTCGCTCATGAAGCACATAAAAGAGGGAAAAGAGTACTGCTTATAGACCGAAGAAAGCATATAGGCGGAAATATTTATACTGAAAATACAAAGGGAATAAATGTTCATAAGTACGGCGCACATATTTTCCATACAAGTAATAAAAAAGTATGGGACTATATAAATGAGTTCGCCGAGTTTAATAATTATATAAATGCTCCCTTGGCAGTGTATGAAGACGAGCTTTATAATCTGCCCTTTAATATGAATACTTTCAGCAGATTATGGAATATAAAGACTCCAAAAGAGGCTAAGGAAATAATTGCAAAACAGATAGAAGAGCTTGATATAAAAGAGCCTAAGAATTTGGAAGAGCAGGCACTGTCTTTGGTAGGTAGGGATGTGTATGAGAAACTTATCAAAGGTTACACCCAAAAACAATGGGGTAGGGACTGTAAAGAACTTCCGGCTTTTATAATTAAGAGACTGCCGCTTAGGTTTACTTATGATAATAATTATTTTAATGACAGATATCAGGGTATACCTATAGGAGGTTATACTTCTATAATAGAAAAACTTTTGTACGGTATAGAAGTAAGACTTGATACCGACTATAAAAGTTTTTATAAAGAATACGGCAGTGTAGCATCAAAAATAATATACACCGGTATGATAGACGAGTACTATGATTATAAACTGGGAGTTTTGGAATACAGATCCTTAAAATTTGAAACTGAGGAGCTGCATACCGAAAACTATCAGGGCAATGCCGTTGTAAATTATACCAAAGAAGATATACCTTATACAAGAATTATAGAGCATAAGCATTTTGAATATGCCAATACCGACACAACAATAGTGTCAAAGGAATATCCCTGTGAATGGAAAATAGGTGACGAAGCATACTATCCTATCAATGATGATAAAAACATCAAGCTTTATGAGGCGTACAGAGAACTTGCCGACAAGGAAGAAAATCTGATATTCGGAGGCAGGCTCGGAGAGTACAAGTATTACGATATGGATAAGGTTATATTGGCAGCTTTGGAATTAGTAGAAAAAGAACTTTAAAACTTTAGAGGAGAAAGCTTATGAAAGGAATTATTTTAGCAGGAGGAAGCGGTACCAGACTCTATCCGCTTACCAAGGTAACTTCAAAGCAATTACTGCCCATATATGATAAGCCCATGATATATTATCCTTTGTCAGTGCTTATGAGGGCGGGTATAAGAGACATACTTATTATATCTACACCTGATGATACACCGAGATTTACCGAGCTTTTAGGAAGCGGCTCACAGTTTGGTATAAATCTTTCTTATGAGATACAAAAAAGCCCTGACGGACTTGCACAGGCATTTATCATAGGTGATAAGTTTATAGGAAATGATAATGTTGCCATGATACTCGGGGATAATATCTTTCATGGACACGGACTGGATGCCCATCTTAATACGGCAGCTAATAAAAAAGAGGGTGCTACGGTATTCGGCTACTATGTAGACGATCCCGAAAGATTCGGTATAGTTGAGTTTGATAAAAGCGGTAAGGCTATATCCATAGAAGAAAAGCCTGAAAAACCGAAAAGTAATTACTGTGTAACCGGACTCTACTTTTATGATAATAAGGTAGTTGACTATGCAAAGTCTCTAAAACCTTCAAAAAGAGGGGAGCTGGAGATCACAGATCTTAACCGTATATATCTTGAAGACGGTAAATTGGATGTACAGCTTTTGGGTCAGGGCTTTACATGGCTTGATACCGGTACACATGAGTCCTTAGTTGAAGCAACTAATTTTGTATGCACTATAGAGACACATCAGCACAGGAAGATAGCCTGTCTTGAAGAAATAGCCTATCTTAACAAGTGGATAGGAAAAGAAGATGTATTAAAAACCTATGAGGTGCTTAAAAAGAATCAGTACGGAAAGTATCTTAAAGACATACTTGATGGAAAATATATAGACAAATAGATAAAAGGAAGATAAGAATATGAAGATTATAGTTACCGGAGGAGCAGGTTTTATAGGAGGCAATTTTGTCCATTATATGGTTAATAAGTATCCCGAGGATACAATTATCAATTTGGATGCACTCACCTATGCCGGCAATTTGGAGACATTAAAGCCTGTAGAGGATAAGCCTAATTACAGATTTGTAAAAGGAGATATAGCTGACAGAAAGTTTGTATTTGAGCTTTTTGAAAAGGAAAGACCGGATGTGGTTATAAACTTTGCAGCAGAAAGCCATGTCGACAGATCGATAACCGACCCTGAGAGCTTTGTGCGTACCAATGTTTTGGGGACAACCACTTTAATGGATGCGGCAAGAGAATTCGGAGTAAAAAGATATCATCAGGTATCTACGGATGAGGTATACGGAGATCTTCCATTGGACAGACCGGATCTTTTCTTTACCGAGGAGACACCGCTGCATACCTCAAGCCCCTACTCTTCTTCAAAGGCGGCAGCAGACCTTTTTGTACTGGCATATCACAGAACCTATGGTCTGCCTGTAACCATATCAAGATGTTCAAATAACTACGGACCATATCATTTTCCGGAGAAGCTTATACCGCTTATTATAAGCAGAGCCTTGGCTAACGAAGAACTTCCGGTCTACGGTAAGGGAGAGAATGTAAGAGACTGGCTGCATGTAAAGGATCATTGCAGTGCTATAGATTTGATAGTAAGAAAGGGAAAAGTAGGAGAAGTCTACAATGTAGGCGGACATAATGAAAGAACCAACCTTGAAGTGGTAAAGACCATATTAAAGGTGCTTGATAAGCCGGAGAGTCTTATAAGATTTGTCAGTGACAGACCGGGACATGACATGAGATACGCTATAGACCCTACTAAGATAGAAAATGAGCTTGGCTGGAAACCTGAGTATAACTTTGATACCGGCATAGTTCAAACCATAGAATGGTATCTTAACAACAGAGAGTGGTGGGAGCATATTGTAAGCGGAGAATACACCAAATACTTTGAAGAGATGTATGCTAACAGATTGGACAGCTAAACTACAGGGGTGAAGAATGAAGACAAGTTTGGTAATTATGGCAGCAGGTATAGGAAGTCGCTTCGGGGGCGGTATTAAGCAGCTTGAACCGGTAGGTCCGAAAGGTGAGATAATAATGGACTATTCTATATATGATGCAAGAAAAGCAGGCTTTGAGAAAATAGTCTTTATAATAAGAAAAGATATAGAGGATGATTTTAGAGATATTATAGGCAGACGCATAGAAAAGCAGGGTATAGAAGTGGAATATGCCTATCAGGAGCTTGACAATATACCAAAGAAGTACAAAGATAAATGGCAGAGAAAGAAACCTTGGGGGACAGCCCATGCCATACTTTCCGCAAGGGATAAGATAAAAGAGCCTTTTGCGGTTATCAATGCGGATGACTACTATGGTAGGGAAGCATTTTTTAAATTACATGATTATCTGGCAAATACCATGACCGACAGTACAAAAGAACTTGATATATGTATGGCGGGTTTTAAGCTTATAAATACATTAAGTGACAACGGCGGTGTTACCAGAGGTATCTGCGAAGTAAAAGACGGATTTTTGTCTGATATAAAAGAAACCTATGATATAAAACTTGAGAATAAAAAGATAAGTGCTAAGGACTTTTACGGCAATAAAAGGGATGTGTCTGTAGATTCTTATGTATCATTAAATATGTGGGGACTGCCTTTGGCTTTTTTAGATATTGTGGAGGAAGATTTTGAAAAGTTTTTGGCAGAGCTTGCTGTTGATGATATAAAGACCGAGTATATACTGCCTGCTGTTATAGACGACTTGATCAAATCACAAAAGGCAAAGGTTAAGGTGCTTGAAACTTCGGATAAGTGGTTTGGAGTAACCTATAAAGAGGATAAGCCTTTGGTTGTCAATGCTATAAAGGAACTTATAGCTAAGGGTATGTATGAATAAGAATATTTTTAAGCTCTTTATAAGAATTTGTATTATTGTGGCAGCGGCTTTTGGAATCTATCTTCAGGTTTTTATAGGAGGTTTACACAAGCTTAATTTTTATACGGTTTGGTCAAATATTGTTGTAATGATATTTTATATTTATTATCTTAGCAAAAAAGAAGACAGTGAGGGTCTGCTTAGAATAAAGGGCGGAGTGGTACTAGGTATTACTCTTACCTTTATTGTATACAACATACTCTTACTTCCTACCGTTAAGCCTGAAGATTTTTATAATTGGAAGAATTATACCCTGCATTATATAGTGCCTATTTTGTGCATTATTGATTGTTTGATATATGATAAAGTAAGATATAATTGGAAAGACCCTTTGTACTGGACGATATTTCCGTTGTTTTATGCTATATTTGCTTTGGTAAAGGGCATAGTCTACCCTGTTAATATACCCGGTGAGGACTCGCCCTTTCCGTACTTTTTTGTAGATGTTAATAAGCTGGGTGCCTTCGGTGTTGCGAAGTATATTATTATAATATGTGTGTTTTATATTGTTATCGGATACATCTTACTTTTTATTAAGAAAATTAATATAAAGAAATAAGTTTTACATAAAACCTTATAATTTAATCTTATTTACAGTATTTTCTTAAAGTATTACCCTGTCTTGCATGGCTCGTAAGATAGGGTTTTGCTTTGTATAAGGGGAATAACAATCCTTGCAAATTCCGCCTTTATTTGATAAAATTAGTCTGTTGCACATTTTTTGTGTAAAACAGATCGTAAGGACTTATTTATGTAATTATGAATATTTATCCGTGATAATAAAATGTTTATAAAAGTCCTTAAAAATAAAATACGGAGGTGCTTTCATGACACATATAATTATAGCTGTTGTGTTGACAGTTGTAATTGTGGGACCTCTTACTTGGAAAATAGCTACAGCTTACAGAAAAAAATCTTATGAGGATAAAATAGGATCCGCAGAAGCAAAATCCAGAGAAATTATAGAGGAAGCCATAAAAACAGCAGAGACGAAAAAAAGAGAAGCGCTCCTTGAAGCTAAAGAAGAGTCATTAAAAACTAAAAATGAACTTGAAAGGGAAGTAAGGGAGAGAAGATCGGAGTTACAGCGTTACGAAAAAAGAGTTTTAACCAAAGAAGAAAGCCTTGATAAGAAGCTTGAAAGCTTGGAAAAGAAAGAAGAGGCATTTTTACAAAAAGAAGAAAAGCTTTTTGAAAGAAGTAAGGAGCTTGAGTCGCTTTATGATAAAGGACTTGCGGAGCTTGAGAGGATATCGGGACTTAGTACTGAAGAGGCTAAGGAGTTTATACTGCAAACGGTTGCGGATGATATCAAACATGATAAGGCAAAACTTATCAAGGATATTGAGAACCAAGCCAAAGAAGAGGCAGAGAAGAAGGCGAGAGAACATATTGTTACCGCTATACAAAGATGTGCCGCCGAGCAGGTGACCGACACTACAGTATCGGTAGTGCAGCTTCCCAATGATGATATGAAGGGTCGTATCATAGGAAGAGAGGGAAGGAATATCCGTACTTTGGAGCAACTTACAGGTGTTGAACTTATTATAGATGATACACCGGAAGCGGTGGTGCTTTCGGGATTTGATCCGGTAAGGAGAGAGGTTGCCAGAGTAGCACTTGAAAAGCTTATCTTGGACGGTCGTATACACCCTGCCAGAATAGAAGAAATGGTGGAAAAGGCACAAAAAGAAGTTGATGTAATTATGAAGGAAGCCGGTGAGGCTGCGACACTTGAGGTTGGAGTTCACGGTATACATCCGGAGCTTGTCAAGATGCTCGGAAGGATGAAGTTTAGGACCAGTTACGGTCAGAATGCACTCAAGCACTCTATAGAGGTGTCAATACTTTCAGGGCTTATGGCTGCTGAAGTGGGTGTAGATGTAAGAATGGCTAAAAGAGCGGGACTTTTACATGATGTAGGTAAGTCCATAGATCATGAAGTTGAAGGTTCACATGTGCAACTGGGTGCGGAGCTTTGCAGAAAGTATAAAGAATCTGCCATAGTTATCAATGCGGTTGAATCACATCATGGAGATGTGGAGGCGGATAACCTCATATCATGTATAGTTCAGGCGGCAGATACGATATCGGCAGCAAGACCGGGGGCAAGAAGAGAGTCCTTGGAGGCTTATACTCAAAGATTAAAACAGCTTGAAGAAATTACCAATTCATTTGCCGGAGTGGATAAATCATTTGCAATACAGGCAGGAAGAGAAGTAAGAATTATGGTAGTGCCTGAGAAGGTTACAGATGATGATATGGTAATATTGGCACATGAAATATCTAAAAAGATTGAAGAAGAGATGCAATATCCCGGACAGATAAAGGTGAACTTAATAAGAGAATCAAGAGTTTCAGGTATTGCAAAGTAGTTTTAAGATAAAACTTTTGGCGGTTCATAAGGGTACATGATAAGTTTATAGTACCTATTTAGAAAGAAATGTAGCGTTTTTGTAAGATATGTTATAGATTCGATACATTGTCTAACCTTATATAGTATTATATAATATTGCTTGATGAAACATATCAATCAGAAAGTCAGGTGTATATATGAGATATAAAGATACTATAAAAAGGGTTGCCGTATACTTACTTGCTTTTTTATTATTAATGGTTTTGGCAGTAAGTACACAGGCGGCGACAAGGAAGAAGATTAGTAAAGTAGTTGTGAGCATAAAGGCGGATATTCAGGTCGATACCAAAGTCGGAACTGAACGCATGGATATACAAACAGGAAACGGTCATTATTTTTTTGACAGTTATGAATTTGAAAATGCTTCTCCAACATGGACAAGGGACGATGTACCTAAATTAAAAATCAAACTTGTAACAGACGGAGATTATTACTTTAATATAAAATCAAGCGATATAAAGATCAACGGTAGCGGACTTAAACTTGTAGCTGCTTCGGTAGCGGAAAATGATGAGGTGCTGTATGTGACTGTTACATTTCCCTCATTGGCAGACCAAATGTCTGAAATAAAAAAGGTAAGTCTTGGTGAAGACGGAAAGGCTCAGTGGAATGCAAGCGAGGGTGCAGGCTCTTATGAGATAAAGCTTATGAGAGGTGCCAATAATGCAACCGGAGATGCTTATACTACAACAAGTACCGACTACGATATAAGAAAGTATCTTGTAAAAGACGGTTCTTATACGGTCAAGGTAAGGGCGATATCCGCAAATAATCCTGATTTTGCAGGGGCATGGGTAGATTCCAATGCTATAAAAGTATCTAAGGATAAGGCGGAAAGTATAAGAAGAGAAGTCGAAGCCGAGCAAAGTGCAGGTACATGGATAAGGGATGAAAAAGGCTATCAATTTAAGGATATCAACGGGAATTTGTTGCGTTCCTCATGGAGAAAGATAAATGGGGAATGGTACTTCTTTAATAATGATGCCTATATGGTAACAGGTTGGTATTTGGTAAACGACACATGGTACTATATGGACATGCAAAGCGGTGCAATGCTTAAGAATACTACTACACCGGACGGTTATAAAGTAGGAATAGACGGAGCTTATATAGCACAAAACTAAGATATTTATTATACGCCGGTTTTATGTTTTAGTAAGAAACATAATGTATATACAGTTCAGTTAGGTCATTTATCTTCGTCAAAAAGATGAAAATGTGTAAATTTGACTTATAAAGCAGACGAAGATGAATGTCGTCAATAGCTTGCCGGATAAATATGTATATTATGTAGAACAATTAAATATGAGCAATAAACTATCATTTTTAAGATTTTTTTGGTATAGTTGGCATATGTGATTAGTTGAATCACATATGCCATTTTTATCGTGAGGGCGGTGTAAGGAAATTATAGCCTTTCGGCAAAACCGCAACGAGAGGCAGTATAGGACTAAAGCCTCCCTACTCGATTATTGATTGGCAGAAGCTTTATTTTTTTACATACGAGTTAGTACAGACTAACTCAAAAACCATAAGTTTTAAGGCTTATTTTTTATTTGGAGGTTATATTATGGCAGAAATGGGTCATGAATTTTTAGCCCGTCTTGGTAAGACCAAGTTAAGACCGGGCGGTATAGAGGCAACTGATTGGATACTTAAAAAGGCTGATATAAAGCCTGATTCAAAGGTTTTAGAGGTGGCTTGCAATATGGGAACTACCTTGATAGATATAGCAAATAAGTACGGATGTGATATTACAGGAGTGGATCTGGATGAAAATGCACTTGAAAAGGCAAGGGAGAAGATAAAAGAAAACGCCTTGGAAGAAAAGGTAAAAGTTATGAAAGCGGATGCTTTTAAACTTCCTTTTGAAGATGCAAGCTTTGATGTGGTAATTAATGAGGCAATGCTTACCATGCTTCTGGGAGATAAAAAAGAGCAGGCACTTAAGGAGTATTATAGAGTGCTAAAACCGGGCGGAGTTGTAGTTACACAGGATGTAGTTTTGCTTACTGACAGCGCAGAGCGTGCCAGAGAACTTCGTATAGGTTTAAGCAGGGCTATCAATGTTAATGTAGAGCCGCTTATAAGCAAAGAGTGGCAGTCCTGTTTTGAAAAAGCGGGATTTAGAACAGAACAAAAGACCGGTCCCATGACACTTATGAGTGTATCGGGTATGTTTAAGGATGAGGGTATTGCAGGGGCATTAACCGTAATAAAAAACGGTTTAAAAGAAGAAAATAAAGAATTTTTCCAAAGAATGCGCTCATTTATGCTGGATAATAAAAAAGAGCTTGGATATATCTGTTTTTTGGGAACAAAATGATGGTTTTATCTATCACATAAACCGTTACAAACATATCTTGCCTTGGACACGCTCCCGCTAACTTCGCCTCGCAGCGGTACTAAGCTTTATCTTCGCCTGACGGCTTGATAAAGCAAGTACCGGCGGTCTCAGATTGTCCTCGGCAAGATAGTTTAACGGTTTATGTGCCTAAGGTGCCGGAGGTGGGAGAGAGGTGTAGGAACACACTTTATTAACAGTACTGCGAGTATGATTGAAATAGGGAGTGTTTCTGACCACTGTTTATGTTGCCAACTACACTACTTGCATAATTGTTCTCATTATAGTACAATAATCTTACCTTTCGAGGAGACCAAAAGAGGGTAATTTATTTTACAAATCTTTATAAAATCTAAGGAAGTCCATAAAACCTTGCTATCTTGTTATATTAATGAATACATCAACATAAAATGGCAAAAGCTTCCGCCCATCACAAACAAATGGAAAATCTCATGTATCCCGAAATACCTATGAAACTTATCAAAACATTTAAGCTTAAGTGCATAAACCACTCCGCCCACAGTGTAGATGACACCGCCTACAAGCAGCCATATAAAGCTTATTTTCGGCATGGAAGACATGATCTTGGTCAGAGCCAGACTGCAAAGCCAGCCAAGCCCTATGTAAATCACGGAAGAGATCCACTTAGGGTAATGAATCCAAAATATATTAATAAGTATACCTAAGAGAGAAATACCGCAAACCATACTAAAAAGTGTTATGCCGGTTTTCCCGCCAAGTACACTTAAGCATATCGGAGCATAGGTGCCGGTAATAAGTACAAATATCATCATGTGATCAATTTTTCTAAGTAAAGTATTGATCTTTTTAGAAATATCAAAGGAATGATAAGTTGTACTTGCGGCATATAAAAGCAGCATACTTATTATAAAAATTATAAAAGTTGCCATACTTATAGAGCCTACACGATGCCCCACTGCCTTGGAAAAAAGAAATACCGCAGCTAAAAGAGTAAGTATAAAGGCTAAAAAGTGTGTCAAGGCACTGCCCGGATCTTTTAATTTATCTATAAATTTAAGCATAATAAACCCCTTTCGATAATATCAAATCTAAAAACATATAATATTAAAAACTAAAAGATGTAGTTTTGAAAACTATATGATAAAATATAGCACATACTTAAAATATAATCAAGTACTTTACTTGACAAATAATATTAAAACTAATATACTACTAACAAAGGAACATATGTTCAGAAAATGGAGGCAAAATGAATACAGAAGGAAGAAAAAAAGCACTGGATGAGGCTATTTTACAAATAGAGAAAGCCTATGGTAAAGGCTCTATAATGAAACTTGGAGATTCAAGCAGACAGCTTAATGTAGCTGCTATACCGACAGGCTGCCTCGGTATAGATATAGCACTTGGTATAGGCGGTATACCGAGAGGTCGTATTATAGAGGTGTACGGACATGAATCTTCAGGTAAGACCACTGTAGCTTTACACATGGTTGCAGAGGTGCAAAAAAGAGGTGGAATAGCAGGATTTATAGATGCGGAGCATGCTCTTGATCCGGTATATGCCAAGGCTATAGGTGTTGATATAGATAATTTGTATGTATCACAGCCGGATAACGGTGAGCAGGCACTGGAGATAGCTGAAACCATGGTGCGTTCAGGTGCTATGGATATAATTATCATAGACTCGGTTGCAGCCTTGGTACCTAAAGCCGAAATAGACGGAGATATGGCTGATCAGCAAATGGGTCTTCAGGCAAGACTTATGAGCAAGGGATTAAGAAAGCTTACAGGTATTATCAGTAAAGGTAATACAACAATTATATTTATAAACCAGTTGCGTGAAAAGATCGGTATAAGCTTCGGTAATCCTGAGGTTACTACAGGAGGTCGTGCTCTTAAGTTTTATTCTTCCATAAGAATAGAGGTAAAAAGAGTAGATTATGTAAAGCAGGGCGGAGATAATGTAGGTAACAGAGTCAGAATAAAAGTTTCTAAGAACAAGGTGGCTCCTCCTTTCAAAGAGGCGGAATTTGATATACTCTACGGTAAGGGTATATCTAAGGAGGGAGATATACTTGACCTTGCAGTAGAGGCTAATATTGTTGATAAAAGCGGTGCATGGTATGCTTATAATTCAGCAAAACTGGGACAGGGAAGAGAGAAGGCTAAAGACTATCTTTTGGAGAACCCGGACATTTGCAAGGAGATAGAACTTAAAGTAAGAGAGTTATACGCACTGCAAAATAGTGATGATCTTTTTGAGAGAGAAGAAGATGAAGTAAACAGTAACTTTAAGAAGGCGACTAAAAAGTCAAAGACCGATAAGAAAAAGGCTGAAGCGGTCGTAGAAGAAACTGTAGAACTTCCTGAAGATGAAGCGGATCTGTTTGATGATATGGAATAGAGCATAATTAGGGCATCCGGGCTGAATAGTTGATATTAAAGCAGATATATGTATATTAAAAAAATAATTCCTATAAGCAGTACAAAAAAGAAAATCATTACAGAAGAAGGCATAAGTTTTTGCTTGTATAACAAAGAAGTTAACACATTTGAACTTGAAGAAAATGAGTACTTTGAAAATCTCTATGAAAAAATATATCCTGTGCTTAAAGAACGGATATATAAAAGACTGCTCTATCTTTTAAGTGCCAGAGATTATAACTCCCATGCCCTTAGGCGTAAGCTGATGGAAAGTTATCCCGAGGGTCTGGTTAAAGAGGCGGTAGAATTTGCCGTCTCTAAACATTATATAGATGATATGGATTATATAGAAAGATATATAAATGCCAATAAGACTAAAAAAAGTAAACTCTTCCTTAAAAATAAATTGATAGAAAAGGGCTTTGATAAAAAAGTAATAGATGCAAAATTTGAAGAATTACATCTTAATGAGTATGATAATATAGAAGCCTTACTTAGAAAAAAAGATTATTATAATCTAAGTGATGCAGACTCAAAAAGAAAGGTTATCAATTACCTTTTAAGGCAGGGATATAGGTATTGTGATATAAAAGAATTCATTTAAGCGAGTTTAAAAAGCCCGATAGGCTAAAGTAAAACCGGTTTATAATACTTTTAACAGGCTTAAACTAAGTAAACTCAAAGCAATGATTCGGCAAATTAAAAGAAAACTGTGGAGATGACTATGAAGAGTATTAAAAGAAAGAAAAGGGAATTGGCATATCAGGGTGTTATATTAAAGGTATATAAAGACTATATGGAGACCGAAAGCAACAAGGAAGTAATATGGGACTTTATACATCATGACGGTGCTGCCGCAGTGATTCCTGTAAGAGAAGACGGCAAGATACTGATGGTCAGACAATATAGAAATGCTCTTGACAGGTTTACTTTAGAGATACCGGCAGGTAAGGTTGACAGTCCGGGTGAGGATAAGAGGTTGTGTGCATTTAGGGAGCTTGAAGAAGAAACCGGATACAAGGTTGCAAGTCCCGATGATTTGGAATACCTTATAACAGTAAATACTACGGTTGCTTTTTGTGATGAAGAAATAGAGATATATATAGCAAAAAACTTAAGAATTTCAAAACAAAACTTAGATGAAGATGAAGATATTGAGATAGAAGCGTGGGCACTTGATGATTTGATGAAAATGGTATATACTGGGGTCATAAAAGACGGCAAAACAGTAGCAGCGTTAAGCGCTTATGCTTATAGAAATCTAACTATTTAAAGGAGAGATGTTTATGGGACTGATTAAATTAGTTATGGACACCGCAGGTGGAGTAATATCCGACCAATTTTTGGAGTATTTTTATTGTAACACTATAGATAATGATACTTTGATGGTAAAAGGCACTAAGGTACAGACTGCAAGAGGGCAGAATAACAAAGCTTCTGATAATATTATCTCCAACGGATCAAAAGTAATTATCAATGAAGGTCAATGTATGATGATAATTGATAACGGAGCTATAGTTGAGGTATCTGCCGAACCGGGTGAGTATGTATTCCACAATAATACGGAGCCCAGTATATTTGCGGGTAAGTTCGGTGAAAGTATTATAGCAAGCTTCAAGCAATTCGGAAGAAGGTTTGCTTACGGTGGTGAGACAGGTCATGACCAAAGAGTTTATTACTTTAATACCAAGATTATTACTGATAATAAATACGGTACAGCCAGTCCTATTCCGTTCCGTGTTATAGACAAGAATATAAGTCTTGATATAGAGATAGGTATACGCAGTCATGGAGAATTCAGTTATACTCTTTCAGACCCTATAATCTTCTATAAGAAACTTGCGGGTAATGTTACAGACAGATATGACAAGGCAGATTTAAATAAACAGCTTACTGCGGAATTGATTCACGCTTTTCAACCGGCGTTTACAAGGGTTGCCGATCAAGGTGTAAGATATTACCAGCTTACAGGTAGTGTAGATATTATAAGTAAGGAAACCAAAAAAGAACTTGAGAATTGGAAGGAAGATTATGGTGTAGAGCTTGATAAGCTTACTCTTCGTTCAGCAACGGCTTCTGAAAAAGATCAAGATATGATCAAGGAATTACAAAAGAACGCGGTATTCAGAAGTGCGGATATGGCAGCGGCACACCTTGTAAGTGCTCAAGCCGATGCTATGAAGGCGGCAGCTTCCAATAAAAGTACGGGTCCTATGATGGCATTTGCAGGTATGAACATGGCAAATGCTGCCGGCGGAGCTAACACTACAGCACTTTACGGTATGGCACAGCAACAACAAATGCAAAATCAGCAATACGGAGGCTACCAGCAGGGAATGCCACAACAAGGCTACCAACAGGGAATGCCGCAGCAAGGATACCAGCAAGGACAGCCACAGCAGGGTTACCAGCAAGGAATGTCTCAACAGGGCTATCAGCAGCAGGGACAGCCGCAACAAGGTTATCCACAGCAGGGAATGTCTCAGCAAGGACAGCAGCCACAGCCGGACGGTTTCGCAGGTCAGGTTGGAGGACAAACTCAGATAAATGCCACAGCAGACGGAGAGTGGGTATGTGGTTGCGGTCAGCATAATACAACTAAGTTCTGTTCAAACTGCGGTTCCAAGAAGCCTGAAAGTACAGGAGGCTTTAAGTGTGATAAGTGTGGATGGACACCGGCACCGGGAGCGGCTGCACCTAAGTTCTGCCCTAATTGCGGCGATATATTTGATGAAAACGACAAGATCTGATTATTTTAGAAATTTATAAATTATAATGCACTCAAATAAAAAAGTACTCTGTAAAAGGGGTGCTTTTTTATTTTATTTTCTTTTTTAAGTGTATTTTCAGTTTAATCCTTTATTGTATGCGAGAGGTAAGCAGGTTTGCGGCGGTATCTGTGTAGTATCACTAAACGATAAATATCTAAAAAAGCAGATAGAGGTAGGCGGATTTGTAGCAGTGTCTATATATCATCACTAAACAATAAATATCTAAAAATAAAAACAGGAGGAGCAAAATGCTTAACAGTATACTTGCAAGGGTGGCTTCAATCTCAAGCATAAGCCTTAATGAATTTATAATATGTTCAACGGTTTCTGTGGTTTTGGGAATAGTGCTGTCCTTGGTGCATTCATATAAAAATAAAACAAGTTTGAACTTCAGTTTGACACTGATATTATTACCCTTAATAGTTCAATCGGTAATCATGGTGGTAAACGGTAACTTAGGAACCGGAGTTGCGGTTGCGGGAGTATTTTCATTAGTAAGATTTCGTTCGATGCCGGGTACATCCAGAGAGATAGCAAGCATATTCATATCAATGGGAATGGGGATTGCAAACGGTATGGGCTATGTGGGAATAAGCTGTATCTTACTTTTAATGGTTTGCATAATAACTCTTATCATAAGCTACATACAGTCAAAGGCTGTTAATGATAGAGAGCTTAAAATAACTATAGCGGAAAATATGGACTACGATACGGCATTTAATGAGGTATTTAATAAATACACAAAAAGAGCCGAACGTGAACTACCCATAGTCTAAAGCCTATGGGCTTCCTGCTTCGCTGACCTCGCAA
>ERZ773003.186-NODE-186-length-50858-cov-10.677893_pt1 | contig 50858 bp, 59 predicted proteins | sample MGYA00580668_ERZ773003 | MGnify/ENA primary metagenome ERZ773003 (study PRJEB29015, sample SAMEA2738002) | human oral metagenome | biome: human oral; feature: human-associated habitat; material: dental | place: China | collected 2126 ...
AGTTATTGCTGATGGTTGCATTAAATGTGGTTCTTGCGCATCTGTTTGCCCAGTTTCCTGCATTACTGAAGGCGAAACTAAATACGAAATTGGCGATGCTTGCATCGATTGCGGTTCTTGCGAATCCGTTTGCCCAGTTTCTGTAATTTCCGCTGAATAAGAACGCAAACACAGAAAGCCAGTAAACACTTATGTTTACTGGCTTTTTTATTTTTCAAAATTGGCAAAAATTACTAAATTTCGTCAGCGTTGCTCAACCGTTGCTCACCCTTTAGGAGGGCTTCGCCGTATGGTAATCGGTTAACTGCATCAATATATTGCTGTATAGTTTTATGCGTGTACACTTCCTGGGTGATATTATCCTTACTTGAATGGCCGACGATCCGTTTGATAATAATTTCATCAATACCAATATTGCTGGCCATCGATATGAAGGTGTGACGTGTATCATGTGGCTTGTGTTCGCCTAAGTTAAGATTTTGACACATACGCTGCATTTCACGCCGGTAGGTATCCTTATGTATCACCTTATCCAAAAGGCACTCTACGCGTTTAAATTTGGCTTGCTGATACAGTTCTTTGATGAAAGGGTAGATACATTCCGCGATGGGTATGCAACGGTCCTTACCGGCTTCCGTTTTAGAACCGCCAACCATGTATCGCTCCTTCAAGTGGATATTATCAAGCTTCATAGTTTGCAATTCGTTCAATCTGAGGCCCGTGTAGGCGTATATCAATGTTAGCTTGGCAATTATATCGTCGGAGTGCTGCCAAAGGGCGTAGAGGGCTGAATTTGAAAATATGTTAGCCTTCTTGATTGGCGTGGCGTTTTTATTGATGATGATATCTGAGAAGTAGTTCCTAGGTATGATTTCTTGTTTTACGGCCAACGTACCTACAGACACAATAATAGCCTTGATTAGTTTTTGATACGATTTAGTATGTGTCGAATTATCGAATATGGGTTGAAAATGTGCTGCACGGATATTCTTCATCTCGATATTGTTAAGATGGCCAACCATCTTTTGTATAGTATGGATAATCTTCATTCGACCAGCTGACAGACCTTGGCGTTCTGCTTCCTCAATTCGCCATTCGAAGCATTGTCCAAATGTAATCTTGCGTTGCTCCTCTTGTGGCGGATTAGTAGAGTAGAGTGCCAGAGCAGTATATGCTTCCTTTTGTGTAGCAAATGTGCCTATCGATTTACGGATAGCCTTGCCATTAGCATCGTAGCCATAGGTTACTACAGCCCGGTAGGGCTTTCGTAACTGTTTATGTTTCATTTTATATACGGTTCCAGAACCGTTGGCGCGTTTCATGGCCATAATATATCCTCCTATAACTAAGCCCCTATCTGAGTAGTATCGGATAGGGGCTTTACGTTTATTGATCATTTGTCTTATAGACTAATTTATTTTCTTTGTCCATAAGTTCTGCTAATTTATCAGCGGTAATAGGTATTTCAATTTTATCGCCATTTCCATTAATAAATTTGATAGTATATGGTGGGTTCATAATTATTTGTTTAGGTATTGCATAGTAGACAAGGGCATAGCTATGCGGCATCATATCATAGATTTTTGTATCCATCGCTACTGGGATTATATACTGATTGTCTTTTTCTATAAGTAGTCGTTGTGATGGTAGTTGAGGCATTACCGTACCGGCTAATGGATTTTTAAGATGCAGTGCATATGTAGCTATGTATACATAGTCATTACTGTTTAGCATGGCTTTTTTAAAAGATTCGTCTGGAAAAATAAGACGATCGTCTTTTGAATATGATACATATTTAGTGATTGTAGCTGGAGTAATTAATACCGCAGCGCCACCAGCTCCGCTCCGAAGTTCAACCCCATAATTAATGGGGCTTTCAAGTTTACGATCAGTTTTATAATTTTGCCCGGTGTTCCAGATTTTATCATATGTTTCTGGGGTTACATCAATAAATTGTGCAAATGAAGAACTAGCAACTGCTGCGAATAATGTCGCAATAGATAAAATTTTATAGAATTTCATTGTTTATCTCCTCTATTAAATAATCTTATAGATTTACAATATACATTACAACCTTACCTACTAAATATAAATCGTCGGATGTATCATATCCAAATATAATATCTCTATTTAAATTGAATCTGTTTAGCCTCTCCGTTGAGGTAGTAGGTTACTGTAGGCTTATTAGCGTTAATGTAATCAACAAGTTCTGGCTGAACCGGTGCCACGTATATGGTGTGGTAGAAGAACGATTCAGGGAATATATCGAATCGGTGTGCAGGCGGTATGGTCTGTACGAGTTGCCAATGCGCTTGTACGGACTTCCCATTAGGGAAGGTAAGCGTAGAGTTCTCTCCGCCCTGGGCAGATGTAAGTGTCCAGTCCTCAAGGACTACACTGGTTACGGTGTGGCCAAGCACAGACTCGTCCTTAAATTCGATGGATGGCTTAGGCCATAGGGCGAATAGGGCTACACTAATGACGGCTATAAGGATAATAAATATAATGATAATCGATTTAATCTTCATAATTTTTCTCCCTTTGTCTCAATTTATCATTGTAATCTTTTAGATTTTTAATAAAATCTCTTGAGAGTTCAAACTCTTTAATATCTTTTGTTGGTTTATAAAATTGATCAATAGTAAATTTTAAAAATGAATCAAGCTTACCTCGGCTCTGTAGTTGGCCAATCGTTAAGAAAAATCGGATAAAAGTATCTGTGTCTTCCATTAGATGAGATATAATGGCCCCAATTTCCCGGTATTTATCAATCATTGGCTTTGTAGCAAGCGGAAGGGATTCTCTTAATGTAGTTACCATAAGCTCCTCAAATGAATTCTTATTTGCTTCAAGGTAGAATGAATCATCCTCAGACAATATAGATGGTAGATACTCCTTATGTTCTTCAATCAACCCATGAGCCGCATCATTTCTTAATCTTTTGATTTCGATATCGTCTGTCAATGAAACTGCAGTTTTGAGATATCGATACAAATCATGAATGAAGTCAATTTGGGCCTGTGCTTTTGAGGACTTTACCCGGACTGCTTCGCGGTGTAAATCCTTCCCTAAAATATAGTTCATATCAACATTAAATAAAGTAGCATATGCCCGAATATAAGGAGCGGATGGTTGGCTCTTGCCATTCTCCCAACGTGATATCATGCTCTTGGATACGCCGTCGCCTTTTATATCTATCCCTGTTTTTTGAACCTCTAAAGAAAGTTTTTCTCGAAGTGCATCAATAGTTAGGCCTTGCGCGATGCGTAATTCTTTTAGACGTTGCCCTATCTTAAATTTTAATTGATCATCTTTAAGCCTTGAACTGATATTTAGATTTGCAGTCATTTTATAATTCACCTTTCTTCACGTAAACCCTCTTCCTACCTATATTATACTCCGAAAGTTCCTCAATAGGCAATTAAAATTTATGAGAAATCACAAAAATGTTGTTGACAGGAACTTTTGACGGTGCTATCATGTACACATAAGGCAACTCGGCAACATTGAAGAGAGGCCGATAGAACAATTTGATATTGAAAGGGGGCGGGGTATGTGATACCACGTAAAGCAATCTCTCCGTATCGAAAGCTCAAAAGCTTCATGGTAGAGAATGATATTTCTAATACCGCAGCCGCAAAGGTGATAGGGGTTAAGCCAAACACTTTCAGTAAGAAGCTTAACCGCATTAACACAGACTTCACATTACAGGAAATGCGTACGCTGTGTATAACCTATGACCTTGATGCGAACGTATTTTTTTTACATTGAAGGTTCCTATTTAGGCAACTTTTTATTTTTACTTACAGGTTCCTAATTAGGCAACTTAAAAGGAGTAGTCTCTATGAACAAACGTAAATCTTGCGCAACGTACCTGTATCAAGATTCACTCGCTCGTCGGATGAAGGAACTTGGCGTGTCTCGGTTAGAGCTAGCCACTATGACAGGGCTTTCACCATGCACAATCCATACGGCGTGTAATGGTAGACCAGTATCGGTTCGAACAATCGCCAAAATTCTTGAACACTTACAAGTTGATGCATCTGAAGAGGATGATTATTGGGGCATTGACCCGGTATAGGAGGTAATTATGAATACTGAAAAAGATGAATATACCATCGAAAACCTTATTGTCCAAGTAACACCAAAAACCGCCAAGTACGACCTCTGGTTTAACCGAATACTCGGACTGTTATCCTTTGTAACGTTAGTCGTTGCCATCATATACTTTGTAACGGTGCTAATCCTACTATGAACCCCACCATTACAGTGAAACAAATGGCTAGCGTTTTAGGCCTAACCCTTACAGCGGTTAGAGAGGGCATCGCTAATAACCATTACAAAGCCTTCGCCTATTGTTACGGCAAAGGCAAGAAACGAACCTTCGTCATTGACCGGTTCGGATTTGAAACATTCCTGGCTCGAACAGGGAGAAGTGAAGAGTACATCAAGGAGGCATTTAATCATGCATGCATTTCTTAAAATTATTGCGGGGCTAATCCTTATGGGCTCCGTTGGTAGCCTCGAGATTGACCGCATAGACTTTACTCAGTATTTCGTCCAATGCGCCTTGGGTGTGGCCCTATGGATTGTGGCCGAGCAAGGGCAAACAATCAGACGGCTCAAAAGGAGACAACGATGAGGGTAAAGAAACCAATCGTCCCTATGATGCGGTTGAAGCGTGATTTTGACTTTAAAATGCTGATATACTACAACACTCCGTACGGGCTATGTAGTTTCGCTAAAGTCATCGGAGTTAGCTCCACGACATTAGTTAAGATTTCGAGATATCAACCTGTACGTGTGAGTACTGCCAGGTTAGTCGCAAAAGGACTTGGCCAACAAATTGATTTCATATTTGAGCCATGCTCGATTATGCAAAAGACCTGGGGCAACCGATTTGGCTATCGCATTAAGCCAGGAGTATTCCGTAAGGTGTTAGCTGATAAGGGATTATCCGTTAAAGAGATTGCAGATAAATGCGGGATGCACTATGGAACCCTATACAGCCATCTCAGGGGCACCAATAAATCGATGTCCTTTGGCAAGGCGGTTATCTTGGCCGAGTTATTGCAAGCCCGTATAAGTTTAGAATCTTTGTTTATGGATAAAGCAGACCGAAGAGCTCTAAAGAATACAGTATTCAATGATTACATAGGGGATGATGAGTATGGCTCGGAAAAATAGAAGAAAACGGATAGTGAAAGATTCTGCAATAGAGCAGTTGATTTCGCCTGAGACACGTAAAACCGCTCCGCCTAGTCCGTGGGATGTAAGTAAGTCTCTACGGGAACAATCTAAACGTGAAAAGATTATTACTAATCGACTTACTAAAATTGATACCTGGGTGACTAGAGCGTGCCAAGTCGTATTCATCATCTTAGGTATTTGTGTTCTCATGCTGCTACACGTTCACGGTGTTATTTAGGAGGTTACTATGAAAAATCAAAAGAAATACACGTTCTCTATTAATATGACTTTATCCGATGATATGAAAGTGTGCAAATGCAAAAGCGCAGTATCGGTACCAAATGAAATCATATTGGCCTCGATGCTTGCTGGAGCAGTCGTTGCCATCGCTCAGGGCCGTAGTAGTGACCCGCACAAGTTTGCAGAAGCCGTACGCGGTACGATTATGGATCGTATTGATAAACCTAATATTACAAAACCTAGTCAACAATTATCTTAGGAGGAAATTATGATCAGAATCACTTTTGAAGCAAAAAATTATGTATCCCTTTGTGAAGAACTTAAAACGTTCTTAAATTACAGTAATATACCTACGACGAAAGAACCGCCCACAGCTCCTGTGGTACCCGCAACAGCTGAACCTGCACCGGTGGCTCCAGTTGCTCAACCTGCTCCAGTAGCGCCGCCTGTGGTACCGACATCTGTGTCGGTACCAACTACTCCGGGGCCACAGCAAGTACCAGCTACACCAGCGGTACCTGTGGCGCCGGTCAAGGAATACACCTTGGAAGAAATTCAAGTGGCATTACAACCATTAATGGACGCAGGTCGCACAAATGAAATTGTAGGGTTAATGCAAAAGTACAAAGTAGCAAGCCTTCCTGAGCTTCCAAAGGATCAATTCCCTAATCTCGTAGTTGACCTTCGTAACATGGGGGCTAGAATCTAATGGCTAGTCATGCGCTACTAAGCGCATCAAGTTCGCATAGATGGTTACACTGCACCGGGGCGCCTCGTTTAGAGGCGACCTTCCCGGATACTACATCTGAGTATGCTAAAGAAGGAACCTTGGCGCATGAGCTATGCGAATTAAAGCTTAAGAAATACACCACCGCAATGGCCAAAGGTACTTACACAAGAGCTTATAACAAAATCAAAAAGAATGAGTTATGGGCCACTGAAATGGATGAAACCACAGATGTATATCTTGAATATATCAAGTCTATCATGTTAAGTTACAAGGTCGCTCCAGTAGTGGTTATCGAAAAACGTGTTGACTTTAGCCAGTATGTACCTGAAGGCTTTGGTACTGCGGACTGCATTATCTTAGCCGGTGATACGCTCCACATCATTGATTATAAACACGGTAAAGGTGTTGTAGTTGATGCGGATCATAACCCGCAAATGATGTTATACGCACTCGGTGCGATGCACGATTACAGTCTCTTATATAAGTTCAACACTATCAAGATGACCATTGTACAGCCTCGTGTTAACAACATTTCAGAGTTTGAAATGTCCTCCGATGACCTCCGTAAATGGGGTGAGGAGGTAGTCGCGCCAAAAGCTAAGGAGGCCTACGAAATGGAAGGCCACACGTTTGAGGCGGGTGCCTGGTGTGGGTTCTGTAGGGCAAAGGCTCAATGTCGAACACGATGTGAGCATTTCGATGCTATGCACGTATTCACGCATCAAGACCCTCGTCTGATTAGCCTTGAAGAACTAGGTACTTACCTAGAACATGGCAGGGATATCGAATCCTGGTACAAAGACATCAAGGAATACGCCCTATCTGAATCCTTAGCCGGTGCAGAGGTGCCAGGTTGGAAAGCCGTAGAGGGCAGAGGTTCTCGCGTGTTCCAAGATGGTGATACGGCCATTCAAACACTTATCAATGGTGGGGTAGATGAATCTATCCTCTATGAACGTAAGGTTCTTACATTGGCTCAGATTGAAAAAGCTATCGGTAAGAAAGAATTTAATGAACTCGTAGGCGACCAGGTCGTTAAGAATCCAGGCAAACCTACTCTTGTAGTTGATACGGATAAGCGCCCCCGTATCACTAACCAACCTAGTGCGGCGCAAGTATTTAATACCAATAATGGAGGTAACTAATTATGGCATTCCAACGCAAACCAACAGAAGTTCTTTTACAAAATGTACGTCTTTCCTTTGTTCATTTACTTGAACCCTATACCAACCCTAACAATTTTAGTGAAGCTAAATACAGCGCGATGATCCTTGTACCTAAATCTGACACCGCACAAGTTCAAGCAATTAGTCAAGCTATTGAAGCAGCAATTGCCGATGCTCGTGTAAAACATGGTGCAAAAGTGCCGGCTCAACCTAAAACACCAATTCATGATGGTGATGGATATACTCCAGGCGGTAAAGAATACGGCCCAGAATGTAAAGGTCATTACGTATTCAATGCGTCTCAATCCATGAAATTCAAGCCGGAAGTAGTCGACCTTCAAGGCCAGCCTCTTACTGAACCTGGTCAAGTATACTCTGGCATGTATGCGAATGTATTGGTCAACTTCTACTTCTACAACAACCAATCCAGTGGTATCTCTGCCGGATTAGGTCCTGTACAAAAAGTACGTGACGGCGAACCTCTTGGAGGTGGCCAACCTGCATCCGCTGCATCCGTATTCGGTGCTCCTCAAGGAAGTGCTGCTAATGTGTTCGGTGGTGCTGAAGCAGCGCCAGCTATCAACCCTGTTACTGGCCTTCCAATGTAATAGGTGGCCATTATGCGCCATTTAAACATTGATATTGAAACGTTCTCATCCAATGACATCGGCGCAGGTGTTTACAAATATGTCGAAGCGGAGGATTTTGAAATCCTCCTATTCGCATATGCGTACGACTTTGGCCAGGTTGAAGTTGTGGATCTAGCGCAAGGTGAAACAATTCCTGATGCGGTGATTGCAGACTTACAAAATCCGGAGGTCATTAAACATGCCTACAATGCACAATTTGAAATCACCTGTCTAAACAAAGCCGGATATACTACTCCATTACGGCAGTGGCAATGCACGATGATTCATGGAGCCTATTTAGGGTATCCTATGGGCCTTGCTAAGTTAGGTGTGGCTTTAGGCTTACCTCAAAATAAGCTCAAGGATAAAGCCGGTAAAGCGTTAATCCGATATTTTAGTATTCCTTGTAACCCGACTAAATCTAACGGCGGTCGAACTCGTAACCTACCACACCATGAGCCTGAAAAGTGGCGAACGTATGTCGAATATAACAGACAAGACGTAGTCACTGAAATGGAATGTTACAAACGGCTCGCGTCGTTCCCTGTACCAGATGAGACATGGAATGATTGGTACATCGATATTGAAATCAATAACCGTGGTGTACTTATCGACCATGACCTCGTCCTCGGAGCACTATGTATCGATGAAGAAAACACGAACATCCTTACAAAGGAAGCTCAGGAAATTACACGCTTGGCCAATCCTAATTCTACGCAAGCCTTACTCAATTGGATTAACACCAACACAGGGGCTAACCTGCCTAATCTAACGAAGGATACAGTTGATAGTGCTCTTAAGAGTAATATTAATCAAGTGGCCAAACGTGTGCTTACCTTACGTAAGAAACTGGCCAAATCATCCGTATCAAAGTATGTCAAGATGGAAGAATCTTGGGGATCAGATTATCGCCTCAGAGGCGTGTTACAGTTTTACGGAGCTAATCGTACTGGACGATGGGCAGGACGGCTTATACAGGTCCAAAACTTACCAAGAAACTACATTGAAACGCTCGATGTCGCACGTTCTATCGTGACACATCGTAATCGAGTAGGTCTTGAGCTATTGTATGGTGATGTAGCTGATACACTCTCACAATTAATTCGTACGGCGATTATTGCCCCAGAGGGTAAGACCTTATGTGTGGCTGACTTTTCAGCCATTGAAGCTAGGGTGATAGCCTGGCTAAGTGGTGAGCAATGGCGTCAACAAGTATTCGCCCATGACGGCGATATATACTGCGCGTCGGCATCATCGATGTTTGGCGTTCCTGTGGTAAAGCACGGCGAAAATGGGCACCTTCGTCAAAAGGGCAAGGTCGCCGAACTGGCCCTTGGATATCAAGGCGGAGTCAATGCATTAAAGGCTATGGGCGCTCTTGATATGGGGCTTACGGAAGAAGAACTTCCGGACATTGTAAGGTTATGGCGCGAAGCGTCACCACGTATTCGAGATTTATGGTACCAGGTGGAAAACGCTGCCGTGTACACGGTAACAACTGGCAACCCTATGGGGATAGACCACGGCATTATATTTCGATTAGAAATTGATCCGATATATGGCTATCGTTACATGACGATAGAACTACCTAGCGGACGGAAGCTATTCTATCCAGGGGCATATATCAAAGAAAATCAATTCGGTAAGGACGCCGTTCATTTTAAGGCGCAATTCAACAACGCATGGGTGGATGATAGTACCTACGGTGGAAAGCTTGTCGAAAACATTACACAAGCCATAGCTCGAGACTGCCTGGCAGTTACGTTGAGACGATTAACGATAGCCGGGTATCCGATTACCATGCACATCCACGATGAAGCGGTTATGGAAACCCCGGCCGAAGGTAAGGATGAAACACTTGATAAGGTTAACGCGATATTTGGGGCTCCGATATCCTGGGCGGAAGGGTTACACCTGTCTGCCGCCGGATTTACCAGCGATTATTATATGAAGGATTAGACAGGGCGGTGGCCATATGATCAACGATAAAAAATTAATAATTAGCGTCGGCCAAAGTCGCACATCTAAACAATGGACTCAAACGGAGCTGATGTGGTCCGAGTTTATCGAACGGTTACGCACACCTCAGCGTACTACGGAGACAGTTGAGCAGTATCATCAACTGCCAAAGTCAGTAAAGGCTAAGTTAAAGGATATCGGGGGCTTCGTAGGTGGTAGCTTAATCGGCTTACAACGTAAGGCGATTAATGTCACCGGTCGTGACCTTATTACACTGGACCTTGATGCCATAGAGCCTGGTCAAACGGATAATGTAGTGCGTACAGTGGATAGTTTAGGTATGGCGTATGTCATATACAGTACACGGTCGCACACGCCACATCGTCCTCGGTTACGTGTAGTTATTCCTACTGACCGCACCATGACACCTGATGAGTACGAGCCAATCGCTCGTAAGGTGGCCAGCTTAATCGGCATCGGCATGATGGACTCGACTACGTTCGAGGCCTCGAGGCTAATGTACTGGCCAGGGTGCTCAAGTGATGCACAATATGTATTCCGATTTGCGGATAAGCCGTTCTTATCTGCAGATGGCATATTGGCGGAATATCCCGATTGGCGAGACGTGGCGTCATGGCCACAGGTTCCTGGTTCTGAGACTTCAGTTCGAGTCAAACAGCTTCTTACGAAGCAACAAGACCCGTTAACTAAGCATGGTATCGTTGGTGCCTTTTGTAGACAGTATGGTATTCGTGAAGCCATCGATACGTTCTTACCTCATGCATATTCTTATGTTGATGGTTCTCATGATCGGCTAACGTATGTCGAGGGTTCGACCATTGGTGGTGCGGTCATCTACGATGATAATAAGTTCTTATATTCTCATCACAATACGGACCCTTGCGGAGGTCAACTGGTTAATGCGTTTGACCTGGTTCGATTACATAAGTTCCATGACCTTGACGAGACCGCTAAGGACGGCACACCGCCACATAAGATGCCATCGTTCCTTGCGATGAGTAAGCTTGCCTTTGAGGACTCAGAGGTGGCTATTAGCATCCGGCAAGAACGGGCGCGTGAGTCCGCTACGAATGTGTTTCAGGAATCGATAAGTAAATCTAATACTACCGATGTGACAGACCTTGACGCCAACGTATTACTCGAAACCGAATGGATGAAGTCCGCTGGTCTCAAGTATAGCGATAATAATGTACTGAAGAAAACGCGTGATAATATCCTTTTGATATTAACGCATGATCCCGCGCTCAAAGGACGTATCGCATATGATAAGTTCGGTAGTCGATATATGGCTATGGGCGCCTTACCGTGGGCCCTAACAGAACACGGCAAACGTATCTGGACTGATACGGATGATAGTGGTATCCAGTGGTATCTTGAAAACCGATTTGATATCACAGGTAAAGATAAAGTATTAGATAGTGTGCTACTGATCGCGAAACAAAACGCATTCAACCCGGTAACCGATTACTTAGATAGTCTTACATGGGATGGTGTGGAACGCTTAGATACGATATTTATCGATTATTTAGGCGCGGAGGATAATGTGTACACACGTGCAGTAGGTCGCAAGGCCTTCGTTGCTGCAGTAGCACGTGCCTACGAACCTGGATGTAAGTATGACACCATGCCGGTATTAGTCGGGGCCCAAGGGATAGGGAAATCATCTCTTATCCGTCTCATGGGCAAGGATTGGTACGCTGATGGGCTTAACACGTTTGATGGTAAAGAAGCTGCAGAAAGCATTCAAAATAGTTGGTTAGTTGAAGGCGGTGAAATGGCCGGATACTCAAAGGCGGAAGAAAATGCATCGAAACAATTCTTATCTCGTCAGGTTGACGTATTCCGTAAGGCATATGGCCGACGCACGGAAGAATACCCTCGTCAATGCGTATTCTTTGGTTCCACTAATCAACACGAGTTTTTAAAGGATATTACTGGTAACCGCAGATTTTGGCCGGTTCAGCTTGGTTTAAAGAAACCAACAAAAAACGTATTTAAGAATTTACCCGGTGAAGTGGATCAGCTGTGGGCGGAAGCCAAAGCTAGATACCGTCAAGGGGAAAGCTTAATTATTGAAGATAATGAGGAAGTTCTACGCCTTGCAAATTTAGCACGTGAAAGCCATATGGAAGGAAATGCTAAAGCAGGTGTGGTAGCTGAGTTCTTGAAACAGAAAGTACCTGAGAACTGGAGCACGATGTCTCCTAAAGCACGTGACATGTTTATGTCGGGCACACATGCGGTACCTGGACAGGTGCTAGTATTCCGTGACAGGGTATGCGCTGCAGAAGTATGGGTTGAATGTTTTGGACGTCCATTATCTTGGATGAAGAAGTCGGACAGCCGTGAGCTTAATCAAATTTTAGACAACATTCCATTCTTAATGAGGTTTGATTCGATGAAAAAATTTGGGCCTTATGGAGCCCAAAGAGGATTCTCAATTATACCTGGATTGATGTAATTTTCGAAGGTAACATTCCTGAAAATACCCCCCACATTCTCAAAAAGAATGTTACCTGAGAATGTTACTATGTTACCCGAATGTTACTGGAATGTTACCTAGAATGTTACCTTAACAAACCTAGTATTTATCTATATTTATAGTGCTTATTATATATAAAGGTAACATTTATATATATATGTAGTAGAAATATATATATTTAAGTACGTTATAGGGGTTAAACGGGGTTAAATAGGGTATGTATCTATATGTAAAGAAAAAAAGTGTAACTTTGTTACCTTGCGTAAATGATAATCTCAAAATGGAGGTGTGATAGATGCTTGAAAAGCTAGTCGAACAGAAATTGGTTCGGGGCGTTAGAGAGTTGGGCGGTAAGGCCTATAAGTTTGTATCGCCTGGCAATGTCGGGGTGCCTGATCGGATTGTGATATGGCCAGATGGTACAGTGCAGTTTGTAGAACTGAAAACAACCCGAGGTCGACTTAGTCACCTACAGGATGTGCAGTGCAAGAAATTATTGAGCCTACTGCAGACCGTTTACATCCTTTACGGCCCTGAAGCCGTTAAGGATTACTTAACGAATGAAGGTGGTATTCATGGCGAGAGTTCCGTGTAAGGATTGTAACCGGCGAACACCAGGATGTCATGGAATGTGTTCTGACTACAGCTTGTACAAATTACTTAGTAAATATGAAAAAGCGAAAGACCATGATGATATCGATGTACAGTCATATATCATGACAACCGTGCGAAAGATCCGTCACAAGATGCAAAAGGCAAAGTACGGATGCACAGTTAAGGATTAGGAGGGGCTATAGTGAAATTTAATCCACATCCCTATCAAAAGTATTGTATCGATAGGGTAGTCAAACAAAATAAGCTTGGCCTATTCCTTGATATGGGCCTAGGTAAGACAATCATAACCCTATCAGCTATTTACCAATTGAAATACAACTACTTTCAAGTTAAGAAGGTGCTTATCATAGCGCCTAAGAAGGTAGCGGAAGCAACCTGGCAACGTGAAGCGGCTAAATGGGATGGCGTTGGTATTCTTAGAATATCCACAGTACTAGGTCCGTTAAAGAAACGCATACAAGCGTTGAATACTCCTGCGGATATCTACATCATCAATCGGGAGAATGTATCCTGGTTAGTGAGCTATTACAAGAACGCGTGGCCATTCGATATGGTGGTAGTCGATGAATCAAGTTCCTTTAAATCTCATCGTGCCAAACGATTTAAGGATTTATCGAATATGTATAACCATATCAACAGAATGGTGCTGTTAACAGGTACACCATCACCGAACGGGTTGATTGACTTATGGGCCCAGGTTTACTTGCTAGACCGAGGGCAGACATTAGGTAAGACATACACAGCGTTTAGAGAGCATTACTTTGACCCGGGTCAACGGGGACGTGATGTGATATATAGCTATAAGCCAAAGGCGAATACCAATGATGCGCTTATGTCAGCGATAGCGCCACTATGTATATCAATGAAAGCCAGTGACTACTTAGACCTACCGCCAATTGTGTATGACACCGTCCCAGTCGTCTTAGATGCTAAGGCCAAGAAAGCCTATGAAAGCATGGAACGTGATGCAGTTCTTGAAGTATTTGGAGCAGATGAAGAAATCACCGCCATGAGTGCGGCCGCTTTATCCAACAAACTCCAACAGTTGGCCAACGGCGCTGTGTATGATGATGAACGGAATGTCCATGAAATTCATGATTGCAAGATAGAAGCCTTCATGGAGCTTATCGAACAGCTACACGGAAAGCCGGCGTTAGTGTTCTATAACTTCAAACATGACTGTGCTAGGTTGAAGGAGGCCCTAGCGAAAACGGATCTGCGTGTACGTGAATTAAAAGGCGCCGATGAAGAGTTCGATTGGAACGCCGGCAAGATTGATGTACTGCTAGCACATCCCGCATCAACTGCATATGGGCTTAACTTACAAGATGGTGGTAATCATGTAATATGGTTCGGGCTTAATTGGAGCCTTGAATTATACCAACAAGCGAACAAGCGTTTGCATCGTCAAGGGCAAAATGAAAAGGTAATCATCCATCACCTTATCTCCGTAGGCACACGGGATGAGGATATGATGGAAGCCTTAGAAAAGAAAGACGAAGCACAAGAATATGTCCTTCAGTCATTGAAGGCGCGGATTGATAAGTATGTGAAAGGATAACACTATGAAGAAACTAATAGCGTATGTGCAGGGAAATATGAACCCTGTCGGATTATACAAACCTGTGGGTTGGCTAGTTATGCCGATATCAAGTGCGTGTGTAGATGTGATAGACCTTATTCATGATGGCGCTAGAATATCTGCGATAACTTGGCGTCAAGTATATTCCACGATATCGAGAGAATTGGCTAAAACTCCATGGCAACCTGTTTATAAAAATCCATTTAGGGTTGATGGAAATGATGAAATACGAATGGTTAATTTTGATAAGTGCATACAAGGAGCATTTCACGTGACCGATTTCATGGTTATGGATGAGCGGGAATATTATTTACGATGTACCAAGAAGGAAGGTTAAACTATGAGCAGAATTTGTAAGACTTGTGGGAGCCTATTCAAGGCTACCGGTAACGAACAAGAGTGCCCTACCTGTAAGGAAGGGTTCAACGATATCATGGATATCATCAAGGGACGAGACAGTAAGGACACAGTAAAAGACAGTAAAAAGACAGAAGCGCCACCTACTACACAAGAGCCATCGCCTAAGATGACTACCTGTAAGGTGTGTGGTAAGGAGTTCGAGCAAACTGGCAAAGGTCGACCTGCTGTCAATTGCCCGGAATGTCGAGAGGCTTTAAAACATGAATATAAGGCGCCATCTAAGGTGAAACCTGCTGAGCCTAAAACAAAGCCAACAGTCGTCGTAGCAACGGATGAGGATAAAGCTAAGCAGTACAGCAAGATTGAGACTAAGCCGGAAGTAGCAGAAACACCTACAATAGATGTACCTGTGGTTGATGGTACGCTTAACGAGACGATGAACGATGCGGTACATCATCCACAGCATTACACCTTGCCAGGTCTAACCGTTGAGAGTGTTGACGTCATTCGTGCGGTATTGACACCGGAAGAGTTTAAGGGTTGGTGCAAGGGTAACGCATTAAAGTATTCCCTTCGAGCAGGTCGTAAGGATCCGGCGAAAGAAGTTCAGGACTTAGCGAAGGCAGGCGTGTTCTTAAGTTGGATTACTGGAGAGTAGCCTATGCATACCAGTGCAAGTTTCGAGAAACTGCTACACGACCATGGGCATTACCTGGATGACTTATACATAGTTACTGTTCGATATGTTAACTACTTGGAAGAACAGTACGAGATGGCATATGTACGAAGCGAAGAAGTCATCCGTAAATATAAGGAAGCAGGTAATGACCAGTTCGATGATAAGACATATTCGTATCCTTGGTATCATGACGAGCGCTGGGATGAAGCTACCGACACCTTGGAAACAATAGAGGATGAAGTCGATGAGTTGTATAAGATTGTAGAAGGGATGGATTATATATGACACGGGATAGTATTGATAAGGTGTAATCGTATGAGTAAACGTACGCGTAAGGGGATACATCCGGGGGTATGTAAGTTACAACGATTGATGGATAGCCATAAGAGACTAACTGACGTCGAGTCACACTTGCAACGTTTGGAGCAAGAAGCACGTAGCGAGTACCCTGTCACTGAAGAGCAACAGTTAAATCTCAAGACGGCGTATCATGATCTGCTTGAAGAGTCAAGGCAACTATCACGAGAACGATATGAGCTATGGGCTATCATCCATCAAGTGCCGAGTGATTGTGAGCGTACATTCCTTGAGTACCGCTACTACTTTGGCCTTGGCATGAAGGACGTCATTGAGGCGATGCACTACAGCGAGCCTCAGGTGTATCGCATTAGAAAAATGGCTGTCAAGTCTTTTTGCAAACTTTTTGATAAAAATTAAAACATGATATGAAATGATAGTTGCACTTTGTGTTACCTTATGGGTGTGGATACGGAAACGAGCGCCGTGCCCACGCACTGTAGGGTACGTTCATAGTGATTACCTTCATGTACTTACACTTCTCTCCTTGGGCAATAGCCCACAAATGAAGCGAAACAATGAGGACTACGAACAACCGCGTAGTCCTTTTTGTTAGCTTTAATTAGAAAAGAAATACCCTAAATAGAATCGAAATTATTTTTAAAATTTTTGAAACAAAAAGGTACTTCCTCGACGAAAAATCGCCGGTGGTCGCCTCCGCGCGATGTTTGTCCGCCTGTGAAAAATTTTTTCAAGTAGAAAGTACCACACTAATAGACATTTAAGGAAGGAGGTCCAAACGTGGCCGTTGAAAGACCAAAAGTCAAGTTCGATGACAATGGCGAGATCATTGTTACCACAAAAGTGCTATGTCAAATACTGGACCTCGGCCCAGAAATGATATCACGCCACAATCGCGCAGGTATGCCGAAGGTGGCAACGGGTTGGTGGAACGTTCGTGAAGTTCTTGTTTGGCTTGGAATGTCAAAGGATAAGGATGGAACGAAATCCGCTGCTCAACGAAAACTTGAAGCTGAGGCTGATTACAAAGAAGCCAAAGCGAAACGCGAAAAGCGAATGAACGAAGTTCTTGAAGGCCAATATATTGCTGCCGAGGATGTAACTCGTGAATGGACTGGACGCGTTAACGAATTGAAATCATCCCTTAGTCTGTTACCCAAAGCGGTTAGCAAAGAATTTCCAGATGCAGAAACAAGGGTGATTGTAGAGAGGACGGTGAATGAGTGTGTCAACGAGTACCTCGAAAGCTACGCGCGCGACGGCGTCTACACGAAAGCGAAGAAAAGTTAATTCCAAAAATTTAAGGAATCCGAATAAACAATGTCATTACAATTCATCGCACAATTCTAGTACATCGTTTACGTGGACGGCGCAAGAACTCGAAGCTTTCAAGCCTCCGGAACGGTACACCGTTTCCACATGGGCCGATAAGTTCAGAGTACTCCCAAGCACTAGTGCAGAACCAGGGCCATGGCACACGCACCGGACTCCATATTTAAGAGAGCCTATGGATATGCTCAACAACGATTTAATTGAATCGATTGTACTGTGTTTTGGCGCACAGATTGGTAAGACAGAAGCTGAACTCAACATGATAGGGTTTGCACTTCATCAATCCAAGGCCCCGGCTATGATGGTATATCCAACTGATACGCTGGCCAAGTTCAATAGTGATAAACGTGTTCAGCCAATGATCACAAACTCCGAGCCTTTGGCCAAGATGTATGACGAGAACGCAAGTTCTAAGTTAGAACTTAATTTCAATACGGGAAATTATATGGTATTGTCCGGTGCTAACTCCCCATCGAGCCTAGCGTCAAGGGCTATCAAGTATGTGTTCTTCGATGAAGTCGATAAGTACCCAGTGTTTTCTGGTAAGGAAGCGAATCCGATTAAGCTAGCCACAGAGCGTACTAAAACGTTCGTTGATGCCAAACACGTGATGGTATCAACTCCAACAGTTGAGAATGGCAATATCTGGACCGCTTTCAAGCAAGCTCATGCACAGAAAGAGTACTACGTACCGTGCCCACACTGTGGTGAGTATCAAAAACTCGTGTTCAAGCAGATTAAATGGCCCGATGAGGCTAAAGGCAATAATGACCGCATCAGGGACACCGCCTATTATGAATGCGCGCACTGTAAGAAAGCGATACACGATAAGCACAAAATGGATATGCTACGCAAAGGGGAATGGCGAACCGAAAACAAACCTGATTGTCGAGTTCGTTCGGTTGGCTATCACTTATCGTCTTTGTACTCTCCATGGGTAGCCTTTGGGAGAGTTGCGTACGAGTTCTTTACTTCAAAAGACTTCCCAGACCTGCTTATGAACTTTATCAACTCTTGGCTAGCTGAACCTTGGCGTAGCGCTAAGACGAAGAGTACGCAAGCGCTACATTTCACGGAATCAACCTATGACCGAGGTGTAGTACCCGATAAAGCAACTCTACTTATCGCTAGCGTTGACGTACAGCTAGACCACTTCTGGTGGGAGGTTAGGGCATACGCACCAGGCGTGAAGTCCTACCTCATCGATTATGGCCAAGCCAGTACCTGGGACGACCTAGAGGAAATCATAGTCAACAGGGAATATCCAACAGAATACGGCGAACCTAGACAGGTGATGAAGGCTGGCATTGACTCAGGCTTTAGAACGGACGAGGTGTACCAATTCTGTGCAAGGTTCCCTGAAATATGTATTCCGTTAAAAGGGTCGTCAAATCATAAGACACTGACGGCGCCGTACTCAATGTCAAGTGTTGAAAAGGGCGTTATCGGAGGCCTTAAATTGTACGTCCTTAATACGGACTACTGGAAGGACTTCATATTTGCTCGGATGGTACGGCCAACTGATGGGTTAGGTACAATCCATCTGTTCAAGGATTGTCCTCAAGAATATACAGACCATCTCCGGTCGGAAGAAAAACAAGAAATCCGCAATGTGAAAACAGGTGAAGTTACTGTGCAGTGGAAACCGCTCACGGGGCACCCTACGAATCACTTGCTAGATACATGTACATACAATGCAGCGGTAGCAGACATTGCAGGGGTGAAGTATTTAACGGAGCTCGCGGGATATGACGAATCCGGTCCCGTCACTGCAGAAATCGACTATAGTGCATGGATGGGTAATACGAACCATTGGTTTAGATAAGGAGGTGAACCATGAGCGATGTAAATGAACAATTGGATCGTATCCGTGAAGTCATCGAGGATATCGAAACAAAAGGATATTCCGAGTTACAGATTGGCGGTAAACGGTTCAAAGCGATTGACCTTCCTGTGTTATACGCACGAGAACAAACGTTAATGCAACGTGTTCATGAGGAAGCAAACGGCTTCCAGAGTGATGCATACGTGACATGGGGTGGACGATGAATATCTTAGATAAGGTAATCGGTTGGGTTAGTCCTGAAAGGGCGCTTAATCGTATCGCAGCACGAGAGGCTATCCGCAAATATGATGCGGCGTCAATGGACCGATTGAGCAGTAACTGGCAACCTGCTTATGGTACAGCCGAACAGTTGGCTACCGGAGCGCGTGATCTTATTCGAGGTCGAGCTCGTGCAGCTGAAATGAACAGCGACTTAGCGGAGTCTGTAGTAACGGCTTTAATTCGTAACGTTATTGGCGTTGGAATTAAGCCACAGGCGAAGGTAAGAAGCGGTAAAGGTAAGTTAAATACAAACCTTAACAACCAAATCGAAAAAGCATGGTCAAAATGGACTGAAGCTGAAAACGCGGACGTCCGAGGCATGTCTAACTTTTACGAATTGCAGTCTATCGCGTTACGACGGATGCTGTATGATGGCGAAATTCTGGTCAACAAAACCGCACAAGGCGAATACCTTCCGCTATCGATTCAATTAATTGAAGCGGAGAATATCGGAGCGGTTAGCTTACAACATGGTAAGAATAACATCATCAACGGCGTGGAGGTTAACGAATATGGGAGACCAGTTGCGTATCACGTATATCAAAGTGATCCAATGGGGTTACGCAGTTTCGACGCATTACGGCTAACTACTAACCAGGCGTTCTTATTATTCAAGCCTACGCGTACCTCTCAACTTCGAGGGATGAGTCACCTGGCATTAGTCCTGCGCCGTATCCACGATATCGACGAATATATGGATGCAGACCTAATTGCTGCACGCGTATCCGCCTGTTATAGCGCGTTCATAACGTCTCAAAATTCAGCACGTCAAACGGCGATGCTACCACGGGATACTAAAGGACGTCCTAATATGACATTAGCACCAGGTATGGTTAGACACCTTAGCCCGGGTGAATCCATTGAATTTGCAGACCCTAAACGTAACGCAGGGACCGCTAGTGAATACTCGGCAACTCAGACACGGAGAATATCCTCCGGTCTAGGAATGAGCGCGGATATCGTGGCTCGTAATATATCAGGTAACTTCTCAGCAGCAAGGCAAAATTTGTTAGAGGACCAAAAGACCTTCCGACAATGGCAAGCATTTGTTATCGCACACTTTTGCATGCCGATTTGGAAAGCCTTTATTGACGCATTGTACCTAGCCGGTGAACTACCATCTGACTACTTGGCGAATAAGGACAAGTACCAAGAGGTATCTTGGCTCGCACCAGGGTGGTCATGGATAGACCCAGTTAAGGAAGTGTCCGCAAATAAGGAAGCTATCAAATCCGGCCTTACAACCTTAGAGGATGTGTGCGCAGCATCTGGGCGTGATTGGGAGGAAGTTCTTGAACAACGGAAACTCGAACAGGATAGAGCCAAGGAGCTAGGGGTGTTACTAGATTATTCCAGTGAGTTGCAACCATTGATGGACCCAGATAGTGACAATAACGTCCAACAATCACAGGAAGGAGCTGATGGCTAACAATGGACGAAAACGAAAAACGTAGCGTTCAAGGTAACTATTGCCGTGAATCTACGATTGACCAAGTCGACTCCGACAATCGGACGGTAGAACTTTCCTTCTCCTCCGAAACGCCATATGGCCGTTGGTTCGGCAATGAAATCCTTTGCCATGATGAAGAATGTATCAATCTCGATAGATTTAATGATGGCTTAGGCACCGTGCTATTTAACCATGATCGTGATGCGGTCGTGGGGCACATTGAAAAGGTGTGGATTGAAGATAACCGAGGCAAAGCGCTAGTACGCTTTGACGAAGATGAACAATCCGATGCCATATTCAAGAAAGTCCAATCCGGAACGCTTCAAGGTGTTAGCGTTGGTTACTCTATTAAACGCTATGAAGTGTTAGAAGATGATAGTACTACATCCACGAATGGCCGTTTCACAGGCCCGGCATACGTCATCACAGATTGGGAACCTTTAGAAATCAGCATTGTATCCGTACCTGCAGACCCTACGGTCGGCGTAGGTCGCGGTGCAGATGATATTCAAATTCATACAAGTATTGACACACAGGAGGAACAAAAAGGTATGGATGAAAAAGAAAAATTGACTGAAACTCCAGAAGTGAAATCCGCTCCAGTTGAAGGTGGTATCACAAAAGAAGAATTGGCAAAAGCCATGGAAGAAGAACGTAAACGTACTTCCGAAATCACTGCTATGTTCCGCGATTTCGATGTTGAAGGCGCAGACGAAGCAATCGTATTGGGCAAATCCGTTGACGAAGCACGTGCAATGGTTATGGACCAATTACGCGTACGTAACGCAGGCGTGTCCGTTAAAATGGGCGAATCCGAATCCGATAAATTCCGTGCAGCTGCACAAGATGCAGTATTAATGGCGGCAGGTATTCAAGTAGCTGAACCGGCACCAGGTGCTAACGAATTACGTGCACATTCCTTGGTTGAATTGGCACGTGAAGCATTACAACGTGAAGGCCTTCGTGCTAACTTTGGTGATAATTTGGAATTGGCTCGTGAAGCTATTAACTCTACATCCACATTCCCTGCTATCATGTCCAATTTGGCAAATAAATCCGTAATGAACGGCTTTAACGAAGCAGAAACTACTTACCAATTATGGGCGGGTAAAGGATCTAACCGCGACTTCAAGGAAGCTACACGCGTAGCATTGTCTGAAGCAGGTGATTTGGAATTAGTTCCAGAAGGTAGCCAATTCAAAGCTATGACATTCAAGGAAGCTTCCGCACGAACTAAAGTCGCTACTTACGGCAAATTATTCAGCTTAACTCGTCAAGCTATCATCAACGATGACCTTGGTATGTTTTCCGCTATCGCAACTCGTTTCGGATCCGCGGCTAAACGCTTGGTTAACAAAATGGTATACGCACAATTGACAGGCGACGTAGTGATGGACGATGGTGTTGCATTGTTTAACAGCAAACACGGTAACGTTGCATCCACAGGCGAAGCATTATCCGTCAAAGCTATTGCTAAAGCAGTAACTGCTATGCGCCGTCAAAAGGGTATCCAAGGCACTGCTACACTTAACATCACGCCTAAATACTTAATTGTTCCACCTGAACTTGAAATAGTAGCATACCAACTCATGAACTCCACTGCAGACGTGGCAGGTGTTAACTCCGGTGTGTTTAACCCATACAAAGGTCGATTCACTGTTATCGCTGACGCCGAAATCACTGACCCAGACGCATGGTATTTAGTAGCGGATGCAACTCAACACGATACTATTGAAACTACATTCTTGAACGGCGTAGAAGCTCCACGCTTAGAAACTCGTCAAGGTTTTGATGTAGATGGTATCGAATATAAAGTTGCATTGGATGTAGGCGTACGTGCGCTTGATTTCCGTGGCCTTTACAAAAATGCTGGTAAATAATTAGGGGGTAACGATATATGATGACACAATTCGTACAAGAAACTGACCGCATTGACATTACTGCAACCGCAGAAGTCAAAGCCGGTAACATTGTTGAAGCCGGTGCTCTTCATGGCGTGGCTATCACTGATATGAAACAAGGTGAAGTCGGTGCCATTAAAGTAACTGGCGTATTCCAAGTAATTGCTAACAAAGCCGATACTTTTGAAGTCGGTGACGTAGTTAACTTCTTGACAGATAAAGCTGTTAAAACTGGCGGTAACCCATTAGGCATCGCAGTAGCACCTAAAACTGCTACACAAGATACTGTTACCGTTATGCTAGTGCAAGCTGTCAAAGTTGGTGCATAGGCAATATCTATATTATGAGGATGACGGGGGTCACATGCCCCCGTTAAACCTATGAGGTACAAATATGTATACATACGATGAAAACGTCCTCCTGGGGGCATTTGGTGAGAAAATCACATATGAAGGTAAGACCATCAAGGCGAGCGTGGAAATCGGTGAGTACGATGGCAAGGGTTCAGGATTTGTAACCGGCTTAGCTGATAAGGCTAAGATATGGATACGAACCAAAGACATACCACTCCCTAAGGCGAAGGATGAAATCTATATCCACGGTAAGAAGTGGTACGTAGATCATATATCCGATAGCGACGATCAGATGCACTGCCTGGAAATCGTGGCCAATGTAAGGACGGTGAGACCATGAGTAATGAGCCTATCACCATTAATGATGGAGCTACACCGTATCTTGAATTTATCGCTAAAACGAAACCAGACTGGATGCGTAAGGCGATGAAGTCCATGGGCTTCATGATGTCTAAGGCTATCAAGGAGGGCATCAAATCCGGAGCGCCAGGCGGTAAGAAGTATGCTAGCTTTATGCCACCGGCTATGAGGGCACAACTCGAAGCAGCATTCGGCGCCAAGGTTCGCAGGGCTTATCGAAAAGGCGGTAAGGCTGACCGCGAAGGCTGGACGCATAAGTCTCGTGATGAACTTATCGCGAGTGGTGTAAAAGCCGGCACAGTTGGGTATACGCCTCTTGGTAAGATGTACCGAGCCGTAGGGTACCAGTACGACGCTAAGTCTGAATCGGTCAAAGTTGGATGGCTATCTAATTCTGCTAAGAAATTAGGGGAGCAGATAGAGAAGGGCTACACCAAGGAAATAACAGAGAACATGCGTAAGAAATTATTTGCGCATGGGTTCCAGTTGGCCAAGGGAAAAACGACCTTCACCATTAAACCTCGTGAAACCTTCGGGCCAATGCGTAACGCCCTTCAACCAAAACTCGTACCGTTTCTTGAAAAGAAAATCGGCGAGTATGCACTTGGAAATACTTCATGGGGTACAAGTAATCGGGTATACAAAGTGAGGTAGCTATGCAAACAATTCCACTCGCAGTGATTGCGAATCGTTGGGTTGAGGCTATTAAGGATAATGATCGTATCAATGAGTTCTGTCAAGCAAAGTACGGTAAGGACCTGTCCATATTCGTAGGGTATGACGATGCAGGGGCTCCCCTCGAGGAGGATTGCCCATGCGTTATAGTCCTTATGGATAATAAGTCCGAGGGGCTTGCGGATTCCTATTCGTATACGCTCCAACTCGTATGGGGTGTACATCGGAAGGAAGCGGAGCGTAATGGCCGTGTCATTACCTATACCGGGGCCTTTGAAACCGATGAACTTGGTCAGCTACTAATTGAATGTATTATGGCCGTCAACCCTAATTATCCAGTCATTAACATTGACTATGAAACGGATAATGTATCGTGGCGCCCTGTGTATCCAGGCAAGGCCACATTCACAATAGAGATACCGCACGTAATTGGCGGTCACGTTGAATATTAATAGGAGGATAACATGGCAGTAGCTAAACGTGCGCAAGGCGCACAATCCAAATTGACAATGGCTTTTGAGACTGACTTTGGCGTTACACCGTCCACCGGTGGCGTGGTTATGCCGATTATTAGCTCTTCGTTAAAAGCAAGTCAAAATCTAAATGATTCTAATGTAATTCGAGGTACGCGAAATCCGGCAGCACCTAGCCGAGGTAACATCGATACATCCGGTAGCATTACTCCACCGGTTGATGTAATCGGCTTTGGGTATTGGCTAAAATTAGCGTTCGGCGCTCCAACATCTACAGCCGGAGCAGGATCTACACATAAACACGTGTTCAAAATTGGTCCGGATATGCCGTCCGCAACTTTCGAACAAGGCTATAAGGATATTAGTACATATCAGCAGTTTAGCGGTGTTCGGATGAATAAAATGGGACTTAACTTCGGTGGTGACTCCGAGTTAACAGCTTCCATTGATGTTATGGGCTGCAAAGAAGCTATGGCAGCCGTTCCGTTTGATACGGCGCCTACCAAAATAGCATTTACACCATTTGAAAATCTTGAAGCCACAATCAAAGAGGGCGGTGTGACAGTAGCTAACGTATTGTCCTTAAGCCTTAACATTGACTTCGGCTTGGATGGTGACTCTTATGCTATTGGTAATAAAGGGTTCCGTACGTATATTGATACCGGTATTACCAGTGTATCTGGCACATTGAAAGCGTTCTTCCAAAATATGGATCTTTTAAATAAAGCCGTAAATGGTACAGAATCTAGTTTAGAATTAACGCTTACTAAGGGCAATAATTCATTGGCTATTAAATTGCCAGAATTGATTTATGAACGTAACTCTCCAGGTATTGATGGCCCTAAAGGGGTTAACATCGAATTACCATTCAAAGCATATTATGGTGACGATTCTGAAGAATCCGCTATCATTTTTGAACTTACAAATACACAAGCTGCGTATTAATTCAAATTAATTAGGAGGTAACTATGAAGATTCAAGGTAAGGAATTAAAAGCAAGAGCCCTCACATGGTCTGAACGTGAAATGTTGATTAAGGCAGGGTTGGATTTCGTATATTGTCCAGTCGAAGAAGATGATCAACTAGCAGGTATCATTCGTAGCCGTGACATTATGCGATTCATTTTGATGGACGTATACGGCCTTAGTGATGAGGACCTTAATACTGTATCTGACAAGGAAGCTATGGACTTTGCCGGCAAAGTTATTACCGCTACATTCCAGGTACAAGCTGACACGGAAAAAAACTAAAAGAGGTGTGGGGGTGGATGTCCTCTGACCGTCCGAAGTATTGCCAAGGGTGTAGGGAGTTACAATCCGCCACCCGGCAGTCCTTCGACTGTTCGGAGTGTGAATACAATCCTCCACACCTATTATTTGGTACGAAATTGGCTATGAAACTGTATACCCTATCACGCAGTCAACGTATATATCACACAGGGGGGTTAGCTGGATTCGATTATCCGGCTATTCGCAATGTAGCGGAAATGAACAATATCAAACTGGGTCCGATGTTATTCAACCTCATGTGGATATTAGAGGGATTAGAAATGGAGGCGATGAATAAGGATGTCGAATAATGTAGTAGATATCGTAGTGCAACTGACCGATAAGAATACGCAAGCCGGTTTAGAGAAAATCGCAGCCGCCTCTAAGAGTACAGTTGCAGAGCTAGCAAAATTAAAAACAGAAATGTTAACCATTGGAGCTGGTGCGGGTATTACCGGTCTAGGTTCTAAACTCGCCAAAGAGGCACTCGATTGGAATTTATCCGTTAAGAAAATGCAGTCCTTAACAGGTGCCGCCGCTGAACAAGCTAGTACCTTTATCTCCGTGGCCAACTATATGGGTGTAGCTACCGACGTAAGCACTACGGCGTTTGCCAAGTTTGCGAAGGCGGTATCAATCGCACAAGATAAAATGCAAACGGCCTCCGCAGAGGGGAAGCTTGCGACCGATATGTTCAGTCGGTTAGGGATTAGTATTGATCAGATTCAAGGGAAGAATACTCTTGAAGTATTCCAGATTATCCAAGAACGCCTAAGAGGCATGAAGGACGGCGCGGAAAAGACTCGCGTCGAAATGGAATTGTTTGGTAAGACTGGGTACCAACTCCATGGCATGTTGAATATGTCTGCAGAGGCGATGAAGCAAGTCGAGGACCGGGCACGTGCTATGGGGCTTATTATTGACGATGAAGCGGCTAAGAAATCAGCGCAGTTTAATCGCCAATTAAAGGATATGGATCAGACCGGCAAGCGTTTGGCCATCATGATTGGCCAAGAGTTATTGCCAGTGATTATGGACTACACGCAATGGGCTATCGACTTAACAAAGTCATATAGTAGTATGTCCTCCGAGCAAAAGGAAGCTATCTCGGGGGTAGTGAAATTTAGTTTTGAAGCTGGTATCGCTGTTACTGTAATTCAGTCCGTAACGACTGCATTGAAATTCATGAGACTGGCTACGTTAGCGGCTGCAGGTCCGTGGGTAGCTTTGGCCAGTGCTATCGCGTTAGCCGGCAAAGCATTGCTAGACTACCGATACAAGGAGCGCACCAAAGGTACTGATCTAGGTGTTGAAGTCAATGGTATGAAGGCCCATCGGAATCTGAACTCCGATAAGGGCACAAGTGAAGCCTACATGGCGAACCACGACGGACGGTACTGGGTTGAGGATAGTTCCTTCTTCGGACTGATTAAAAATGACCGCCTAGCCACTAAGGAGGAAGGCGCTCAAATCGACGCAGCCATGAAAGCTAAGGAAGAGGCTGATGCGGCGAAGAAGAAAGCTGAAGAGGAACAAGCCAAGTTAGACCAGGAAATCGAGAACGCTAAGAACGGCTTATCGAATAACGAAGCTATCAATATGGCGAATGAAGAGGCTGGTAAGGCGGCTAAAGCGCAAGAAGCAGCCGCTAAGAAAGCGGAGCAGGCAGCTGAAAAATTAGCCAGCTCCGTGGAACGTCTTAACGACATGATTCGAAGCCTAACTCTCCAATCGTTGGAGATTGACGGTAGCCAGTACGAAATCGATAAGCTTAACGCTAAGAATCAATATGAATCGAACAATAAGAACATTCGAGATATTATTCGTTCCGCAGCAGGGCTTAATAGCGTAGGCGGTGCTACAGGACAAGCTGCGGGTGTACTAGAAGCAGCTAATGAACAACTCGGCAAGGCATACAAGTTAGGAGCAGATGGTACCTGGGCCACGGATTGTGGAAAGCTATTCTCTGATTCTGTATTGCATGCATTTGGTAAGGACGTACCTCGATACGTCCCATCTATCATGGATGCAGCAAGAGCCGCAGGTGCTTGGCATGATGCAGGAGATGGCTACATTCCTAAAGCCGGAGACGGAGTTGTAGTACTAGGGGATAACCATATCGTTATTAGTGACGGAAATGGCGGATATACCGGAGCTAATTCTAGTACTGGAGTAGTTGCTAAGCCGTCTGTTGAAGGTGACTTTGGCGCTGTTACAGGGTACGTAGACACTAGCTTATTAGCAGGCGCTACTTCGGGCTCCTATGCAGACACAGCAGGCAGTGCAGCAAATGCCAAGAAGCTTGCTGAGTCAAACCTAACCGCCCAAGTTAGAGCTAAGAATGAAGAGCTATATCAAAAGAGACTTGCTGAAGCTGAACGTAACCAAGCTATCCGTGTTCGTAAGATGAACGAGGATATTAAGAAACTCGATCTTGAACGCACAGGTGACCGCTTGCAATTACTCAAAGCGGAAGCTGAAGCGCAAAAAGCTCAAATTGACGATAACGTACGTGAGTACACAAAGGCAGTAGGGGACAAGGAACTTGCTGAAAAGAAAGCTCAAGCAGAGCGTCTAAAATTGGCTTCTGATACCGAGCAGAAAATCAGAGAGTTAGCATACACTCAAACGAGTGAAACCGTTGACCACTTAACTAATATGGTTACTCTTGGTCGCTTATCTCGTAGTGATGCGGATGCACTACTTGCTGAAGAGTTAAAGACCTATATTAACTATGCACGTAGTGAAGTCAATGAGGCCCAGTTAACAGCTACGCAAAGGCTGCAGATTGAAAAGAACCTATTAGAGTCTCAACAGAAGCTATGGGAACTTGCAGGTCGCAGTCTGAAAACGAGCCTACAAGAAGCCGCACGCCAATATAAGCAAGAGACTACCAATTATGCGGACCTTGCTAAATCAACTTTTGACAGTACGATGAGCTCTATCAATTCAGCATGGACAAATAATCTCGAAGCTATGGCAACAGGAACGAAATCATTTAGTAAAGGCATTAAGGACATATTCAAGGATATGACGAACGCCATTATTAAGATGATGATTCAGTTAACGTTCCAGCAATATATCACGCCTAAGTTGCAAGGGCTATTTGGTGGTGCAGTAAGTGGTATTGGCTCACTAGGTGCTGCAAAAGGGACATCGTCCTTTGCCGGTGGCAGTTCGTTTAGTTCGGCGTTTACGGGGAATCGATTTGCTGCCGGAGGAAAAACAAACCCGGGACTTATGTTGGTCGGTGAAAACGGGCCAGAACTATTACAATCCTCTGGATCACACCGCATTTATACTGCAAGCGAAACTCGGCGTCTGGTAGGTGGCGGAGCTGCAAGCAAAGTTATTGTCAATATTATTAATCAATCTGGGCAACAACTTGATAGCCAACAACAAGAAACTAAGTTCGATGGCGAACAAATGATAGTTGATGTAGTCGTATCAAGTCTTATGACAAACAAAGGAGGTATGCGGGATGCAATCAAAGCAGCCGCAGTATAGCGTATGTTAGAATTTCCAAACATAAGATATCCGATATACCCTATCGATGAAACTACACCTGATGTCAGTCGTAAAGCACAGGTTGAAAATATGACGGTGCTTACACATCGTAAAACTACAAGAGCATTACGATCATATTCAGTGAATTATAAAATTCCAACTACAGAATATATTCGTCTGAGACATTTCTTTGACCAAGTAAATACCGCAGAGATATTTCTGTGGACACACCCAGAAACCTTAACGAAGATAAGAGTTAGGTTTGCTGACCAACTCCACTTTTCCGCTAGTGATTATGGTATATGGAATGGTTCTATTCAACTACAGGAGGTTTAGATGTTAACTCTATCAACTGCATCTATCATCGAAAAAAATAAGATATCCTCCACTGGAGCATGGGTAATGGCTATTGAGCTTCATCATCCAGAAGGGAATATCTTCCTCGTGAATAACACAGAGGACTTAACCCTAGCCGGGAAGAAGTATACAGCCTTCCCCTTCAAGCTAGAGGATATTAACGAGGACACTAAGCAGATGCCTAACGTTAAACTCTCTGTAGCAAATGTAACCGGGACTATCCAAAGGTTAGTAGAAAAGAATAAAGGCCTCACAGATTGTGAGGTCAATATTCGAATATTCAATACTAACTTACCGGACATCATTGAACTAGAAGAAACGTTCATCATTAATGCATCCCAATCTAAAGCAGACTGGGTAGTGTTCACTTTAGGCACAGACTTTTCGTTCTCTCGCAGGTTCCCTCCTGTTCGTGTAATGAAAGACTACTGTCCTTTCAAATTTAAGTCTGTAGAGTGCGGATACAAAGGGTACGCACAATCATGTAACAAAACTTTAAAACGCTGTCGTGAGTTAAATAACAGCGTTAGATTTGGCGGTGAGCCAACAATACCACAAGGGGGCTTATATGCGTCTAACTCTAAATAACCTAATAGGTACTCCGTGGAAGGAGTTGCCTTGTTGGAAGCTTGTGGTAGAGGTGTACAAGAGAGCTGGTATTCATCTTGGGCCATATACAACGTATTGGCCAGATATGAACTCTCCTTGGCACGAAGTCAAGGAACCGGAAGTAGGGGACATAATTGTCATGAACCTCTACAGTAATAACGCTGATCATATCGCAGTATATGTAGGCGAAGGTAAGATGATACATTCTACCGAATATGCGGGAGTGTGTATCATACCAATGGACAGATTAAGAAAACGTATATTAGGAGTGTACAGGCACAAGGAGGCTCAAAATGATTAGATTAGTAATTGCTCGAAATCCATTCGACCTTACCACTAGACAAGAGACTCTTGTGCCTTTTGTTGAAGGTAAACAGCTTAACCAATATTTCACTGAACCAGGTGAATGGGTGTACTCCATTAATGGTGAGTTAGTCGATAATACCGCATCACCTACAGATGAAGCCTATGTGGTTGTATTACCTAAAGTTGAAAAACAAGCACTCGGCATCTTGCTATCGATTGGTTTATCAATAGCTACTGCAGGTATCGCCTCTGGTGCGATATTCGGTATTACTAGCGTGTTAGGCCGTACATTGGCAGCAATGGCCATAGGGATGATTGGTAACACGATCATATCTAAACTAACTGCACCTAAGACAGATAGCTCTAATACAGAACAGTCCGCTACTTACGGGTGGCAAGGGGCACAGACTATTGTTGGCCAAGGTCATCCGTTAGCTATTACCTATGGCAAGTGTAAAAGTGCCGGTATGCTTATTTCTCGCCACGTAACGAGTGACGGAAGTAAGCAGTATCTTAACCTATTATATTGTGCCGGAGAGGGCCCTATTAACGCTATAACGGACGTTAAATTAAACGGTAACCCTATTGGTAACTATAAGGAAGTTCAACTCGATGTAAGACTCGGTACAAACGACCAAGAGATTATATCTAACTTTAATGATAACTATGCTGACCAACCATTGACGTATGAACTAACTAATGACTGGTCAATCCATCAAACACAAGGTAATTTGTCTACTGCGTTAGAGGTTACTATATCATTCCCTAATGGTTTGTACTATTCAAATGATAAGGGCGGTCTTAGTGAAACGTCAGTTACTATTGAGGGTGGCTATCGTAAAGTTGGTTCTGCAGAGTGGATACCATTACCGATTAGTAATAATGGTGGCCAAAGTGCCATGATTGAGAAGACTGGTAATAGCTGGCTTAAACGTAATAGTCATTCAAAAACGGCTATCGATAATAGTCAATATACTGGTGTTATCAAGGATAGTTCAAATAAAGCTATCTACCGTGTGTTCCGGTTCGATGTAAAAGAGCCAGGACAGTACGAAGTCCGTATGCGGTGTGCACATAAGGACGGTAACTCTAACCGCCATGTGAACAAAGTATACTGGTCACAGTTAACTCAGATTGTCTATGATGATTTCATTCATCCTGGTAAGGTGCTTATCGGTATTAAAGCATTAGCTACTGACCAATTAAATGGTAATGATCCAAACGTAACATGGATACAAGGAAGAAAAACAGTATGGGTATTTAATAACTATACCGGAGCGTATGAGTCTAAACCGGCTGATAACCCGGCGTGGGCTTGCTATGATATCATTCATCATTGCCGGAAGATTGGCGATGAGTATGTAGTTAAAGGGGCTCCTCGTGAACGCTTCGTATATGATGCATTTAAGGCATGGGCTGATAAGTGCGACGAAAAGCATATAACATTTAACTACATTTATGACAACGCTAGCCAAGTATGGGATGCACTTAAATACGCTGAGAATGTAGGTAGAGGTAAGGTAATACCTTTAGGTACTCGGTTTAGTTGTATTTATGACTATGCTGCTACACCTACACAGCTATTCACAGTCGGAAATATCAAAATGGATTCATTTGCCGAGGAATTTCAAGCAACTTCCGCAAGAGCCAATGCTATTGAGGTATCATTCCTCAATAAGCAAAAGGACTATGAACGTGATGTACTCCCTGTATTTAGTGAAGAGTACGACGTGACTACATCCCTTGCTAGTCCGGCACAAGTGGAACTAATGGGGTGCGTGGATGTAGACCAAGCCTACAATTACGCTAAACACTATTTGAGAGCCAATAAGTACGAGGTGCGAACTTGTACATTTGAAGCTTTTACAGATGCCATAGCTTGCACGATAGGGGATGTAATCCTATTACAACATGATGTGACGGACTGGGGAGAAGGCGGTCGTGTAGAGTCTGCTGTAGGTAATAAAGTAGTCCTTGATAGAGAGGTTACTTTTGAGCAAGGTAAGACCTATAGGCTTATGGTACGCAACGCTAAAACAGATGCATTAGAGTCTTACGATGTAACAGGTGTTAGCGGTAGAACCTTAACGCTTGCTAATAATGCAGTTATTCAAACCGACGATTTGTACACCTATGGTGAGGCAACTAAGGAAGCTAAGCCATTTAGAGTGTTATCAATCAGTAAGTCTAACTCTGAAATGACACGCAAGATATCTTGTATCGAATACTACCCTGAGTTGTACGCCGGTGATGATGGCTCAGTACCAATCATCGACTACACGACAAAGTCTGATGTGATTAAGGTTATTAACTTAGTTTTACTTGCTGACGTTAAGACCTTGAAGGATGGTACTGTACTCTGTGATATCAATGGCGCTTGGCAGTTGCCTCGAGATAAAGTGGCCAAAAATATCATTGTATTTTACAAGCCTGTAACGACTAAGGAATGGCAACAGTTCAAGGTGTTAGATGGTAGCGCTACTAGCGTAACCATTCCAAGCGTAGCAACTGACGTCAACTATGACGTAAAGATTGTATGTACCAATAACGCTGGTGCTGAATATGAAGGCGTAGAGCGTGCGGTGTATGTGAGTGGTAAGGAAATACCACCAGCAACACCTAAAGGCTTTAAGGTGACGCAGGATGCAGTCAATAGTAGTGTACTTCACTTATCATGGGAACCTAATACAGAGGCTGACCTACATGGATACACTCTGTATGACGGTAATGATGTAGTCCTAATTAAACATATAGGCGGTACATCTTACTCGTATTTCATTCCAAATACTGGTAATTACCAGTTCAAGCTATCAGCTGTTGATACATCCGGTAATGAAAGTGGTAAGGCTGAGGCTCGTATCACTGCAACTGTATCGGCGGAGAGTGTGGCTACACCTAAAGCACCAGCTCGTGGTGAGGTAATAATCGGTAAGACGATCGTTACTGCATGGGACCCAGTAGAGAATACCTACATCGATTACTACGAAGTACGTCTTGATGGTAATGTTGGCCAAGCTACAAATAGACTTGCTAAGACTGCAGATATCCGTTCTGAAATTAAGTTATCGGCTCGTAGAGGTGCGGTGTTTGTTTACGCACATAATCCTGTTAAAGGATATGGTCCTGCTCTTAGACTAGACTATAACGCACCTATTCCTAGTGCTCCGACTAATGTCAAAGTAAAAGGTAATATTACAGGCGTTAGCGTAGTATTTGATAGCATACCGGATACTTGTATAGGAGCTAACATTTACATCGGTACAGAGAAATATTTTGTTACTACAAACGTAAATATGATACCTCATGACCCAGGTGTATTTGATGTAAAAGTTGCTTATGTTGATGTGTTTGGTGAGGGTGCATACTCCAATATTATTGGTAGCTCTGTACCGGCTAGTATTGACCCGGCTTTAATTAATAAGGAAGCCCTTGGCATAAAAGCTATGGACGATAAGATTAAGGAGCTTACAAAGACTGCTAACGAATACTCCACGCAAGTACAAAGCCTAACAACTAATATGGCTACTCAATTTAGCCAATTAGAAAATGGCATTGACCTTAAATTAAAAGCATTGAATGGTGATGAGATAGTCAGCCGTATTAATCTAAGCTCCACAGGTACACGAATTAGTGGCAAGCTACTACACGTAACTGGTGATGCACTGTTCGACAATAACATCATTACTAAACAGATGCTCGCAGCTAAAGCCGTGTCTGCAGATAAGATGGACGTCGGTGAGTTAAGTGCGATTAGTGGTAACCTTGGGACTGTAACAGGTGGTAAGGTTATCGGCGGTGTGCTTCAAAATAAGACAGGCTCATTTAAGGTCGATGAAAACGGTAATATCGTAGGAGCTAATATTACAGGCTCACGTATTGATGCTCAGTCGATTATGCAAGCCGGGTTTAAAATCAGAAACATTGATGTACAAATCTATAAAGTACGTCATGGTGACTGGTGTCCACTACCAGAAGGGTTTAACGAGGGCCAATGTACATTTGTCCCGGTTGGATATATTCAAACAGAGAGCTATTGTAATTCAAGCAAAACTGGTAGACCTTATATTCCAAACCCTACAGATGACGGGCTAGGGCCAATCGGTGAACGTATTACGTTTGACAGATTTAACCAACAAAAACATAGATGGATTGGTACTTGCGACTTGTATTTTAGAACTAATCGCTCTAAGAAAGTTAACATCGGCATCAAAGGTAAACGTCAAGCAGTTGCGGAGTCAAGATATCTTGATATGTCTACATCAGGTAGTGACGGCAGTAACCAAGACTTTAAGGACGTTGAATGTTATTCCTACGGCGAGCTATATGTATTAGTTATTGCACGACAATAAGGAGGTTCTATGGTCGAGCAGGATTTAACGCTACACACAGGGAGCGATTTTAGTTTTAGTTATGTTGTTCCGCAGGATAGTGATTTGAATTTAGGTAGTTATAAAGCGGCGTGCAAAATTCGCAAACGCCCCTATGGAGAGGTGATATTAGAACTACAACCAGTAATTGAAAGCAAGCAAGTAACATTTCTTATATCAGGCCAAGAGTCAGCAAATAAGCATATATCTGGTGGCGACTATTTATACGACGCATTTATTTACAACGATGAAAAGTGGCTAAAGCTTGGTCAGGGTACGATGACAATCATACCAGATATTTCTATGCATAATTAAGGAGGATTACAATTATGGCAGACAACACTTTAACAATTAAATTTGACAAAGAAACAACTTTACCTTTATTAGACGGATTAGGAAAAAGCGCCTACGCTATCGCAGTAGCGCATGGATTTCAAGGCACAGAGCAAGAATGGTTAAAATCACTACAAGGTAAAAATGGAGCTAGTGCGTATGAAATTGCAAAACAGAATGGATTTACGGGCGCAGAGCAAGATTGGTTGAAATCCCTTGTTGGACCAGCTGGAAAAATCAATGAAGATTATCAATTGCTTAAATCAGCTCAATTATTGCGACAAAAAAATATCTATTTGCAGAATTCGAACATTGACACCGTAATTGCCAAGGTTGTCGAATTACTTGGCGATACAATCAAAGTAACGCCTAAACGACTTGAATACGAACAACCTAATGCCGGACAAACATTCATTGATCTCAGGGGAGAACCACATTTTAAAGTATCTATTAACGGTGGCGAGAAGAAAGAGTTCGAATCAGATAATATGAGGGTTAATATTGAACCGTTTGGAGCGATTGATATTAACCTCACATATTATGATTTAAATGACCAAGAATACAGCCATTTAATTATTCGAAAAACAGCGCCATCTACGGATGATGTGTATACTGCATCTAACGGCGTAGTGTACACAAGATACGGCAATGAGTTAGAAATCAATGTATCCGAGTACGACGGCACAACTCCATTTAAATTCGTTCCAAAATGGGGCAATGCTGGGCTTACTAAAGTGTCGATTAAGTCAGACAAAAAAGTGATGTTGTTATTAAATAGAGATAGTGTCGTTGATGATACAGGCAATGAGCGAATCACTTCGACCGGCGTCATTGTAGTTGATTACCAAAATGTGTCCTTTAAATTAACAGAAAGAATATACGCATTCTTATTAATTACCGGAGAGGGATTTGGTCGAACAAGTTGTGCTCTCAATGATATTGATAGGACTTATATTGTTTGGAATGACGCTACTAAACAATATACAAGCAGCGCCGTGGAAAGCGTGTAAGGGGTTAATAAAGGGAAATAATGGAGTTAATTAATGAAATCCTAACCTCCGTCATTGAAGGCATATCTCATGAACATATTGTCGACATGGGTGTAGTTTGTATTTTAACAACACTGTTGCTATTTATCGATGCTACGCAGAGAGTAGCAGCAGAGGTGCTTAGATACAACAAGGACAATCACCGTAGAAATACGGTGATTAACCTTACTACTACTTTATTATGGTATGGATGGGGTAGAGGTCGGTATGTTGATTTTAAAACAGGGAACAACAAGCGATATTTAATGAGCGAACGCTTACGAAGTGACTTACTCATTAAATTGTGTGTGCAATATCCGGCTTGGATGATGCTATCAGTCATCTTCATATCGTTACCAGATATCAAAATACCGAGTACTGAAATATATCTAGACCATATATTTGCGTTTATGTTTATGATCATTCCTTTTCTTGCCGAATGCTGGTCGATCATCGAAAACTTACGTGAAATCGTAGAAGACGATTTAATTGATTTTAGCAAGGTATATGCCAGTTTGCTTGAAATTATAAGAGCGTGGAGGGGTAATGGATAAGCTAGCTATCATTAATCGCGTCAAGCGGTCATATCAATCCATCCGAATAGCGGGAATACGGCCAACAGGTGTATTAGCAACGAGGGCATTAGTCCTCGTCATGCTAGTACCGATGATACTCGTAGTTGCCCAGTATGTATTATCGACGATTAAAGGCTATGTATCGCCTGAAGCTAATCAGCTTATCGATAAAGGTATTCTTATCATTGACCATATATTCGTGCCGTCGGTACTTATGTCAATTGTAGGGCTGTGTGGTATGTTTATTGACAAAGACCATAACGGGATACCGGATAAGCTAGAGGAGCCTAATACGTTGCCTATGAACAGACCAGGTATTAAGCAATTAGCGGATGATATTAACCATGATGAGAGGGGGAAATAATTAATGTTTAGACAAATTACAATGGACGAGTTAAAGTCCTTAGCACTCGATGCATATGGTCAAATTGAAAAGGCGTATTACCATTGGACAGGTGTAAAAGGCGGTAAGCACTTTACGGATTATCATATCAACATCGACCGCGCAGGCTTGATGTGGACGGATATGGAGGCCTTAACAGATTATAAGGAACATACCTACATGCGCAACAGTAACGCCGTAGGGATAGCTATTGAAGCGTGTTGGGATGCAGTAAGTGAAAATAATTTAGGTAGCGAACCACCAACAAAAGCACAGTTGGTTACGATGACACAAATTATGGCAGTGCTTACAATCAATGCAGGTGTTCCGCTTGACATACAACATCAAATGACACATGCTGAGGCGGCCGATAATAAGGACGGCCTAGACCTCTATTATTTAGATCCGACGGGATACCCTAACAACACCTACGGCCCAGACTCCAACGTTGACCGATGGGACCTCTTAGTGTGCCATGCAGGTGATGAACGATGGAGTGGGGGCGACTGGATACGTGGCACCGCTCGATGGTGGGGTGCTCAGTGGGGCAGTAATATTTAGGAAGGAGTTACTATGTATGAAACTATCAAGAACAAAATTGTACATGCGTTTACTATTAAGCGCGTTATTTGTGGTGTGCTTAGCATTTTTATCATCGGTTTCGCATGCAGCCTCATCGGAGGGTACCTCGACACAAGAGCCGACTATCAGCGTACCCGTGAGCAGTTGGAACGAACTCGAAGGGCGCTTGACGAAAGCAGAAAACTCAATCAACAGCTCCGAGAAAGCGTTGCAGCAAGCCAACAGCTTAACCGCGACGCAGGGAGCAGCATTAACAGAATTGAAGATTATCAACGAAGAACGGACGAAGGAATTGAACGCGCTCAAAGCAATCAACGAGAAACAGGGGCAAGAATTAACGAAAGCCTCCAATCTCTTGACGACGCAAGAAGCGAAATTGAACGAAGCCTCGACGTCATTAGAAGAATTGAAAGAGCAAATCAAACGAAACAAACTAACAGAACAGCGCCTTAAAAGGCAACGTGATACATGGGCCGTGGTAAGCGGTGTATTTGGATTAGCAGGTGCAATTCGTCGATGACTGAGAGGTGATCCGTTTATCTCCTGAGCATGAGCAGGTGGACTCATGGATTGACTTCAAAAGATTATCGAAAGAATGACAAAAGATTAGAAGAGCCTACTAACTTAGAAAATATCTAGGTTAATAGGCTCTTTTTTGTTTGTAAAAATAATAAAAAACTATTGATTATAACACGAAAACGTGTTATAATATAGACATAAGGAAGGAGGTGATGCCATTGAAGAAGTTAAGGAAGAAAATAAAAAAGTGGCTACCCTTGATAATAGCTATCATCCAACTAGCAACTGCGGTGATAACGGCGATTAACAAGTAGTAACCACAGGGGCTCGAAAGAGCCCCACTCTTCCTAACTATTATAACAATGGCGAGCATATGATTTCAAGATTAACTTTAATAATTAGCATTATTGCCTTTGTATTATCTGTATATAATCTATTAGTAATATTAGGAGTACTGTAATGAAACTAGATGATGTAATGACTACACAAGAGGCTGGTGAAAGATGGTATGTACCAGCTGATTCTATTAAGCAATGCTGCTTAAAGAGATATGCAAACAAACAGTTTACCGATGATGAAGCTAGAAAATCGGGTAAAAATTGGCTTGTAACTCGTCAAGGCATGGAACGATTATATGGCAAAGAAGAAAAAACCATACAAAATCTAACTAATATTAAAATATGTTTACTTAGGATAGAAGATATTATACATGGGGTTAAAAGTGTAGAAGAATTAGTATGCAATGAATTACTTGATAACATATACAAACAATTGCATTGTTACAAAATTCCAGAAGAGATTGCAGATATTTCTGACTTGAAATTACGGATAGAAAAGAAAGATAGTTTCACAAATATAGAAAAGATAGTTAAAAACTGTTGCAATTGGATTACAGATGAATTAGGTGGTGCACATAGGACTAATTATTAATTTTAGATATATAAAGACAAAGATTTCTTTTTTCATATGAGGATTGGAAAAAGCCACTGCAGATAATGCGGTGGCTCTTTTTATGAAGTTTTAGTGGCTGAAAATTAAGCCACTAAATTTTATTAGTGGAAAATTCCACGAATGAATTTTAGTTTAAGAAAAATTTATTTGACATATGTAGCTACATAAATTATATTATAAATGTAGCAACAAAAGTGAGGTGATAAAATGAGTGCTGCAAAAATGGGTAGACCTACGGATAATCCGAAAGACACAATGCTACGCATAAGAGTTGATAAAGACACATTAATGATGTTAGATGAATGTGCAAAAGCTAATGACACAACTCGTTCTGATGCGGTTAGATTGTCTATACGGTCTATGTATAATGAAATAAAAAAATAGAGTAGTGCACCTGTGGAAAGTTTCACTACCCTATTTGACCGGAGAACAATGTTCTCTATGAAATATTATATCATGAGTGCATTGTTCCTTTAAAGACTAAGGAGCTAAAATCATGAAACAATTAGTAGTGATCAATAATAACCAAATTGTAGTATCCAGTAAAGATTTAGCAGAACATTTTGGGAAAGCACATAAAGATGTATTGGAAAATATCCGTAATATTTTAGTGGCGGAAAATTCCGCCACTAAATTTTTCCAAGAAACATCTAGTGTTTATCGAGGGCAACATTTTCCGTTTTACTTAATGAATCGTGATGGCTTTTCACTACTTGCCATGGGCTTTACAGGAAAGAAAGCATTACAATGGAAGTTAAAATATATTGAAGCTTTCAACGAAATGGAAGAAACATTAAAACAAGGCTATTTAGAAGAGCCTGTAAATCCAAACGAACTACATTGTAAGACATATAAAGGTGTACCTGTTATAACCATTGGTGATTTTGCAGAAATAGTAAAAAGAAATAGAACAAGTATTCTATGGCATTTAAAAGATAAAGGCTTGCCATATCAACTATTGGAAAAGGAAGAAGTAACTGCCTATAAGAATGAAAACAATATTCCTATGCATAGTGCTATTTCTAAATTAATTGTATTCACAGAAGCTACGGCATACAAACTAACTTGTATTATGTACAATAATGTAGATCCTATTAATTTAACAATTGCTAAATACTTTAATAGGCAACCTGTAGCACCAGTTAAGTCTGTAGTGGCAATTGAAGAAAAAATAGGAATTGATTATGATAGTGTTAAAGAGTACATAGAGGAAATGGAAACAAACATATCTCTAATGAGAGGTATGGTAAAACATTTAACAGAGTTTAAACGTACAAGAGAAGAACACAAATATCAAATGAAACTAATTCGTGAAATAGGATTTAACATATTTGATGGCACAGGGGACTTAGAAAAAGCGGTTAATACTTGCATCCAATAAAAGAAAAATAACATTTGCCCCTTATTTGCCCCTTTTTAAAATGTAGAGTTTAAATAATATAGTAGTGGTGCGGAGTATTGAGTATAAACCCTCAATCCGCACCAAATATAAGGACCTACAGTTCGCTGTAGGTCCTTTTTCTATATCTGTATGAGCAGAGTTTTATGGGAGAGATATATGATTAAAAAAAGTATTGCTTTATGTATGCTTTCGCTAGCATTGTCTTGTCAATCTAGTTTGGCTGCATCAGTTGAAAATCAAGGTCAGACGTCAAGTGTTACGTTAGACTTACAAAAGTCAGATATGAAGGTGGAGTATCAAATTTTTGATCCTCTTTATAATGATCGGGATGAAAAGGCTCTTAAACAAATCACACGTTATAATACGTTAGAAACAAATAAGCAAGGTATTGGATATGGTAATCGAGATAAACCATTACGTATCGTAAGTCCTTATATGAGAAAGAATGGACACGGGGAGATTAAGTTAACTAATCCAGTTAATCTTCCATCCTACAGAACACGTGCAGATAAGAATAAAGCAAGTGATAAAGAATTTAAAGCCTTTCTAGAAAAGAATAAAGGGAAATCTTATGATCTGTATACGGCTAGAACTAAAGAGGAGATAAAAGAATCAATAGAGGCATTTTTTAAGCCCATAGAGTTAATTGAGTATCCTATTAATAATCCTAAGGATTATAAGCTAGTTGCTACGATTCCAGGGTTTCCTAAACAAATACCTAGCTTTGCAAAGAATATTCATCTGCATAGTAATCCCCCATTCTTGCAAGGTGGTTCATATGTACAACTGGCCTTTGGTGGTACACCAGATCAATTGAAGCCTTACATTGATGAGGCAAAGACTGATTCTAAAGTTGTCATTTCGAAATCGGATTTATCTAATGTATATGTAAAAAACTATGTTGATTCGAATATGGAATATGCAGATACCTTGAAAACCTTACTGCCTACATCGATAGTTGTTGTAAAAAATACAACAGTACCTATGGGTAAATATGTACAAAATCTAGTGGATAATCCTATTGAGAAATCTGTTGATGAAATATATGAATTAGAGAATCAAGTGTTGACTGAGTTTAATAAGATTAAAATTGATGGTGAAAGTAGCGATGCTAAGTATAAGCGTTATATAGAAACTCGAAAAAGAGTAGAGGCTGAGCGAGATATATTAAAACCTAAACAGATGGATACGGTAGGTTTAGATAAGAAGGAATATCCTATTTATACAGAGTTGGAGAATCGAAAACTACAGAAACAATATTTACATAGACTCTCTTTTAATGAAGATTCGGTAAAATTACCTGATGATTATGTAATATATTTATTTGATTTCGGTGGTAATTGGAATCATCCATATGCACTGGGGGCAGCAGTGAGTCCTGAGAAAAATTATATTATTTATTTCTGTCAGCGTGGTTAATTGTAGGTTTAATATTGTAATTAGCTGATTTAATCTCTTTATAAATAGTAATTATTAAAATAAAAAAATTATTTGCATAAAATATTTTAAAATATAAAATAATTATAGACATACTGGTGTGTCAAAAAGGGATTAGAGAGTTCGGCCAGACACAATATGATATAGTTCGAGAGATTTATATACAAATTAAGACATGTTACGAGAGAGACGAGTAACATGTCTTTTTTGTATGCCTAAAAACAGATGATGGTTCATTTTTTACTTATAAAAATGACTCCATTTTGTATTTAATTAACTGATAAATGTACTTAAAAATAAATAAAATATTGACATTAGAAATATAAACAGATATATTGACAGTGATATTCGTTTTCATAAAGAGAAATAGTGGAAATGAAATAATGACTATAGTGTAAGAGTTTTAGGAGGGACCTTTCAAATAAATAAGATGTATCAAGTTATTTTTAATATCAAAAAAGGTTGTTATACGGTTGTATCAGAGATTGCGAAGCGTACAGGTAAATTTAGTAGTGAGTTAAAGAGTTATACTGTGGCAGCATCAGCTCTTGCGGTGCTCGTTTCACTCGGTGGAATCGCCTCTGTTGATGCAACGAACTATGTCAATATTAGTGGAACTGAAGGAAGCATCTCTGCATCTGCTTCGAAAGGTATGTTCGGTGGTTCTAAAGAATTTAATTTTAATAGCGAGGGTATAAGTGTAACAGGTACAGATTATGCAGGTAACACTAAGAAAAATACTACTATTCAAGACGGTAAGGTGCGTGTAAGTAATGCAGCTTATGGAAGTGAACATTACACAGAAATCGATGGTGGTTCTGTACGTACAGAAAATCTAAAAGTTGTGCCTACAATAAAAGACTCCTTAGAATTCAAACAAGGTGGTCTCGTAGTGCGCTCCGAAGATAGCCGCTTTATTGTAAGCAAAAATGGCATTGATCAATCTGTAGATAATGGTCGTGGTCAATCTAACAGTGTGAAGGTAAAACAAAATGGTACTGTGTTCAGAACTACAAATAATGGTGCAACAGGTGCAACAGAAACCGTAATTGCTGGTAAAACAATCACTGCTGGAGATATCGTTATAAACGGAGAAAACGGACAATCTACTATTACAGGTTTAACAAATACAACGGTAGATGCACCAGATTTTGCCACTCAAGGCCGTGCAGCTACAGAAGAACAACTAAGTGCTGTACGCAAAGAAATTAAAGATAGTGGGAGAGTTATTAATCAACAAATTACGAATATAGATAATCGTGTTGATACTATAGAAACAGGTTTGTCTTCTGTTAACCAACGAGTATCAAACCTTGATACTCGCATTAATAAGGTTGGTGCAGGTGCAGCGGCATTAGCGGCCTTGCATCCTGTTAGTGGAGATGGTACTAAATTTGGTGTGGCTGCTGGTGTTGGTATTTATAATGGTCAAAAAGCAGTGTCAATTGGTGGTTCTTATAGCCCTAATGACATGACGACAATTAGTGTTGGTGGCGCTGTAGGAAATGGCGAAAATATGGTCAATGCGGGAGTATCCATTAAAGTGGGAGCCGGCAATGCTATGAGTAAGGCTCAAATGAATAATCAAATTAAATCCTTACAAGCAGAAAACAGTGCTTTAAAAGCTAAGGATGTTGCGCAAGATACTCAATTACAAGAACTTCGTGCAGAAATTGCTGCATTAAAAGCAAGTATGACAAAATAATATAGATGATATTGTAAATTTGTAGACAATTGTCTCCTAATATATTAGATTGAGTATATTAGCCGGTAATTTTATGGCCAGTATGGCTTCGGATACCTTTACGGCAAAAGAGATGCAATAAAAGTATAATTTATAAGGAGTGATGTCTTGAAGTATTTACGTCATGAATTAAACCAAGTAGAAAAGGAATATTTTAAACAATTTGGTGAAGATTCCTTAAATCGTGTTATACTCCATGATCCAAATACAAAGGATAAGCAAGAGATTCAAGATACGATTGATATTTTAAAAGAAGCGATAGCCAAAAATAAACCTCTAGAACAAGTGCCGGAGGATATGTGGAATCTTATTGAATTCTAATGTAAAAGACACATTGCAAATTATAGCAATGTGTCTTTTATGTTATAGATTATACAGTTCTGGTTTACGGTCCCTGAATATATTGATTTTGTTGCGAATGTCTTCGACAACATCGAAATCAATATTCACAGAATCAATACCCTCCTCGGTATTCATTTCTAATAGATTTGTACCCCAAGGATCGTATACGGCGGAGTGTCCCGTACTTTGGATGCGACCAACCGTGCCACAGCCGTTTACAGCACACACGAATAATTGATTCTCTATGGATCGTACTTCATTAAGTACTTGCCAGTGTCGTAGGCGCATAGTAGGCCATTGAGCTGGCACAAATAGCAATTCTGTATTTGGTAATGCGGCCATGCGCACTAATTCTGGAAAGCGGATATCGTAGCAAATAACGGTGCTACACGGAATGCCATCTAGCTCAAAATGTGTGGTGTGCGTACCGCCTGCGAAGTATTGATCTTCTTTCGCTGGACTAAAGCCGTGCATTTTAGAGTACTCTCCAACGAGCGTGCCTTCTCGGTTATAGGCATAGGAGGTATTGAACACCACATCATTTTTAGCAACTGCTACAGAGCCACCTACGATGTTTACGTTATGCTCTTTCGCAAATGTACTTAATAATGATTTAGTTCGCTCTCCATTTCTATCAGCGATGTTAATCAAGTCTTTAGATGGATAAAATCCAGTATTCCAGGTTTCTGGTAATACGATAATATCTGGGTTTTCAGAAAGTGATTGAACGAGTAATTCTTGAACACGAGTATAGTTATATTCTACGTCATTTACATGGACGTCCATTTGAATAATAGTTAGGCGTTTTTTCATAGTAAATCCTTTATTTGATGAAATGGTATCGTTTATGTGAAATATATTATAATTAAAATATTAAAACATTATTGAGTAGATTACAATCACGGGTAAACAATTCGCTAGTTTTTACTATTCTTCTTATAAATGATATAATATAAGTTATTAAATTGTGTCTATATAAAGGGGGACCTATGAAACGATTTTCATTGGTAGTGCTTTGCACAATTGTAATTGCTACAGTGTTAGCAGGATGTGGAATGCTTTCACAGCAAACGACAGAAACACAAACTAAAATGCCATCTGTGAAAGAGGTGACGATGGTACATCCATCGGGAATTCCAGTGCTCATGTATCATAAGATTGGCGATGATAAAGATAATGATGCGGTTATCCGAGAGGATTTATTCCGCCAGCAAATGAAATTCCTCAAGGATAATGGATACCATCCGTTGACGATGGATCAGTTATACGATTATGTAGTCAATGGTGCTGCGGTACCTGAAAAACCTGTAGTACTAACCTTTGATGATGGTTATGCAGATACATACTCTATCGTGTATCCATTGATGAAAGAATATGGCTTTGCTGCTACTGTTTTTGTTAACCCAGGCGATGTAGGCACACGACTTACATGGGAACAATTAAAAGAAATGAAAGATAATGGTATAACTATTTCTAATCATGGGTTCCAACATGTGGAAATGGGCCAACTTTCAAAATCGGCACAAATGGAAAATATTCAAAAAGCACAACAAGCGTTAGCTGATAAGTTAGGCATTACAGATAATCCTTGGTTCTGTTATCCCTATGGGGACAAAAATAAGGATACTGATGCTGCCACAAAAGACAGTGGTATAAAGATGGCTATGGCTATGAAGTCCGGTTGGGCTCATACAGGGGATAATCCATACAATATTTTACGTGTTTGGGTTGGTAATGCCGTAGACATCAAGCATTTTGAAGAACGAATTAGCACTGAACATTACAGTGATTTATAAGGAGATATACATTGTTTAAAAAGAATTGGGTAAAGTTCATCATTATGGTGTTCTTATTTACCGCAGTTACATCACCATTCGTGGTATTGTTTGGACCATTTAATAATGTAAAACGTGCCGTAATTGGTGCTATCTTACAATCTCGTCATCCTCAATACATTACATGGCTATTTAGCAACGATGAATTGCAATCTATTTTGGGGACAGTAGGTGTTGTAAAGAGTCAAGATTTGTTTAAATTTAATGCTCGCGAAGATAAAGACCTAAAATTGGAAAAAATTGAGTCTTCCCGTTATGTAGGGTACGTGCTTGAAATTCCAGATCCTCGTCGCATCCAAGTTGCGACAGCTGCAAACATCCAAGAAAAAGGGGATACCACAAGTAACATCGCTAAAATGAATGGTGCCGTAGCAGCTATCAATGGTGGTGGTTTTCATGATCCTAATGGTACTGGTACAGGCCGCTTGCCATATGGCTTTATCCTTCACGAAGGGGATTATATCATCGGTAAGGATGTAGGTCCTGATGAATCTGTTGATTTTGTAGGCTTCTCTAAATCTGGTAACTTGATTGCAGGCAACTATGATAAAACCGAATTAGCTGATATGAAGGCTATGGAAGGTATTACCTTTGGGCCGCCTCTTATTGTAGATGGTAAGAAGATGATCACTGATGGCGATGGTGGTTGGGGCGTAGGTCCTCGTACGGCCATAGGTCAACGTAAGGATGGTACTGTGTTGTTCGTTGTGATCGACGGTCGTCAACCAGGCTATTCCTTGGGTGCTACCTTGCGTGATGTGCAAGATGTACTTTATGAAAAGGGCGCATACATTGCGGCTAACCTAGATGGTGGCTCTAGCTCTACATTGTATTTAAATGGCAAAGTTGTAAATAAACCAGCCGATTTGTTAGGGGAACGGATGATTCCTACGGCGTTTATCGTGAAATAGGAGGAACAATGAAACCTTTTACGCGTGTACTGAGCGCCTTTGCAGTAGGCATTCTACTGCAAGGAGGGGTGTATCTGTACCTTGATCAATATATGTTTGCACCGACTACGGATTTTAACGTCTCTGGTGCGTCTAAGGATGACACGAAAAACTTCCCCGACGTAAAAGAGGGACGTAAATACGTATCTTATGACCACCAATTTATGGCTGTTGTTACAGATGAATCACTCCGGATTTATAAGGCTGGTGAAAGCAAGCCCACAACGGTTAATTTGAAAGGTCGCTCCATTAGCTATTTTGACTGGATGCCAGATCGTAACTACGCAATTATGGGCTTGTATACGGACAACAAGGTTGTTATGGCCCGACTTAATGCAGATGATCCGGAACACGAAGTAGATACAGAACTTGAAGATGTACCAAAGGGAAGTCGTATTGTTGATGCGGCGTATTCCGAAGCGACAAATGTGGTGTACATGAAGGTGAAAGTCCGTGAAGGTGCATACCGGATTTACAGAACTGATGCAAACTATGATACGCGTCGCGTTTACATGCAAGCTACGGATATTGGTCGTATTGCTGTATTCTATGATGAAGATAATTTCTTCTATGATAATGCTAAAACTGGCGATATCTTTATGTTTAATGGTATCGAAGGTGGCTGGCGTGTTATCAACCCACCTGGACGATTCCGTTTGCTTGGTGTAGATACTAGCAAGACCATCTATATTGCTCGTGTCGATGAAGATAATAATGTATTAACTGTATACTCTGGTAAATTAGGCGTAGGATTTAAACCTATTTATAAATATAATAATCCGACTACCTTGTCTGAAGTAACCATGAATGCTGTGAAAGAAATTATTGCCAATGGCAGTGATGATACGACCAAAGTAACAGAAGATAACGATAAATCATCTAAAGACTCTAGCTCTAAGAAAAAGAATTAATATAAAGCCTTTATAATCGCAGGTTATAAAGGCTTTATTTATAAAATTATTTAGTTTTATACGACATAATTCAAGTTGAACTCATATTTATTTCGTTATAATCGGTATATGAGTATATGAGATGGTGATTTAACGGGCGACGATAATACATGAGAAAGGCGGTTGTCTATGAATATATTGTTTGTACGGCTCAGCTATATTGGTGATATACTGCATGCCACAGCCGCCGCAAGGTGGATAAAGCAACAGTATCCGAATGCAAAATTACATTGGATTGTTACACCTAGCATGGCTGAACTATTAGAACATAATCCTTATGTAGATTATATAATTCCTTGGGAACGGGATGAATATGAGGCTCAATCAAAAAAATTACATCTTCGTACCATGTGGAACATGTGGTGGGATCTACGAAAACGATTGAAGCCATACCAATTCGATATAGCCGTTGATGTACAAGGTAGGCTCATTACGGGGCTTGTATTATTGGCATCTGGTGCACCTATACGGCTAGGATTAGGTGGTACTAAGGAACTGAATTGGTTATTTACTAATTACAAATCGAAGGATAGGTCAAAACATGTTATAGAGCAATATCTTGATGTAGCTAAATTACTGCCAGGGGCATTAAATAAAAAAATTATTCCTGTTGAGACTGAGAATATGGAGCTAATGGACCTTATTGTGACAGATGAGGAGCAGCAACAAGCTAAGTCTGAAGTTGAAACGGCATTTAGAGAAAAAGATAGGCCGTTGATTGGTTTAGTTCTTGGTTCATCATGGCAAACTAAATCTTGGCCTCATGAGAAGTGGCAACAACTAATTGATTCCTTGGCCTATAGAAGTAATTTTATATGCTTTGGGGGGCCAAAAGAAGCACAAGAGTTCAAAGATTTGATGCAACATGTAGAGAAAGAGGACTTGCCAGTTTACAATAAATTAGGTAAGACTACTTTACGTGAAATGGCGGCTCTTCTTGGTGAATGTGATGTGATAGTGGCCTGTGATACGGGTGCACTACATATGGCAGTAGCTCTACAACGCCCTGTAATCGCCCTATTTGGCCCTACAAACCCCGCAGAGTGGGGACCTCTAACTGGAACCTATAAAGTGCTACAAAATCATGATATGGATTGCTTAGGATGTCGTAAACGAAAATGTCCTAAAGGGAAATCATACTGTATGTCTGGTATCGATTCCGTTATGGTGAAGGAACATATTATTGAATTAATAGGCACAAAGGGTTAGACTTAATTAAGATTAAAAGCATATGGAGTTAGTTAGATTAGCCTGTAATATTGGATAGTCTAATTGACAGAATAGGAGTATATAATGGCAAAATTTAAAATTCAAAAAGGTTTATCCGATGCAGAAATGATGAAGCAATGGGGTGGAGATGATAACTTTGAAGAAACTATGATGCAGGCGGAACGCAATGCAGCGAAACCTGTGATTCATCAAAGTCCTAAACAAAACCAAGACGCATTCTATCGTGAGTTTTTAACTGAAAAGGTGGAAACGCTTATCGGTAAGATGTTGTTGGATATTAAAATGGAGTATTTTAAAGAAGGAGAAGGGGCATTCTCTATTCAAGTAAAACGAGATGGTAAGAATATTGTCCTTGAAACAGCTCCTAAAAAGGTAAAATAAAAACAGGTATATTTGAAATAGAAAATGTATATTCATGAATTTTAGATTGTCTTCACCAGTTATCATAAAAAGTGATAACAAGGATTGCAAATCAAGATAATTCGTTGTACTACATCAATAAATACTGATATACTTCTGTACATAAATAAAAATTATAACGATATGATGATTGGTTTGCTTTTGAATTCTCATTAACATACTCATTTGGTAATGATTAAAAATGCAAGATAAAATCTAGCATAACAGGTTCTTTTTGTGACTTTTTTTACACTTTTATATCAAAGATGCATGCTTTTTGATGATAAATAAGCATAATATACTTGTTGACAAAGAATTTTATAAGTAGTCTAATATAAGTATGTTCCAATAATTCCTAGCATATTTTACCTACGTAAGTAGGAACTATAGGAATTGTTGATAAATAGGTATGAGATAGTCATTGAGTGTATGTATAAAATTACATCACCTAACTATTTCGAATTGGAGGATTAACATGGCTAAAAAATTAAGAATCTGTGAAACCGTTCTTCGTGACGGTCATCAATCTATTTTGGCAACACGCATGCGTTACGAACAAATGGAACCAGTGCTTGGCCTTTTAGATGAAATCGGTTATGAAGCTCTTGAATGTTGGGGCGGCGCTACTTATGATAGCTGTCTTCGTTTCTTGAACGAAGATCCATGGGAACGTCTTCGCAAATTAAAAGCTAATGTAAAAAATACACCACTACAAATGTTGCTTCGTGGCCAAAACTTGTTGGGCTACAAACACTACTCTGATGATGTAGTAGAAGCATTCTGTAAAGCTGCTGTAAAAAATGGTATCGACCGTATCCGTATTTTCGACGCATTGAACGATCCTCGTAACATGGAAGCTGCTATTAAATATTCCAAAAAAGCAGGCGCACACGTTCAATCCGCTATGGTATACACTATTTCTCCAGTTCATACAACTGAAAGCTTCTTGAAAGTTGCTGAAACTTTGGTTGAAATGGGTACTGATTCCCTTTGCATTAAAGATATGTCCGGTTTGTTAGGACCTGCTGATGCATTTGATTTAGTTTCTACTTTCAAAAAACGTTTTGGCGATTTGCCAATCGACTTGCATAGCCATTTCACTTGCGGTCTTGCAAGTACTACATACTGGGAAGCTGCTAAAGCTGGCGTAGATATCATCGATA
>ERZ773003.187-NODE-187-length-50793-cov-7.835804_pt1 | contig 50793 bp, 54 predicted proteins | sample MGYA00580668_ERZ773003 | MGnify/ENA primary metagenome ERZ773003 (study PRJEB29015, sample SAMEA2738002) | human oral metagenome | biome: human oral; feature: human-associated habitat; material: dental | place: China | collected 2126 ...
TCTACAAACTATGTAAATGAAAATTCATTCATTCTATAAACTATATTAATATATTTTATCATATATTTTTAGTATTTTCATATATTTAGTTAAATTCCAGTAATAATCATTGTGGCCATGTTTTTACACAGAATGATTATATGCAAAAATCATCAATAATAACATATAAATTTTGACGTTTATTTGACGTCAAAAAAAATAGTGGCCTTAGCCTAGAAAATCATCATTTCTTGGACTAAGGCCATTTTAAGTCTAAAAAATCGGTAAATATTAAACTAATCGAGTTCTGTCAATCTGAACAATATACCGTTTCGAAATAACATTTCACAGCGATGGTTATTTTCATCAACTAATGTTGCTTCAAACAAACCTTCTTCTGGAACTTGAATATCTTCTGCAAAATTGTAAGTCTTGTTGTTAAATTCAAATGTCTTTGCCATTTTTTACTCCATTTTTAATACCGCACCGCCAATATCAATTTTATAAGCATCAATTATTTTCTTTCGTATTTGCTTAAATTCTTTTCCGTGTCCTTTAAAATGACACTCAATAGTAGCATGTGCTAACTCGTGATAAATTGTATCTATAGTAATACCATCTTTATGATTATCTGTACTTAATTCAATTAAACAAAAATCATCATTTGGATAACAATATGTCGTGCCTAATAGCTTTTTACTTCTTCCGATATATTTATGTATTAACAAATCAGGTTTAAAAGAATAGCCCAATGCCTCAATATTAGCTATTGCTTTTAGAAATATATCAGCATATGGCATCATATCATCATCAAGATATAACGTACTCATAATGTTTTCTTCCAATAATAAACTATTAGTTGGCTGTTGCAAACCGTGCAACTCGGAGATATTTGGATCACCTACCATCTCACAACTTTAACCAATGCGGATGCGCCTTTAAACTCTGAACCTTTAAAGTGTGCTAAACCCTCAAAGCGTTTATCTTCATAACCTACTGTTTCATATACTTCACCATTAGTCATTACAGTTACACCAGCTAATATGCTATGTGGTTTATCTAACTTGATTTTGTATACATCGACTTTTTGTTCATCTGTGTTAGCAACTACCGCCGTTCTATCAGATTTTTCTGTTGCTGCTTTAGGTAAATTAGGGTTGCTATGTGCAATATCCTTTTTTACATTTTCTGCAGCTTGTTCAACTGTTGGTGCTTGTGTGTAATAAGTCGCTATCGGTTGAGTTCTTTCCTTTTTGGAAATAACTTCCTGTGCTTCTGTTTCAGTAACATGAATTGCTTTTGACAATTCTGTAGGTGATTTAGCCTGCTCTTGTGTAACAATAACAGGCTTTTCTAATTCTTTTTGTTTGTAATGATATATCAGCACACCTACAATAGCGATAAAAACGCATAGGGCAATCGCTATGGCTATTTTGTAGTGTTCCTTGATAGTTTGTACCAACTTACTAATTAACATGGCTTACACCTCGTTTAATTAAATTTAGTCTAAATCGTTCCATCGTGCATCATAACCACGTACATCTACATGCACAAAATCTTGATAGTAATATCTGCCAATGCCAATTCCTTCGCCTAATACTTCGCTTGCACATTCTTCTGCTAAATTAGCTAGATAATCTACATCGATTCCATCATATGTAATATCTGCTGCCGTACCCAGAACGTGTTGAGAGTTAGATACACCACCTACTTCTGTGTTATGGGTAGGGCAACGATAACCACTCAAAATATATACAGGAACACCCAAGCGTTCACGAATTGCATCTAGCAAATCCACCAATCGTTTATCAATCACATGGTCTAGGCAAGGTGTGCCATCATCATGAAATCCGTGATTGCCACATTTACACGCAAATTCGCTTTCATCAAAATATTTACCAACTTTCATATTCATATCTCCTTTACTAAAAGAGGGTGCTAATATTAGCACCCAATATCTTCCTTTTTTGTTTCTTGTTCTTTCATGTATTGGGAACGCTTAACTCCACCAGTAGCACCGATATAACCACCCAATACACCGACTATCACGCTTGCCAAATCCTTTTGTTCAAGATAGATAGTCATGATTAACGCACTAGCCAAGGCAATCAGCGTAATCATATCTTCATAGTTAATCTTCATTTAATCGCTTCCTTTACCGATTTAACGAACCCTATCACCTGTTTAAATAATTCAATCGCACGCTTGAACCACCTCGATTCCACCAATTCCAGTTCAATCATATTCTCTACACAACTAGCTAATTCAATCACTATGGGAATAAGATACATTCCGGTGCTTAACAACATATCGATGCGTCCTAAGAATATTAATTCTACATCTGGTAATGCTAAAAGAATAAAGGATATAACGAATAGCCAAGGATATGATTTGACCAATTTTTTTGTCATATCCGCCCTAAGTTTGTTGCTGACTAAAAACCTACGTTTCTTGCCGTTTATTTCCAGCGTAGCCCATCCACGCCACAATAAAGCTAATAGAGTATTAGTAATGGTACACGGTCTATTTGTTGCAATATTAAAATTGCGCACCTCGACCAAGATGCGCAACATGGTGTCAACAAATATCAATGTGAGTGTACAAAATATCGCAACAGATATTTGCACAAGTTCTTTTTCGTTAACAGCCATAATTGATGGCGGAGCAAATACTTCAATCATACATCCCCAATCCTTTCTATAATTAATCGGTTCGTGCTAAATCCTAAATGATCTCTACTACTTATCTGATTGTTGATATTAAAAATAATAAAATTTCTAAAATCTATTTTTTGAGTTGTAATAGTAATTTCAATATTATTAGAGGTTTGCATTGTTAAATCATGATATTTCTTATCTCTCCCCTCGGTTAATATGCGGTATTTACCTTTAGGTAAAAACACATACCATCGATTGAATTTATCTACATTGCTAGATTCCCACTTCCATGTAGTGAATTCCATAGGCTCAACTTGCACATATCCTCTGTCTCCATTGGGTTTTAGTACATTTAGCGGAGTTGGATTGTTTGAGATACGTGCATAATAATCTTCTCCATTAAAATGGACACAGATGTAATTACCACCTGTGTCCTTGCTATTAGAAGTTAAATTAAATGTATGCTCTTCTCCATTTGGTCGTTTTACTTTTATTACTGCCATTATTCCACCCACAATTCTGCGCCGTTTGCGAATGTAATTCTGTTTTGTTGCCGTTCGCCATATATCTTATGCCAGCCTTTATTTTGACCTTCGCTAAAACCACCATAATATATTCCGTCAACTCCGTTATCCGCCATAAATAATCGTCCACGCCATTGACCATTACCTTGACTATATTCAAATAGAATCCCATTTTGAGGGGCCCCATTAGATTGAGCGACCCTTTTGATAATTAATCGATTAGCATTATTATCTGACCAACTGTCCATTTCAGAAGTATCTTCATAAGACATAAATCCATATTTTGCGAGAATACTACCATTTTCTATTGATTGATTTCCATTTTTCTTTAAATATGAATTATCTGCATCTTTTTTAGAAACCAGTATCCCTGTAGAAGATGCATCATCTTCGGTTAAGATTCTAAAAGTTTTGTTTTTATTAGCATCATAATAACCAATTGAAGTACCGAGAAATACAGTTCGGTTATCGCTCATACCAAATTCAATAGAATCCCCAGTTGACATCTTAACGGCATGATGAGCGCTACCTTTAGTATCCATTACTTGAACAGATGTATTGTTAGGCATGATGATTGGGCCCTTCATCTTGCCACCGCTAAGCCCTAGATAATCAAGGTTCTTTAACCGCTGCATATTGATTGAGTTTTCAAAATCGTAATTTGGGTCCCCAACATAAATATTAACTTGGTGACGTTTGTTAGGCTTTTGGGTTAGTACCGCAAAATAGAACTTGCCATTGCAATAGGCAATATCTTCTATTTCGGTTTCACGGTTAATTTCAATAATCTGTTTAACCGTACCGAATGGTGTACATTCAACTAAACTGCCTAGCGTTGCGGACATAATAGCACCATTCAACATGAAAGCTCCATTATTGTTCATATCTGGATAGATATAATCGACTTGATAAGTCTTGAGCTTTTTGAAGCCATCATTATACAAATTGATTGTCCGTACTCGTTGATTGCCGGCGATAGGTACAATGGATACATATGTCCGTGTAATCGGATCATAGTCAATGTTGAATACCTTTTCTTGCAATGTAACAATATTTTCGATTGCCATAGTGTCGGCATTGATAACCGTCAAATTATTGCCATTTTTTAGTCCATTTGCAAGGTAAATCTTATTGGTGTACCGATTGTACGTCATAGTATTACAATGCCCTAGACGCTCAGAATCCGTAAATTTATAGGTACCTACTTTTTCAAAGGTGTCAGGATTGAGTTCATAAAGAATTTGATTAGTACCCTCACCATTGATACAAGCCAGTACAAATACATTCTTTTTGGAATTGTAAGTAAACCCTTGGCATTGGTTTACTTCTGCATCATAAGTAATATTTTTCACAAAGGCTATGTTTGATGCCCCTTTTAACATTGGTGTTTCTGTAGGATAATACGGCTTGATGTTGGTATATACGCCCATATCCATTACAGAGCCTACTGTATTAAAGGTTAAGTGTTCAGTTAGTTTATATTGCCCATTTGGGACTAATAAAATTTTATTAGCCAAATTATCATTAGCACGTTTAAATGCTGCCGTATCATCCGTTACACCATCACCAACTGCACCAAAGTCTTTTACAGATACGATACCGTTTAAAGAATTTTTAGATACAAATGTTGCTGCCGCTTCTGTCTTGGTTACGATTCCCTTGCCACCCGGCACTGCGATTTCCTCGGCTTTCGATGCTGCTATTTCAGCACGCTTGGCCGCATCTTCTGCTTTCTTAGCATTGCCTACACTAGCAATTTGTTTATTGTTAATATCAGTCTTAATAGCATCTGCTTTTGTAACCAAATCATTAATATTTTTCTTATCGGTTTCCGCCTGCGCAGCATATGCTTTCGTATTATCTGCAAGTGCTTTGGTTTTCTCAAATGTATCAGCACTTTGGATAAGAGCTGTATTTGCAGTCGTCAATTTATTATCCACCGTTTGAGATAAGGCATTGATATTGTCGTTAATGGCTGTTAGCTTTGTTGCATTATCTTGCACTTCATTTGCCTTAGTCTCTGCAGTTAACGCGGCTGCAATTGCTTTTTTAGATGCCTCAATGGAATTATCGACTATATCACGTGCAACTTGATTTGGATCTTCATCGGCGCCTACACGAATTTGCAACGTACGGTCTAATTGTTCTTTTAATTCTTGTAGAATCAAAATAACTTTATCGCTCATATTTTCAATGCGGTTGTACGGCCATTTATTGGCAAGTTCTGTGGTCTGAGAAATTGGGGTTTGTCTAATTAATATGATTTTGTAATCAGCCGGCAACGGATCACCTACACTTGGATATGTCAGCGTTTTATTTTGTGCGTCATATGCAATATTTCCTGATTGCTTAAATTGTTTACCATCACCATCAATTAGGATGATTGACACGTCTTTAATATCATTAAAGTCATATGGCCAAATAAAGGTCTTATTCACCCCGTCGCATTGGTATTGAACTGTTGGATTGTTGACTTGTGGAATCACAATATCCCGCCTTTCTTTGCATATAAAGAGGACTACCTAAAACTAGGTAGTCCTTACTTTTACTGTTTCTTTTTCTTTTCCTTTTTAGTTTTTAAACGCTTGTCTAACAAAATCGACATGAATACATCTTCAATCTTGGCATTCGTATCAGTTAGTCCTACACGCAATAACGTCCAGAATGCATCGGTTACGGTATCACTAAAACCCGTTATCCGGTTAGAGACCTGACTGAGCGAACGGCCTACATCTACGAAATCTTTATTATTACTAGAAATGGCTTGTCCTGTATCCCATAATTTCTCAAAGATACTTAATCCCATTACGGTATTGCCTTTATTGTATGGACGTTCTCCTAAAATAAATTTCATACCCATAGTAGCTATATCTCTTACTAATGGAATCCCCATAGTTCCTTGTTGTACAAATTCTTCGGCAAAAGATTTTGCAATAGATTCTGGGTCATCATCGTCACCATTCGTCATGGCTTTATAAATTACCATGCCAATTGCTTGTGAAAATACAGTCCACCATAGCATTCGTGCAAATTGTGTCCAATCCCCTCTATCTTTACCTGCATACCAACCTTCTGCAATGATATTGTAAAGAGTATTAGCATACGAATAGAATGGTACAAATAATTGTGTTAATGGACTTCTAGCTCTTTGAATAGCTGCCGCGTCCTTTGTATCACCGCTCCCGAATATATCCCGTATTGCTCGGTCACCTGCTTCAATTGCTTGTTGGTTAATCCACTCAGTACTTAACCCTTCCTTAGACTGAAGTTCAACAACCTTTTGATCATAAGCAAATTTCCAAACCGGAATAGATAATGCGAAGTCTGTTTCCGTAAGTAGTCGGAATCCCATGTTGTTAATTTCATCACGGATTTCAGCACCTTTTTCAAATTTATAACCGCCAATATTCTTATCATTAATACGGAGCCCTTTTCCTTGGATGCTTAATCCTTTTTTGAGGTCTTTATCCAAAGTTTGAATGCGTTCCCTCATAAATATGGACTGTTCCATTACGAAATCGCGGGTATTATTATAAAGCTCTGTCCCATGTCCATAGAACCCTACGCCTGCATGATCAATAGCACGGAGCACATTTCCTGCCCCTATTCGGTATATAGCAACAGGAATATTCAATGCATTTTGAATTGCAACAGATACGCGTCCTGCCATAACAGCAGTCGATGTATTCCGTTTTAATGTCATTACTACTTTGCCGAATGCATCTAATTTAGCGGCTTCATCTTTCCAATTATCACGAACCCAAGTCCGCAAAAATTGATAAGAGTTCATTCCGAATTTCTCAACAATATAATTTTGAAACTCTTTGTTAGCAACTAATCTATTTACATCGGTCACAGCTTTACGCATGGTTACATGGTTAATAGCTTCTGTAATTGCATTAGCAATTACATCAAAATTAAGCAATAATGATTTATCCTTAACTACATCTAAGCGGCTTTTAGTAGCACTCATACCAGTGCCTAAGATAGCATTACTACTAACCATAGTTTTTGCGATGTCTTCTACTTCCTTATCAGATATACTTGCATTGACTTCTGGATTATACACAATTGGGTAATACTGTCCAACGATAGTTCTACCACCAATAGTGAATGTGATACCTTCTTCTTTCTTCAATGGATTCCCATAAAGTTCTTCTTGAACTTTGCTACGTTCAGCATAAAAAGAATTGATATGATCCCATGTGCGAATAATGAATTCCCAGTCTTTATCGGTGAGAATTTCTTGAAAGGCTTTTTCCATACCCACTTCATTGGTCTTAGCTGTTTCCATTGCCCGTTGGCGGTTACGTTCTGTTCCCCAGTTCAAGGCTAATGCAATTACCTGCTCTTTGGTTAGATTCCGCAATTCCCCAACATCGTACATATGCTTATTTCGGATGTTAAATAATTCACGCTTACCATACACAGAAGATACATCTTTAGCCAATCTACGCATTGAAATTTCTTTACGTTCATTAAAGGCTTGTGTTGCACGGCTAATCGGGTCATAGATGTATTTCACTGCACTAGGTCCTAGTCGGCGCAAGAATGTTTCAACTTTGAGCAATGATAAATTGCCCTTATTGATAAGCCCTGCAACGGCTTCCAAACCAGTTTGATTGTTTTGTGCGTTAAATACATTCCCATTAATTTTGCCAAATGTATCGATTGCTTCCGTTAATATGCCATCTACTGCATCATCAAATGTAATTGATTCACCTTTATCATTAAGAATAGTAGAGCCTTCATAGGCATTGCGGCCATTTTTATACATGCCTGTCATTAATTCTTCTAATGTGTTCAATTGACTCACTGTAAGATTTTTAAATGACATAGGCGTATTACTAAAGAATAGCTGTACAATCCATGGGTCAAGGAATGTAATACTTTGGTCACCTAGAATATCCGCATCAGGATCTAATGCATTAATAACAGCATTCATACTAAAGCCATCTACTGGTTCTAGTCCATCATATTTGGTAAGCCCCATTTGATAAGCCATATGAGCATAGAAGTATCTCATGTTAGGTTCAATAGTAATAGGATTCTTAGGTCGTGTCATTCTGTTTAGATTATCAAGTAACTTAGTTCTTAACTTCTTAATACGGAGCGCATTGTCAAACGCTACACGGGCCCTCGCTTGATTCAAAAGTTGTAACTGTTTAGCTTGTAAAGCCTCTTCCAGTTTATTGACTGCCAATGCCCTATCAGCACGCTTACCCTCACGAATAGCTTGGTTTTGATATTTCTTATATTGGCTAGCTTGGGATAAGGTCAAATCGCCTAATTCCTGTCTAGCACGGTTCATATAATCACTTATCACACCTACGCCACTATCACGAATAGCACGTACATTATTAATGCGTTCTTGTAATTGTGCTTTTAGCCTTTCAATATGATTCTGTGCGGAATCAAGTTCTTTTGATACAGCGCCTAATTCTTTAGCTACCTTTTTGTTATCATCAATAATTTGTTTTTCGATTGGTTCTAACTCAGATTCAATTGTTTCTGAATTAGGGTCAAGTCGATTTAACTTATCGAGTAGTTCCCAATTGTTAGCAAGGTCACGATTGGTTTGTGACTTGATGATTTTTGCTTCCTCTTCAGTCAACTTCATTTGGCCGTCTGAAGACAACAACCATTCTTCGGCAATTTCTATATTAGATTTACCAATATGGTTATCTTCAATGAATGTCTGTTCAGCAGATTCCATAGCCTGATTAACAGCTTCATTAAATGTAAATCCTGTTTGCTCACGCTCTGCAGATTCCAATTCTTTTAGTGTTCCGTATCGAGTATTGGCTAATGCATTTTTACCAAATGCATTATAGCGTTGATGGTCTTTGTATATTGGGTACTGTTCCATTAAACGCTTTTCAATGTCAGCTTGAATAGAATCTTTTTCATCGTTCCATTCTTTAATTGGACGACTTTCCAATTCCTTTATATACCGCTTCATAACACGCTCTTTCGCCATTTCCCCGACGTCGGCAATATAGCCTTGAACCTTTGCTTGTTCAGCTTCATCGAGCTGTTTAAATAACTTACTGGATTCAAATTGTTCAAGTGCCTGTTCTTTTGTGTAGGCATCTATATCTTCTTGGGTAGCGATCATGCGCGCCATAATATCTTGGATTTCCTTAGGTGGTAATCCGCCTAAGCGTGATACTGCACGATAGATACGAGTTAACCACTTAGAGAACATTCTGAATACACGTTGCAATCCTTTAGTAGGCGCTTTACCTTCACGAAGGTATGCTTCCCATCCACGTGCAAATTTCTCGTGTGCTTTGGTGTTGTCTACGTTTTCACCATCAACCCAACCGCTCCACTCTTTGAGCGTGTTCCAATCATCAAGTAATTGTTTTGGTGCATTGTCCATAGATGCTAGTTTTTGAATATCATCAAAGAATACATGGCCCATTTCGTGTAAGAATGTACTTTTATCAGCGGTTTTAAAAATACTAATGATACGTTCGCCATCGCTCATGATTTCTGTCATGCCATTAACAGATTGTTTGTACATATTAGGATTATTGATATCAAATTCACCACTATTTTTTACATTCTTAACTTGATTAGGCTCAAAAGGTACATAAGCTACACCACGATTTATAACAGTACTACCATATCCGCCATCTGCACCTTCATCAACAATTATGCCGTCATAGTCATACCCTTTATCTTTGATGAAATGGTATAAGTCTTCTGCATCCGTCCAGTCTGGTAACCCTGTGTTTTCATTCAATTCAGTACCATTAGAAACCCAACTATGTTCTGTTTCTTCACCTTCTTCATCATATCCACCATCTTGGTTTAAAAACTCATCTTCAAATATTTCTCTTGCTTTAGAGTCTCTTGTATCAAATGGTTTTTCCATTTTAATATACACAGCATGTGTCGTTGGATTATCTACCACTTTACCAGTAGAAATAGAGGATGCACTAGGATTTTGATATCTATCTGCATATTGTTCATTCTCTGTAAAGTAGTTTGCTCCTTTTTTGAATGTATCAAAATTCCCATTAGGTGTTCCATGATACATCACTTTTGGCGTTCCATCTGCATTAACCACTTTAGAATTACCAAACCACTTTTTAAATTCTTTTGTTTGTATTTGGTCTTTCGGTTCTTTCACATATACATCTGGGTTGTCTGCCTGCTTGACATTTTCAAGCATATCACGTACAGTAATAATAGAAGGATTACTACTTCCATTTGACTTCCCATTAGCGGAAGGGGGCGGTAGTAATCCTTCTTTGTCTATATAAATATCATATAATTCTGTTAATTTAGGTTGCAAACCTATATTATTTTTATCCTCTTCTACCACTAATCTAATAACGTATAAATTCCCATTAAGACTAACAGGAACATACAATCTATGGTAAAAATCTATATTATTTTTATGCTTTTCACCTTTTGTAGTTGGATTTTGCGTTTTTTTAGTATTTGATGTTGTTTCTACTAGAACAGCATTGTTTAAAATATTGTTCAAATCATGTACAACTGTATTTCTAATTTTACGTTCTTTATTTGATGGTTTCTTTGCACCATTAGCAATATGGTTAACATTATATGAATGTATTATGTTAACTATTGTTTCATTATTCTTATCATTCCAATTGGTATTAACGAGATTCTTTATATATTTTTTTAGCTGCTTTTTATCCAAAACGCTTGCATTTGTAAACAAATGGTTTAAATCAACAATATTTAATTTTTGTTGCAAATCAAGATTTGGATTAATTTGCATATAACCTTTTTGATTGTCATACTTAGCATTCATACGAATTACAAGAGTATTCAACCAATCCATAGCCGTATAGCCACCTCTACCGCTTTCACGCATGTATTGTGCCATTACATCAGCATGTTGTGCCATCAACAACGCATTAGCTTTTGCCGTTTCACGTTGTTTTCTATCTGTGCTTTCACCAATCGCTTTAACTACTTTGTTGTACACTTCATAGCCACTCTTGGATAATTGCATCCGTAACGCTATATCGTTATCCGCAAGTTCAAACAGCTTATCTCGCATAGATTCTAGCGATTCAATTTGTTTGAGCGTATGTTCCATGTCAGCATAATGGGCTCCTGCTTGATTAAGTGCTTCAGGATTATCAGCTAATGCACTTTGAGTTCGAGCAAGACTTGATTGATATGCCATTCGTCTACGTTCCACATTAGAACGTGGTGGCTTATTTTCACCTAACCATGTAGGATTGATTCCGCTTGTACGTGCCGTTTCTAAATCGGCATCCATTGCATCGAAATCACTTGTATATTGTTCCCTGTATTGCTCGGTTAATTCCTTATACATATTGTTAAATGTTTGTTTAATATGTGTCGGATCCGCAAGAACCACATCAAGCATTTCTTTGTCTACATCGGATACTTCATCAAAGTAAGAACGGATAATATCATCCTTAACATGTTTTGCACGCTTTTCAGTATCATCCTTAACTAGCTCTTTGATGGCATGTACTTCTTCTTTTGCACGTTCAAGTGTTTTCATGGATAATCCACCACGCGTAAAGTAAGAGGATTCTTCCAATACTTTTACCGTTTCTTCAGATAAACTACCACTTAATTGAGCATAGGAGCCAATTGGAATTTCGATTGGAGCATCAGCCGTAATTGCTTTGGATACTTCCTCTTGTGTAGTAAGTCCTGCATCCACCATATTACGGATAGCCGCTTGACCTTCTGCAGTTTCAGCCATTTCATTGACATTGATATAAGCCGTAGACACGCCTATATTATCACCCTGTGCTTGTACGATTTTACCGTAGAGTTCAGGGTTTTCTTTTGCCAAATTATTAGCCGCAGCATCGTTTTTAAGGTTCTGCATGATAACATGACCGTTCCGGTTCTGTTCTTCCATAACAGCCATGTGCTGTTCTTCTGGGGATAACTTTTGAAAGTCTTTAAAGGCTTTCATTGTGCGGGCACCACTAATGCCGCCACCAATTGCGCCTAACCCAACAACAGCCGGTAGTGCTTGCCACATAGCCTCACCGGCACCTACAAACATATCGCCTGCAGAATATGGGCCCTCTTGATCATTAGACTTGCGCCATAAGTTATGTTGTAACTTTTCGTTAACGTCTTGTAGGCCTTCCTCAAATAGTTCTGGAGCGCCAGCCTTAATAGAACTCTTAGCCGCCTGTGCAGCAGTAACACCAATACCACGATTAAATGTCTCAGCTGCATTAGTAGTCCCTCTTGAAACTGCATTGGCAAGTGCGGACTTAGGAGCGATTTTAGATGCCGCTTTACCAATAGCACGAGTGGCTACAAATTCAATCCCAGCATCAATAGCAGCAAATGACATGGCATACTCTTTCGCTTCTTCATTGGAATATACTCTATTACCGCTTGCATCTTTTTTGTTAATAAGTTCTAAGTACTTACTTCCGAATGACATTTGATACATTTGTTCTGCCATACCTACTTGTATACCAGTATTCAAACCAACTAATGCACCCGGAATGGCACCCTCACCACCAACTGGTGCTGTAGCAGCAGCTCCAGTAGCTGCACCTAACGCCATACCTTCTGCAGCACGATTTGACCCTTTAATAGCATGTACAGCCATCATATACCCTTGGGCTGCAGTTTCTCCAACAACAGATTCTAATATATTACTACCGTCAGACTGCCTGTATTTAGATAGATTTTCGTCTAACCGATTGATTTCGGCTGTTAGTTCAGCAATCTTATTAGGGTCGTTTTCTTGCGATAATTTATACCCAGCTTGGGCGCGTAAGATTTGGTCGTTCATAGACCAAACATTCTGTTGAACCGCATCAAATACGCCGTGAGTATTATTAATGGATTCAAGATTGCGTAATGCAGTAATTGCTTCAGCAGAACTTTTATAATTTATAGTGTAAAGTTCTGGATACATATCACGAATCTCTTGAATCGTTTTGCCCCTATCCATTTGTGCAGCAGCCAATTCAGCACGTCTAATACCTTCTTGGCCACTTGCCATAATTAAATCCGGATTAATACCTAGCTTTTCACCACTATCAATGGCAGACCTGCTCCAATCCTCTTTATTCCATAAATATATTTGTTCTGCACGATGCATAGCCGGTTGTAATATCTCACTAGCCTTATTTACAAAGTTTTCACTTTGCTCCGGCGTTACATCTGTTTGTGCTAATGCATTTAAACTATTAGTATCTATTGTAGCTTGCGATGGGTCCTTATGTAACCAATCATTAAATCCACTAGCGGCATTACCTATTGCCTTGCCATACGAATTATCGGTGGTTTCTTGTTGGACCGCACCTTCAAATGACGTATGTGCATTAGATTGAATGCCGAAAGTACCATTTGTCGCTTGTTCGGGTGTGATTTTATAGTTACCCATTATTGACCTAACCTTTCTGCCAATTCTTCCGGTGTAATTGTATGTGTATCTCCGCTACTATCTTTATAAACATAATAAGGTTGACCATCATCACCTGTAGTATTATATAACCCATACATACCGTTGGCAGCCAATTGAGCATTTGTATATGTAACAGCAGAACCTTTACCGCCGAAGAAATTTGCTATTTTGCCTGCGCCCCAGAACTCGCCTGTTTTGGTTGATGCAATTGCCTGTTGTGCCACTTCCTCTGCACCCCATTGTGCCATTTGTGCAGGTGACGGATCATATCCGTTCTTTTCTCTAAACTCTTGTACCTTTGGATATACTGCAGTAGACACGCCTTGCCATTCAACACCATCAATCTTCCTACCTGCTAGACTTTCTATGCTACTTTTCATGCCTTTCATATTAGGAGAATATTTACCTGTACCATTAGCATATTCATCAAATTCCTTATTAATTTGCGCTAATTGTTGAGGGTTAAAATACACGCCCATTTGTCCTATAAAATCATTTAGGTCATCCATGCTTTTAAATTGACCGTTAGCAATGGCGGTATTCACACCAAGTACATTTACCTCTTTAGCCTGCAATGCTTTTGCTGCAGCTTTATTTACAGAAATCTGTGCTTGGTTTAGTTGGCCTTGCATAGCTCTTGCATATTCCGGATGAGTAGCAGCATAATCCTGTCTAATCTTTAGCGCTGTTACATCTGTCCCACCGTTTTTAGCATCGGCAGCAACCATTTGTTCTACCTCTGCTTTTTGGTTTTCTAGCGCCACAGCCCGACTATGTGCAATTTGTTGCAATTGCGTAGCAACATTACGCTGAATCATTTCTTTACGTTGTTGAGCTTCCACCGGAGTTTCTTCATGAGTACCAGATCCCAAGCGTCCTTTAACTGATTCCAAATATTCTCGAATGCTTGGTTCATCCCCATTACCTTGCTTAGCATCCCATGAGTAATGTCCCCCGCTGTCTCCTATTGCATCAGGCGCTCCATCTTTCCATCGTTGCCCATTAGCTTCACCTGCATACCATGCGACAATAGCACCGTCAACGCCAAACCGTTCGGCATACTGACCCATTTTAAACGCCGCTACTTTCTTTTGCGCTTCTGGGTCGGACATATCAGCACCCGGGATTCCTGCTTCTGTAGACCATGAATCCCAATTATCAGGCATAATTTGGAATAGACCATATGCCCCTGTCCGACTATTAACAGCATTCGCATTGCCACCACTTTCTTGCCCCATGATAGCCGCTTTCAAACTATCAACAGTAATATTGCCAGTACTACCAGCTACCTTGCCAAATCCACTTTCAAATAATTTATTGGTAACTTTATTTAAAAGGTCCGGATCATATGGGTCAAATTCGCCAATAACATCACGAATCGTTTTTTCATTGCCTGTCGCCAATACCATACTGGCTTTACGTACCTTTTGTCGATACCCCATGATTTCCTTTTCGTCAATCAATCCAGATCCGGCAGCGGCATTAATCATTTTATTTGCACCATCTAAATCATCATCAGAGAGGTTCTTTTCAATCATGGTTACTGCAGTATCTTGCTGTGCTTTTTTAACTTGAAGATTAATCGTATTATCATCATATCCAAGATTAGCAAGTTGAGCATGAACACTACCACTTATTTGTTGCATAGTTTGTCCAAATGAATCCGGATTACTATTTACAACGCCATTATTAGCGATATTTTGAATGTTCATATTTAACGCCTTCATGGCGCTATCTTCATATTGACCGCGAACATATCGATTAATTGTATTAATCGTATTTGTCCTGTCATTATCAACCACTTTATTAAATGCATTAATCGAATCTGTCATTTTAAATCCGTATTTTCTCATGATTTCGTTTCGCTTGACAGATTCAATCTCGCTGTAATCAGTAGGAATATTTAATGCATTTTCTCCTTTACGGTTCATAAGACCATTATCAGGGTCATACATAGCCTGATTCATGGCTTCTGTATATTCATTAGCCGCATTTACTACATCTACCAATTCTTTTTGTTTTTGGATTTGTAGCATAGTCGAACCTAAATCACTAATCGCTTTGCCTAGATTTGACAATCCTTGTTGATTACCGCCATATGCCATTTCATTTCCTGCAGCTTGTGTGCCACCTTGAATTGTATTTAATTTTTGGGTTGGATCATAATTAACTAATTTCATATCCTACCTCATTTTGTAATCACGCTTAACAGTCACTACCGGCCCTTTATCTGTATACCCTACAGGGTCACCACCATATGTAGTCTTCATCTTACCACCTGCATATTGTTGTTTGAGACTATACATGGATGACGCAGCACCAAGAATACTACCTACCATTGCCAAATTGCCTTGACGTCGTACATTTTTAGCGGAAGCACGTGCGGCGCTTGCCTCATTCTGATAGTTCATACCATTCAAATATTCATTGTAAATAGCATTATTCTTGTTTTGTTCCCAGTTATATACATCTTTATTGTATTCATCATAACTAGATGCCATTAACTGTAATGGGGACCCTACCATTTGCAATCCGCTTGCACCAGCCTCGGCCGCATTCGTTCCAGCTACAAGACGCATACGATTATCCATCTTGTCCCGCTCTTGTAGTTGTTGCATGGCAATTTGCTCTTGCTTGCGGTCAGATATACGCTTATTAGCTTCTGCCGCTTGTGCCTGTGCGTTATACATAGCAGATTGTGCTTTAACTTGTTGATTTTGAGCAACCAATCCCATGCCAGTACTGACTGCGGTTAAGATTACCGCTGCGGGTAAGCACATATGAAGTCCTCCTTCTTGAGAGTAAATAATTCTAAATCACCAACCTTTACAGTTGGATGAATAACGGCCCCAATTGATTCGAGCCATCGTTTCGTCTTAATGTTAGTTGTATGGACATAATTAAATAGCCATTCACGAGTTTCTAACCATTCAGCGATAACTTGATTGCTTAACTTGATAAAACGCATCTGCCACCGCATATCGTTTTCTAATATCTTGTTACCAAGAAAGTAAATCCCATACATTCCATTAACCGGTTCTTTTGCAATCCCATATACACAAATAGCCACATCGTCTTCTACAACGACATGGCTATCATAATCAGATTTACAAATTTCGGAACAGAAATCCTTGAAAGGGTATAAACGATTCACCTCTTTGACTTCTATGGCATCTATTGCCCTTAGGTTAACTTCTAGGTCATGGATCAATTTATCTCTCCATGCATGCTCAATTTCATCAATTTTAAAGTCCCGGAACATCTCTTAATCCTCCACCAATTTCAACGATACGAGTAATTGATAACAAATTAAACGGGAATGGATCGCTATGTTTTATACATATCGATGTATCTGTTGAATAATTTGTCCCCATTTTAGGTAAAATTACAGGCTTGTCACCAGTAAATAGTTCATTCGGTGGTAATGTAATATCATCCATTCGGTCAAATGTACGGCCAACTTTACCACCAAACGATTTATAAACTCGCAATACCACTCTTGATACTGTAGCAACACGGCCTTGTAAAGTACCGTCTTGCATTTGCATTTCTACTGATGGAACACGAATTTTAGAGGTAAATGGTAATCCGATTTTGATATTGCTACCACTGCCGTTTAATTGTAATAAGCCATCATCTGGTACAACCACATCTGGTTGTTGTTTACCATCGATTACAACTTGCACCTTTTGTCCGCTTAAATGAGGAACATTAATATTATCAATTTGATTATCCGATTTAAACTCAATATAACAATCAAGAAACACATTAAAATCGTCGGAATACAACGGCACCATACGCTCAATACACTGTACTTTTTGCCCATTTAATATTCGTTCAACAAGTGTATATAAGCTATCCTGTTCACCCTCAGACACGGATTCGCAATATAAATATTTACCATTGGTCACCCAATGCGACCACCCGTATACCTTTTGTTCGGGGATATATGTTAAGCAATTAATTTCACCATCATTTCTGATGTAATAAATAATGCTATCCGGGTCCTGTGCGTAAGCACTGGTAATAGTTAAATACCCTCTAACTCGAGTCTTAACAAATAACGTAAGGTCTTGCCCTGTATAGTTATCGCTTTCATAAGAATAACCCATATCACGAACAGTACCGCCACGTTCTTGAACGAATACACAGCGATTACCAATGAATTGAGGTTCACACGATAAGGCCCCTCGTTGGGTTTGTGTCTTTAGGTTACAGTTGGTAGGGGTAATCGTTTTATCACCGCTTACAATCCATTCATTACCGCTTGTAAGGATAATTAGATCGTTCGCAGGTACAAGATGACGGATTTCATACATCTTACGATTAATCACCGACAAGGTAATCGAGCTATCATCTGTGATAGTGCCTTCCACCTTTTCAACGCCAAAATTTGGATAGTCTCCAGTCCGGCTCATCCAAATATAGTTAGGGTTTTTATTTGTAGCGGCTACTACAAAACGATCTTGATAAAACGTACATAACTTAGGATATCCATTTCCCCTGCTCCAACTGCCTAATTTCCATTTGGAAGTAGCTTCATTTTCAACAACACCATTCAACACATTAACTTTAACGTGCTTGCTATCAATGAATTCTTTAATCTCAACTATGCCATAGTTAGTATATGGCATAAAAGATAAATCAATATTGATAGTTCCGCTTTTTAAATCGGTTTCAATCTTTAACATAGCACTAGGAACTATCTTCCCGGTGTCGGTTACATTGTAATCGTTTTGAGAGGTATACACGCGGTAATCTTTCCACGTTTTACCTTTATCATTACTAATCTTAATGTATGCGGTACCACTCCATGCACCATGTGTTGTAAATTTCCATGATACATCTTCATCAGTACTAAACTGCTTAGTTGTATAGTCAATATTGGTGTATTCCGTCGTGGTTACATCATGTCCATGGTCCCCGTCGCTATCCCATACAAATTCAGTCCGTTTGATTACCTTGCCAACTTCACTCGTTGTAACTGCTTTCATAAAATGCTCAATCTGCATTACAGAATTAACCATATCAGCAGTAAACATATCGTTCGTTGCAGTTAATGTATCCCCAGTGATTAGCACTGTTGAATCTACATCTGTATTAATTGTCTCGTATGGTTGTTCTGTCAGCTTATACGCTTCAAATCGCCAATCTGTATTGCTATGACGTGATAATGTTTGTATTGGGTATTTGCCACTGCAGATGAACATTACATCTCCGGACTGACTGCAGTTCAAATTATATAAAATTTCACTGTCAAAAGGCGTTTCAATTTCAATGCCTGTATAGATACCAAAATCCCATACACGAATATATTTGTCACCAAACTCAAGCATGAATGAATTATTAGTATTTGTAGTAAATTCAAATAATCGTGTAGGCTTATCGCTATATTTAACTTGTCCTACATATTGGCTGCCTTGACGCTTAGCAACTGCACCATACGGGCGAATAACCACATTCTCTGCTTCTAATAACGCACTTTTATATTGGTCAAGGTCGAATCTACTAGATACATCCGGTGATACCTCGCCAGTTGTAAATGCTAATTGTGAGATATAGATAGGATTACTCATTACCAATCCCTCGCTTTCACATAGCTAGATATATAAGGAACATCCTGCTTACGTTCTTTAGCATTCATTCCTTTAGCTTCTTGAACGGCAGCTTGATACAGCTTGTACGCTTGGTCAAACAATCCTCTATCACCAGTAAGTGGCATAGCTAATGCGCTAGCCAATTTACACTGCAGCATATACAAGGATATAGAATCCCAAACATCTAAATCTGTAACATCATATATATAATCAATGAATGCTAGTGGCACATCGCTCACTATGCATTTTTTGTTATTTCCAATATTAAATATGTTGTATTCCGGTTGCGATTCCGCATGGAAGCGATCGCCTTGTGGAATAACTCCTAATATCCGAATACATTGTTCAGGATACGCATATACATAATTCCACCCATTAATTTTATGAGTAGACAATACCAATCGTTCATTTTTGCGAGCAAAATTCCATTCGAACTGCCGTAATACCAACTGTCTAGTTGGGTCATATTGCATACGGCATTGACGGCCTTGCTCTGTTTCTTCTTCTAATGAATAAAGCAGTCCTGCATTAATTAATGCAAGTGCTTGATTGCAAATGTCAGTAGGTGTCATGGTTCCCCCTATATGGTAATAGAGGGATGCATAAGCACCCCTCATATTGTCACTTATTCTTCCGTAGCATCGGTTTTCTTTTTGCTTGCTTTCTTAGGCTTTTCATCGCCGGTGTTTTCATCTGGTGGATTTTCATTGCCGGTATTATCACCTTCAGTGTTTTCATCTAGTGAGGTTTTGTCACCCAGCTTTGTTTCAGTACCCGGTTCTTTGTCTTTAGACTTAGATTTTGGGTTAAAAATTTTTGCTACTTCATCTTCATTACCAGAGAAAAGCTGTTTAAAATAATCAGGCTCAAACTCTTTAATTTCTTCTTCAGAGAAATCAATACTTTCACCTGCCTGAATTAATCCACGGTTGCCGTGGTACATAGTTTCTTTAGCCGTAAAATTCATAGTTGCACCTTCTTATTTCAAATTAATACCATCTGTTAAGAACGATGTAATAGTAGCAGCAGTCATATTGTTAGCACTAATGCGAATAAACTTCTTCGCACCTGCAGGAAGTCGACCTTTATATTCTGTACCAGCTTTGGAGTTCTGTGGCAATGTAATAGCTGTTAACAATGCGGCATCGGCCATATTTTCTTTATCAGATGTGTACACATTAAATAAAGGTGTACCTGTAACATCTTTATCTAAACGAATATACAACCATAAGGCAACTGCAGCATCGCCACCGTTACCATTCATCACCACGTCAGAATTAGTGTTTGCAGTGATTTCTTTTTTCCAGAAAAATGTATTTTGTTCATCAATAATCATTGAATTATATTCCTTTCTTTACGCAATAACACGAGATTCAGTGCTTAACAATGCATCAATTTTACGAACTGGTACACCGTTTGCACGAGTAACAAGTTTACCCATTTCCATATCTTCAGTGATAGTGGAGCCATGTTTTGTGTTCTTTTGTAAACGTAAGAATGTACGTAATGTACGGTTCATGTACCATACTGGACGAACACCACCAAGGTTAGGGATGCGTTCTTCCGCTTCAATCATTAAGTTGATAAGATCTGCACCGGCTTTAGCGTCATTTGTCAATTTTGTAACATCGATATTGGCAATACGAACAACATTTCTCCAGTCACGTACAGTCAAACCAACATCATGCTTAAAGTGAGTACGATACGCTTCGAACATGGAACCATCGTCTTTAGTAACAGTAACAACGCCTTTATCTTTTTGATGTAAACCGGCTTGAGAACCTTCAGGATAAATACCATGTACAGATAAAGGACCCCAGCCAACAAGCCAAATAGATGCTAAGTTACCCGTGCCGCCTGCATCAAGAATGTTTTCTGCACTTGCTGCTTTCTTAATGTCAAGCGTGTTAAATCTAGGAGCCAAGCCAATGAATTTCTCTGGAGTATTTTCATCACCATAGAAAATCGTACGGCATAATTCTTGCCCCATAGATTCAACGAATGCTTTATCTTCTGTTGCACGGAAGGATGCTTTATCTTTGGATTTGTCAACAAGCGCTTTATCAGTTTGAGAGTAAGCTTCGAGCATACCGCAAGTATCAGTGATTTGACGTGTGGAGGATTTAGACGCTTGAACACCGCCATATAATTTACGCCATGTAACATCTGGCAAACCAGTACGTACAGTTGTTACAAAGCTAGACCCTTGGTTACATTCAACCATCGTCATATCTTGAATGATTTCTGTTGATTGGTCTAATTGCTCGATGATTTGAGCAACATTACCATTTGGATCCATTCGTTTTTGTAAATCTAAAAGTGTTAAATTTTGAGTTCCAATTGTAGCCATTAATTATTTACCTCGTTTCTTAATACATAGATGGATACATTTTTCGTTTTGCTGTTTCTTCATCAGAATTTTGACCGGCTCCGACTTGTCTTGTGCCTTTGCCTGGGTCTTCTTGAACCATTTCACCAACGGCAGCAAACACCTTAATCATGTTGATGTTGTTGTCGATATGACTATCAACAAGCAATTGACGCAATTCAGGTACCGCTTTAGTTAGTGCTTCAATTCCTTTACCTGCGAGGGCTACAGTTTCATCGAATTTGCCGCCTAATTCCTTCTTGGCGTGTTCGTAATCCGCTTGTTGCTTTTCAACAATTGCTTGTTCTTGCTGCTCTTGATAAGCAGTCAAGATGTTCTGTGCGTACTGACTGCCAAATTTGGCTAGTTCAACAGCCTGTTCCTGTGTAGCACCGACTTGGTTAAGCAGTTTGCTAAAGTCAGCGGATACAGTTTCATCAAGCTCAGTACCTTCTGGGAATACCTCTTTGAAGTCGTAAACCGTTGGTTCAGTAGGTGGTGTATTATCACCGCCTAGTACAGATGGATTACTACCTTCACCATCTGGGTTAGCAGGTGGTTCAGTAGGTGGTGTAGGAGTGTTTAGGTCCGGATTCGCGCCCGGTTCATTGCCAGTCATGTTATTGTTAGCTCCTAGATTGTTATCAGCCATTTTGTTTCTCCTTATCGACTAAACTATTAAAATATTCTTGTTGCCCAATATATTCGAGCTGTGCTTGGTGGTACTGTTTAACGCCATCGACGCCTAATTTGTTTAGGTCCCCATGGAATAACAGCCCCACCTTGCGCTTTCCTTCGTTAAAATAGGTTTCACTGTTGCCAGTGAAAGATTGCTTTAATATGCCTGAGCGATCCATGAGGCGACAAAAAAACCACCTACCTAGCTCTGTGCTAAGTACGTGGTTAAGCGCTTGCATATCTCGCTCTTGCATATAATCTTTAATTGTCTTCATCTAGACACCGTCCATTCCTAGCCAACTCTGTAATGCAGGATTGCCATCATTGGCGGCGTCTGTTGCTTGCTTGGCCGCTTGCGCCATTCCCGGAGCAAGTTGAGCCGCTTGCATAAGTTGTTGTTGCTGTTCCTGTTCAGCCTGTGCCTGTGCTTGTTGTGCTAAAATTTCTTGATATTCATCATCAGAACGAATAATCTTAGCCGGAACACCAAGATTTACACCGTATGTATTGGCCGCTTCCTCAAAGTTGAACTTGTTGACGATGTTAGGATTAGCCTGCGCCAAAGACATGATGAACGCAAAATACTGTTCAATATTAACTAATGAACTCATCTTTTGCGCTTGGGCCAATGGCGAGATATATTCAATCTTCACCTCTTGACCATTTAATTGGTCTAAGAGTTCCTCATCCTCAACAGGTGGAAACACACCAGCACGATCTAATACCGCATACACACGTTCAATAATTGGATTCAAGAACTCAGATAGCAGCCGTTCAACCACAGGACCTAATTGCTGTAATTTTTCTTGAGTTCGTTCCATAACCTCACGAGCCGTCATTTGACCCTTATCGATTTGGTCTAACATCAAGAATAAATCAGCACTATAGGCTCTCTTGATTGAATCCTCTGTAACTGCAATCTTGTTTTGAATGTCTTGTAAATTGGACTGAACTGCAAACATCGGTTCAACCTTATGTTGACCCTCAATTTCTGTGATGCCACCCGGATACAAGTTAACCGTACTGATAACATCAGATGGTGCTTGCATAGGAGGCTTAACACCTAACTCAACGGCGGTCAGATAGTCAAATTCTAACTTCTGCAGCATTTGTGAATCTGGTTGTGCGAACCATGCGGCACCTTTACCGTAACCATTCAAATCCATTGACGTATGTCGAGCGATTGGAATTGGCCATTCTTCAAAACCGCCATGATACAAGACCTCATCACTGTTGCTACCTTCGACCCAGTAGATGGACGAATACGGCATATTGCGACGTCCTAACTTATCCTTACGGTCTTTGTTAGGCTCAACTAACCAATTAACAGTAAATGACTGTTGCAAGCTATTTCCATTATCGTAAATATTCTTGATATTATCTGGGCAGTTATCATACCCAAACTGTTCGACAATCTGATCAACTGTCATTTTGTATTTACGGCCAAATACATTTACGGTTTCTTTGCTATTTGTACTGATAGCATAGGTGCCTATTGGATACGATGTGAAGCGAACACCGGATTCACTATCAGCGAATATCCCCATAGGAGCTTGCCCCATGGTTAATTCCATGTAAACTTGATGGACTACGCTGTAGAAATTAGATTTAGCAAGAACCGCATACAAGATTTCTTCACGTTCATCCAATAGTTCAGCAACTTGGCTATTAGCTGCTACGTCGATGTTCTCCATGGTTAGCTTAAACCATTTACGGCTCGGAGGCGTTAAGCCGCTCATGACTCCACTGGCGAATATCTGACAAGATTCCCAAGCTACAGGATTTAGGATTTTACCATTATAAGGTTCCGACTGGTCCTCTTCACCATCAAATTGACCAATAAACGGCAACTGATAGTCACGCAACTGCTTCCACTTATTTACATATCGTTGCTGCGCATTAAACAGCTGAGAGAATTTCTTTCGTAACTTCGTATAATCACGCCTAACAGGCTTAATACCTTCCGTAGGTTGTCTAGCTAGTAAAGATTCCATTTCCGCCATGCTAGCCTCCTAAAATTGATTTTTGACCACTTCCAGTTGGTCCTAAGATAGTAGATTCAAAGCCACGTTTGAACTTGCGTTTAGTTTCTGCCATTTCCTCACCAGTTTGATTGCTCATATTCGTCTGAACAGTCGGAGCCGGAGCAGGTGGTGTATAGTTAGCAGATGCATTCTTCATACACATCTTTATCCCTCACTTTCTACAATTAAAAAGGATTGTAACTCGTATTAGCTACAATCCTATTGCCTGTTTCGCTTTTTTTAACGACCCGCGCAGCAAAGGTCAAGGCGAGAGCGTCACCCTTATTTGGAGACGGCAACCCTCTGTCTTTCATATCTTTTTTACTTTCCAGTTGAATACGACCATTCTTATCAATGATCGCTTCTGGACCTACGATATCATCGTATAAGGCTTGGTCATTCGGTGGAATCGAGCCACCTTCACGGAGCCACTCTTTCATCTGTCCCCACATGTAAGCCCGCATATTAAGATACACAGGGTCATTACTCTTACCGCCAAACTCAATTAACCGCCATTTGCGACCTAATTGTTTACCAATGGAGTATATCCCTGTGCCATACCCCATATCAATGAATACGGCATCAGCTTTGTATTCATCCTCAAACTGGGCGATTAATTGAGCCATGCGCCAATCATCATCATTCTTAGGAATCGACGCCAGCGACTTCATATAGTAGCCTTGCCGCATGACTATTTCTAAGGAGTCTGAACCGGTCCACGCAGGATCCACACCAATGATTACCGGTAAATGGTCAAATGCTCCCGGCTTATAAGATTGTTTTTGTGCCTTATCAGCAATTTCAGTAGATATAAACTGCAAATCTGATGCGGAAGGGAATACGCCACGTACACGAACTTTAAAGAAGTCAGAATCCTCACCGTAAGCCTCTAACCATTCTTCAATCTTAGCTTTGTTTGAGATTTTAACAGTACGGCTATCAATCTGATATGTATTCCAGAACTTCCTATACTTCCGAAAACATTCACGAAACCGCCCACTATTACGAGTAGGGTTACCAAATGCACACCAAATAATTTCAGTGTTAGCATCTGTAAGAGCCCCTTCAGTTACTTCCCAAATCCCATCATCAATCGCCGATGCTTCATCGAATAGAACTAATATCCGATTACCTTGATTATGAAGACCTGCGAATGATTCAGGGGAGTTCTTACTCCAAGGAATGGCATCGATGCGCCATGTCTTTTCGTAGTCTTTATCGCTACTGAATATAGCTGTGGCTGTGTAGGTAAATAAATCTTTAGCAATGAACATATTGTGCCATTTGCTAAGTTCTGGCCATGTTTTTGTTCTGAGCTGACCTTCCGTATTAGCAGTAACTACACCACGAGTATTCTCATGAGTAGATATAGCAAAATGAATAAGCCATGATATCAGTGCAGATTTACCGATACCATGGCCAGATGCTACCGCCTCTTGAATAGCGGTTTGTAATGACTTACCTTTCTTTAATTGTTCGCCGATGTCTTTTAAGATTTGTATTTGCCATTCATCGGGCCCTTCCATATTCTCTAATGGCGTTCCCGGTTCTCCCCAAGGGTAGGCAAAGTATACAAATGCTAACGGATCATGTGTAAGAGCGCCTAATGCCTCAATTAACTCATCATGTTTTTCCATTAGCTCTCTCCCGTGCAGCTTTCAATTTATCCATAGCAGATACCGTAAGCTCACCTTTGACATCGATATTTTTAGTATCTCTCCATTTCTCAGGATTGCGGTTTTTCAACCAGAATATTTGAGCTGTAACATCTGGGGGTTGTTGTTTCTTTACAACTTTAACAAGCTTTCCATTCTCGTATGTTTTTTCCTCATATTCGTAACCGATAGCACGTTTATGCAAAGCATTTTCGACTTCAAGGTCAATGACTTCCTTACCTCTTTTAAGGGACTGTAAAAAAGGTAAATAATCCTTTTTCCAGTTATACAAGGTTTTAACCGAAATACCTATATTTTTTGCTATCTGCTCATCAGTAAGGCCATCACGAGCCCAACCTTCTGCACGCAATAAATTATCTGGGTCAGTTAGCCAGTTCTTTTTATTTACTCGCAATGGATCATCACCTCACTTTAATGTATTACCACCCTTGCGAATCATCTTCCCATTTTTTCTTACACATAATCCACATGAATTCTTACTAGCACTTGAATGCGTAATATAGGATTGACATAAGCCATCATAGAATATTTCATTGGCCGTGCATATTCCATTTTTATTATTCAAGCATTTGTGCTTGATACAGTGTATTTGTGTCATAATTTTCTGTAAAAAAAAAGGCACATCAATTAAGATGCGCCTTTTTGTGTTTGGTACTCTAAATACTTAGGAGATGAACTCATGTTCTTCCACATACAATATATCATAGATATGGAGGGCTTAAAAGGTCGGAATTAGCCGATTTAAGCCGATTTTAGGCGGAGTTTATAACCTAATTCAATAAGAGCCAAATTCTTATATTCTTTTCCTTGTGATTCACCATAACCAACAAATGAATATGCCCCCTTAGCAGACATACCATTAATATATTGTTGCATAAGGATAATAGATCCAACTGTATTGGTTAGTGAATCAATCATATGACAAGCATCATCACGTTTGGTAAGTAGTTCATGTATTTGACGTTTGTACCTCATTTCCATATCAAGTAACCGGTTAATATCATCTTCAATTCCTGATGGTTCACCGCCATCTATTCGTTCTTTGCCATAGTTTACTGCACGTAATGATGTAATATCACTTTTAATGCGTTGGATATTACGCTTTAACGATTTAATCCTCAATGCTGCCTTACTCGCCTCGTGTAGATACTCATATGCCAGTTCACGATATTCTTTTTTGCTAAGTTCTACCATAGGACCACCACACAGACAATATTTAAAACAAACAAGATACTACATATTACCATATCCCGTATTTGTGATCTAATAATTTTCTGCAATTGCATTCTATATGCATCAGAAACCATAAAATGTTTTAATGCAGCAGCTTCACGATAAGAGTAATAGGACATTTTAAAAATAACCACAAGGTAAATCGCCAATAGAATGTTAATAATAACTATTTCATTCATCGGTATCACCTGCTAGTTTTGCATATTTCCATGCAATCGGAGAATTTTTTATTACATTACTCCAAGATGTTCTTCCAAGTTGCCACGCATATACTTCTCCATTTTCATACATTGCAAAATATCTACACTTCCATATTTCTTCAATACTATTTCTTACAAAAATCGGTGTATCAACCGCCACTTTTGACCAATCAACAATACCTAGATATTCTGCAATATCTAGAATTTCGTTTTCATTTAAACTAGGTAAGACTTTCCCAATCAACCCAGCACATCGAATGCTTCCACCAACCATTACATCCACTCGACCATTAAATATAACTGGTGTATTTGTTGTTAAAAATGAACAACCACCAGCATTTTTAACATAATATCGCCACCCAGCATCATATAGCTTTCGTAGTACCCATTCTTGACCTTGTTCATCACTAATCATAATCTTCTACCTCTCTGTAAGTCGTTTCGAATTCATTTACCTCATGAACTTTAATTTTACCTTTATGATCTTTAACAATATAATTACCTTTAAAACATTCGATTCTTCCATCATCTGTTGTGATTTCTAATGATGCGTTTTCATACCAATCAATACCAATTACATCACCAACAAAATCGACTATTTCCATAATATTAGTACCGCTATATTGCACAGCTTGAATTTCATTAACCCTTTTCTCATATCTCCTAACCATTTTCTATTTACCTTTCTTCCTCTTAGTTACCCACATGCACCAGTTTCAACTATATAGCTTTTTAATTTAGGGTTATCATCATCTAAACCACGTATATTTTCAATTTCCGCTCTAATTTCAAGTATATTTAAATACTCTCCCATAGTAGCCTTTTGCCTACGCAACAAATCTATAGAACACGTTGGTTTAAAATCTAAAGTTCCAGCATCATATTTAACAATCATTCTGTGCAGTTTGTTGTAACGTTCTTTTAACTCCTTATACTCTCCTCTAAATCTAGCTTGCCATTCAGGTTCACTAATACTTAATTCATTTTTATTTTCTTCGTTCATTTTATTCACCTCTTATGATAGGGCGGATATTTCACCGCCCATATCCTTTACTTATAAAACAATGGTAAAAACATCATAATTGTTATACAAACTAACAACACAAAACTCCACGCTAACATTCCAACTATTACAGTTTCAAACACTTTATCTTTCATTTTTTGTTACCGCTAAAATAAGCTTTTTTTAATTCGCTTTCATCTTTTATGCACACGTTTTTAGTTTTGTAGTACACATCAACATATGTTTCATTACGATCACCATTATGTGTTACTTCGATAAATTCTTCGATAGTCCGACCACTAATAATGGCCTTCCAATTCTGCAAAGTTTTACAAAACCAAACAATGAACATATCTTCTGGTTCAACAGTTTGATAGCCTAAGTTTTCAATTAATACTTTACGAGCTGCTTCAATTGCTTTTGTTTGTAATTCGTACATGTTTTAGTCTCCTTTACTAAATCCGATTTAACGCCTTCCACTCACTTAATGTAAAATTGGAAATACTATGTTTTTTAGCGAACTCAAATTCACCTTTACAACCACGACTAAACTCCCACTCTGGACACAATACTAAAATGTCACAATGTCCAAGCAAGCTCAAACAGATATCTAATCCCCTTTGGTAATCGTCACCAGTCAAATATACATAACCGAAGTTATGAATAGGAGAAATGTAGTCATGACTGGCATCATTTAAAACCAAATTTCCCATGATCACATCAATCTTTTTACGATTGCTTTCCTTGCCACCATAAGGATGAGCGACATAAACTAATTTTTTCTTCATAGCATCAACCTTTCAACGTTTCAATATGTACCCAAATCCCGGTTACTGGATTCCAATACTTTTCTGTGATTTCACTACAGACTTGAGCATCATCATTCCAATAATTCAACTTGGTCATACAGTCCTTAAATAATTTAATAAGATTATCTGTATCTGGCCTAGTGGTTTTCCAATGTGGCACTTTACAATTCGTTTTACCGAAACACCACTTGGTAACCAATCGAATAGGTCCCTCTAATGGTTCACTAGGAACATGATCAGCTAAACCAGCCAAGAATATTTGTTTAGCTTGTTTCAATTTATCTGATTCATAAAAGATAGGCTTACTATGTTGTATATTTACCTGCTTAGTTTGATGTGTAACAGTAGGAACCTTTTTAAGAGGAATGAAAAATTCAATAATCAATAACCAATCCTCCTTTATTGAGAATTTAATTGATAATAATCAATACAATTTTCAAAGCCCTTTTGTAATGTAGGGTTCAACCTAAGGGGAAGAGGTAAGAAAAGGATGATTTTAGAAATCCTTTTCCTTACCCCCTTAGCTTGAATCCACCTTACATTGGGACACAAAATAATAACAACATACACTTATATATATAAGAGCGTTTGTTGTTATTATTGTTAACCTAAATGTAATTTTATAGATTAACAATCTTCTGGTTTAAATAACTCTCCTTTATCAACATTTAAGATTGGTGTTTCTCTTAAATATCGACGAATAGTCATTTCGCTAACTTCCATAATTTCGGCTACCCGTTTAATATCTGCTCTACCGTTAAAACCATTTTCAGCAGCGGCAATATTAAAGGCATCCACCAGTTGCTCTTTTTTCTTTTCCTTAGCAGCTTTTTTGCGTTTGTTTATAACATTAGCGCCTTTTTGTTGTGGGCTATCAAATTGAGCCATTGCAAGGAAGCCGTTTGTATCCACCTTGTGAATAGGATACTCAAACCATAAATCCACCGGTTTAAACTTCGGATATTCTCGGAGTGTTCCTTCCATTCGCCATGCAGTACATTGGCTAGTATCAATAGGAGCATCTTGGAGTTTATCCTCGTTTATGTTCTCGAGTTCAAGTTCTAGTAAGTCAAGTAATGCATCTGGATCACGAGCGAATACACCAGAACCTGACGCACGGTCCATAGACCGCTTACCAGTTTGACTACCTTTTGAATGGTGATGACAATAAATAACTGCGCATTTAAGTTCAGTACATACTTTGTCAAACTGATTACAGAAATTCGCCATTTGATCAGCACTGTTTTCGTCACCAGTTATGACCTTATAGATAGGGTCAATAATGATAGCCTTGTAATTACGCTTTTGGGCTCTGCGGATAAGTTTAGGTGCCAATTGGTCCATTGGTAAGGACTTACCACGCAAATTCCATATGGATATATTCCCAATGTTGGTTGGTTGCTGTTCAAGTGCCTCATATACATCTTTAAAACGATGTAAGCATGATGCTCTATCAAGTTCTAAATTGACGTATAGAACTTTGCCTTGTGTACAGTCAAATCCAAACCACGGCTTACCTTCAGCAATGGAAATGCATAATTGAATTAACGCAAATGATTTACCCGCTTTAGATGGTCCAGCAATGAGCATCTTATGTCCTTCACGAAGAATCCCTTCAATTAATGGAGGTGCAAGGTCTGGCATGTTATCCCATAATGCGTCAAGTTCTTCTGGTTCCGGTAAGTCATCATTAACGGATGCGATCCATTCTTCCCATTCCTTATAGTTTTCTTTACCAATATTGGTTGCCATAAGGAATTGGGGCTTACCATCACGCATAACGCCCGGCATTCGAGACAATCGGCTAGGATTACGATTTTTTTTATCTGGTTTAAAACCATTCTTTTGAGCAATGGAATATATAAAGTCAACACGCTTTCTGTATTCCTCATAGGAGTAAGCATCTACTTTAACGATTGCATGAATTGATTTACCACCACTAAATACCATGGCTGCGATTGGTAACTCTAATTGTTCAAGAATGGCTTTTTGTTTTCCGAGTGACATATTGTCAGACTCCAAGAGCATATACCGAAATGCTGTTACATTGTCGTTTTTAACACCTTTACCATCAATTGGATTAAATCGAATCCATGCGCCCATTTCTTTGTTAAAGCTGCCAAACACATTTTCTAATTGCGTTGTGCCATTAATACCATCTATGATTTGTTGTACCGTACGGCTATAATTTCCCATCGTAGGTGACTGTTTTCCGTCTGGTAAGGAGAATGTATTAACTACATATCCAACGTACTCCTCTGGCTCAAATAATGTAGTCAGATATGTAACAATATCTTGTTTACGTTGCTCTAAAGGATACGATTTAGGAATATGAACATCAGATTCTTCAATCCAGTTCTTGTCAACAACTTGATATTGTTCTGGTGTTGTGGCCAATACCATGGAGTCAAAACTTAATGCCTCATTATTTTCAAGCTTACGTTTTGATGTCCATCCGTTTTCTTTTGCCATTTGAGTGATCGTGGCCCCTGTAACAAGCTTTCCAGTATATCGACCAAATGATTCCCATTTAGCAGCACATTCACCTTCATGGAATCGTTCTCCATCATCTGCAGACCATTCCTCCCAGACGAACATAGGGTAGCCTTCTTGATGAAGTGCAAGACCTACATTCAACCATTCATCATAGGAGCATTGGGAAGGGTCTATATATTCGAGTAATTCTCGTAAATCAATTTTGCTTTCCATGTTTACTCCTTACCATTGTGGACTGAATTCTTCTACAGGTGGCTTGTATGTAGCAGGCACTACACCCTTAGGAATGCGCCAACCACTAGCACTAATACGACTAATCATTTTAGAAGCTTGATTGTTGCTCCATGTTCCTACATTCTTAAATCCTTTGTTTTCAAGGAATCTAATTTGTTTAGGAGTAGACAAGCCTTCTTCACGGCGCTTTTGAAGCCTATCAATAAGCATTGATGCCTTGCCTGCGTCTTCAATACTGTCACCATTAATGCCAAATTGCTCAAGAGTTTTCTTTTGACTATCTGTAATAGATGTCATTTGCCAACCAAAGGCAGGTACATAATGGGTAAGGTCTTCAGCTTGGATAGAAAACTCGAATTGCAACGGATCAACAAGTTGCGCTTTCTTCTTACGCATAGCAGCAAGTTCTTTTGCAAGTGCTTCTTCACGTTGAGCCAATACATCAGATTCTGCATCCCTTTCGCATTCTTCAAGGTCCATTCCTTTTTCTTCAAGAATTTCCGTCATGCGTTTAGCCACATCGTCTGACTTAGCGATTAAATGAGCAGGTCTACATAATTCGTGACGTTCTACATGCCATAGAAAATCTAAAATTAATAGATGATCTTTACCCGGTGAAAGACGTGTACCACGTCCTATCATTTGACAATACAAGGCACGAGACCGAGTAGGGCGTAATACAATAACACAATCAACGCTTGGACAATCCCAACCTTCCGTGAGCAACATTGAATTACAAAGTACATTGTATTTACCTTCAGCAAATGCTTGTGTAATTTCTGTACGGTCTTGGCTTTTGCCATTTACTTCTGCTGCTTTAAATCCTCGCTCATTAAGAATTTCACAAAATCGTTGACTGGTAGCAATTAACGGTAAGAACACAACGATTTTTCTATCTCTGTATTCCATTAATTTATTGGCAATTTCTTCTAAATAAGGCTCTAATACCCTACCAATATCACCTACAGCAAAATCACCAGTTGAAATCTTAACCGATGAGATATCTAATGTGAGCGGTAATGTTTGCACCTTAATCTTAGACAAGAACCCCTCTTGAATAGCTTTAGGTAACGTATATTCAAATGCTAAACTTTCAAATACACGTCCTAGATTTTTCATATCCGAGCGATCTGGTGTAGCCGTAACTCCCAATACTTTTGCTTGGTCAAAGTAATTTAATATAGCTTGATAGCTACTAGATACAGCATGATGTGCTTCATCAATGATAATGACATCAAAGTACGTTTTACTGAACATTGACAATCGTTTGTCTTTACACAAAGTTTGAACAGAACCTACTATGATGCGGTCCCATTGCCCAAGACATGTATGTTCAGCCTTTTCCATTGCCGTTGTAAGCCCTGACGCACTCATGATTTTGTCAGAGGCTTGCTGCAATAGTTCTTCACGATGCGCAAGGATAAGAACACGCTTACCCCTGCGAACCGCTTCCTCAGCAACTTTGGCAAAACAGATTGTCTTACCTGTGCCAGTCGGAAGAACCAACAATGTTTTATTAACCGTTTCCCATTCATGCCATATCGAGTCTACAGCTTGTTGTTGATACGGTCTAAGTTCCATTAGAATGCACCGTATCCATTTGCTTGAGCATTAGGACTTGCAAAACATTTTTTAATTTCATTACGAGTACCGTTGTTTCCGTCATTTTTTACATAGTTTTGCTGTGTCAATTCACACATAGCAGATTTGCCAAGTAATTGTTCAGGGTCAGGATTGTAGTTTTCACCTTTTTTAGCAAGACCTACGGCCATAAATAATTCTGTGACCTTCCAAATGGTTGACTTTGTATAGAATAAGTTGTGAATTAATTTTGTTTTGCCTTGATCACCACCATCTACTTCTAGTGTGATTTGAGCTTGTGGACAAGATGGCAGCTTGCTACCTTCTTTTGGTTCATAGAATTTCTTTTCTACATTAGTAATAACAAATGGATAAGAACCAGCTTCAAGTAACGTATATTCACGTTCTTCCGCTAAAATAGGTTGGTCAAATGAATATACTTCTTCTGCTTTACCGAATGTTTCAAAATTGCTTTGTTGTGCTGTCATAATAATTAATTTCCTTTCTTAATTGCTTCAACAATATTTGGCCAGAATGGAATAATCCATCCGTTAACAAATTCTGGATCATAATTTTCAAATGGTGTACCAGCTGGATATTTACCACGAGCGATTACTACTGATTGAACTTGTTCTAATGTGATACCATCTTTAACCATTAAGTCTTTTAGCGGTTTAGGAATAGCCGTTTCAACTAATGGTGTTTCGTTTTTGTTAGTGTCAACATTTTCTTGTGGTGGTGTTGTTACAGGTTGTATTGTAGTAACTTCCCCAACTTGTTCCTTGATAGCGTTCATTACTTCTGGAGCATATTCATTATTAGCGGCTTGCGCTAATTCTTGTGCTGCAGCAGTTGGTAGAATATCATCAGGAATAACATGAGCGATTTGACTGTATTCAAATGGCATCATATCTGGTAACCCATGACGATTTTTAGCATCCCACGCAGGATTGTGAGTAGCATACATCAACCGCTTACCATTGGTTGCTTTCTTTTTGTTTGTCTGAGTCGTAATGATTTCATTTTTATAATTGGCAAAGAGTACCATGTCCGCCCATTCTTTAATAAGTGGAGAGGTTTGACTTCCTGTCTTTTTACCAAGCTTTAATTCAAAGCGATCATATGCGCCTAATTCATCTGGTTGTTCAAATTTACGAATTTGAGCATGAGCAGTAAGAACTACGTTCATACCTGCGTTAATAACTTCATCAAGTAGATTTAGGAAACGTCCCATTTCTTCACGGACAAACACATAACCGTTACCATACCCAAAGTCTTCAATACCAGATTTATTATGTTTAGAACAGATAAATTCAACACATAGCTGTTCTGCCCAATCAATAGTGTCAATAACTAAAGTCCGATATAAACCCGGCATTGTTGCAAATTCCTTAACAAAGGAAATTAGCATTTGCCACGATGTAGGCTTATCGGTACGAGCTACATCTAAATGGTCTGTGCTGCCCTCTGTATCAATAAATACAGGCGAGGGAAAATGACTGGCGAAGGTTGTTTTACCAATCCCCTCGGTGCCATACACAACGACCTTCTGCGCTCGTTTTCGTTTACCTGTTATAATATTCATTAAAAATCACCCCATTCATTTTCAGGTTTAGTCTCATTAACTGGTGCTGCCACATTACTGTACTCTTCACCTTTAATGTGTCCATCTTCAATGATGATGGAGCATTCATCTTGGTTATTAGTTACTCGTGTAGCAATAACCTGCAAACCTTCTGTTTCAAGCCATGCGCCAAATTCCTTCATGGTATCCACGTCCATTTGTTCGAGTTTATCCATAAGTACAAATCCACACTTAGGATTTAAAGCTCTAACAATGGCCGTAGCCACTTTTAATTGCTCTGCACCGCTCATGCAGTCCCATTGTCGTTCGTTATAAATTAGAACGCCATCCTGAATTGAAAGGTTAGGCAGCGGCATATCAACAGATGCCAGTAATTTATTTTTGTTTTCCCGAATTGATTCTATTTCAGCTGTCAGGCCGTCATATTCTTCTTTAAAGTCTGCTGCTTCCTGTAACGCTCTTGCACGTTCTTGATTAGCACGTACCTTTTGATTGATGGCATCTACATTTTTGATTTGCTCCTCGAGTTCAGCCGTTGATTCATCTTCAAGGTCTTTAGCTGCTGTTGTTGCGATGTCGTAATCTTCTGCTAATTGTGCTTGTTTAGCTTGTAATTCTTCGAGTTTCTTTTGTGCTTCATCAACCAAGTTATTAACAGTAACCATTTGAGCTTGAATAGCCGAAACGTTATTCCGTTTCTTTTGGTTTTCCGCATTCTTTAATAAGATGGCTTGTTGTTGTTGGATAAGCTCCGATGCGCTAATTGGTTCAAGTGGTACATCATCATAACCAACTAACTCTTTAGCGTACTTGTCTTTCTGAGTGGCAATTTGCCCTATAGAATGACGTTTTGCATATACCTCTTGGTGTTTGCCTTCGAGTTTATTCAATTCGTCTTCTACGCCCAATAATTTTAATAATTCTTGGGCCTTTTCCTTATCGCTCATTTCTATGAACTTAGGAAGGTCTAAGGCTAATTGGCCAATAAAACCATCTAAAATACGTTGACCGGATTTTTTACCTTCTGGATCTACGACTTTTAATGTGCTGCTATTCCCACTACGTGTAACCACTAGTCCATTAGATAACTTAACTTCTAATTTTGGTGGATTGTAACTTCCATCACGTACTGCACTGGATGGTTCAAATTTAGCACCGCCTAATGTCCAAGCAATGGCATCAAGGATAGATGTTTTCCCTTGGCCATTCTTCCCGCCAATAATGGTTAATCCATTAGGTGATGGTTCATAAGACACAGCTTTAACACGTTTTACATTTTCTAATTCAAATGAATTAATTTTGATTGATTCTCCCATGCATTTGCTCCTTATTCTTGAGTACCAGCCAATAATAAGTAATTGGTTAATTCAGATTTAATTGAATCGGTTTCAGATTTGATAGCATCTTTAACATAACGATTCAAGATTGGACAAGATAACTTGAACGATAATTTATCCCCTTCGTCTTTAGGTTTAATAATGTCTAATTGCACTTCAATTTTTTGAGTGAATTGACTTTCGTTAAGAATGACCATGTTTACAAAGATAAAGCGAGGCATCTTTAAAGTACCTTCAGCTTCTTTTACTTTGATGCTCATAACATAGTTATCATCATCAGTTCGAGTAAAATCGCCTTCCGTTTGTGTTACGTATTTGAAATTTCTAACAGCAATTAAAAGCTTTTCGTAATCTTCGATTTCATGTTCATGAATTCGGAGTAAATCAAGCATTTCTTTTTGCGTTAAACTTATACCAAAGATGGAATCCCATTCTTTAAACTGTTCGCTTTTTTGAAATGCGTATACAATTTTGTCTTGCGTACGATCTGTTACGGTACAGTCTGTTACGGCTACAACCTTTTTATCTGAATATGTAATAACGGATTTCTTAGGGTCGCCTTTAGCTTTTACGCCTTTAACGAATGATTCAGCGCTACTAAGTTCATATCTAAATCCGTTATATTGAAATATGTCATTGGCTTCACCACGACGAATAATAACTTCACCATTTGCTGTTTGTACATTCAATTTGATATTTTCTTCCATTGTGTTAACCTCTCTTTTCAGTAGTTGAATTAAATGTTAAGACTTCTAATTGCGGCTTTTCGTTGACATCAACTTTTACTGTGAAGTCATCCGCATAAGAACCAATAGCACGACGTGAGATAGCTGGTAACGTTGATTTAATATTGTAACCAAGTTCTACAATGGTATCAGTATCTGGAACTCGTAACATTTCAATGTTGATGGTGATTTTAGCTTTCTGCCCTTTTGAGATTTTTCGTAATGCGTCTTTGTACATTTCCTCAAATTCAGCTTCTAACTTTCCATCACAAATATTTGTTAGATTTAAGACTTGTTGTTTTTCATTCATTTGTTTTCTCCTTTTCAAATGTATTAAGTAAATCATTTATAAAAGCCAGTTCTTCTTGCTCTTCACACATAGCTTTTGTAGCTGCTAAAAATGCTATAAATTCTGTGGTATCAAGATTTTTATAACCGAAGTTATAAGCAGCTGAAACCAAAAGAGCAGCAACTTCTGTTGCGTTACCATTAAATTCATCTTTATTAACAATAAATTCCATGTTATAACCGTTGCTATTTTCTTTAGGTGTTAATATGATTTCGATTTTTTTTTGCATTTTTCTCCTTCATGGTATAATTACCTTAGGTATAATTTGCCTACGCCCGCTAGTCTTTCCAATTGCTATTAGCGGGCGTTTTCTTTTTCATATACATCGGCGCACACCCAAACAAGTCCGCCTGTAATGATTTGCAATAAGAATTGAACAAACTCAATTCTATCGATTTCTAGACTTCCTATGGATCCTACAATCCATAAGAAAGAAATCCATTTTAAAACAGTAATTATAATTTCAACTCCCCTCCTACCATAACCAGTAAATCACTGGTTATTTTTCTTATACTCATTTTTAACTTTTCATTTTCTTGTAAAAGTTCATCACGCTCCTTTTCTAACTTCCTGTATTGCAGTGGACTGTATTCGTCCACAATTCCTACAAGAGCATCAACTTCTTTTTTATTGAAGCGGACACCCGGAAGCCCTTTTACTTCACGTAGAATGCCACGTTCCCTAAGGTTGTTGACGCTACTTTCACTGCATTGGAGCAGTTCAGCAACGTCTTTAATTGTGTAAACTGCAGGATCCATTATTTTTCATCTTCATAAATAACTTTGATATGATCACTTATTAAAGGATTTCGTTCGTCACGTTCACTAAGAAAGGCTTCATTATCACGAATGGTTATCTCACGATAATTTCCATCCCTAGATGCTTTATTCTTTAAAAGTGCAGTAATCACTTTAATAGGCCCTTGTAAACGTTCTTCAAAAGTCTGTTCAAAACTTACGGATTCTATTGATTGCTTGGAATCCGGATATCTTTCATCCAGTGCTTCATACTGTTTAATTAATTCTGGAAGTGCTTGTGGCACAGAATCTGTATCCATTACTCTTAATAAGTAAACTTTTAAAGCATTTTTAATTTCTCGCATAATGTGCCTCCATTCTTGCCATTCTATCTGCTTCACGGCATTCTCTAATCTTGCCGTGGATAGACTTCCTAAATAATCTGCTTGTATGCCGTTTTGCGAAATAATCTTTAATAATCTTGCGCCAATACTCGGCATACTTAGCGTTGCGACCAGCCCACCCAAATACAGTTGGTGTGTTTCCATAGACCTTGTTGGCTACTAATAGGTCTTTTTGATTTTGTACTAGCATTACTTCTCCTTTTTAGTTTTTTAATAACGAATCTACAGAAACTTTGAAATAATCTGCGACTTTCTGCAAATTGTCAACCGACGGTGAAGAAGTATTCCATCGGCGAATGGTGCTTTTTCCAAACCCCAATTCTTTTTCTAATTGAGCGATATTAGTATTTCGTTCGTTACAAAGATTTTGGATGCGTTCTAATATCATAATTCACCTCTCTTTCTTTATCTGAATATTTTCATTTACAAATAGGTGAAAATATTCTACAATGTAGGCATCAAATATTTTTCCACAAATATAAGCCTATTTTTCTGAAAATTTTCAACCTCGATATTATAATATCTGAATATTATCAGAATGTCAATAGGTTTATTTGATTATTTTCAAAAAGAGGTAGACCTATGACAATCAAGGAAAGAATAAGCATTTTGGCAAAGCATCGGAATACTACTCTACAAAAAATTGAAAGTGATTTGAACTTTGGTCGAGGGACCATATCTCGTTGGGATAAATCGTCCCCGAGCGTTGATAAATTACAACAAGTAGCCCAATACCTAAATGTATCTATAGATTATCTGCTAGGAAATGTTATATATGATAATTCTCCTGATCTATACCCATATGTAGAAGAATCAGAAACTTATTATACTGACCCTGAAGTATCTGAATATGCCAATAAACTAAAAAATAACCCCGGCATGCGTATCTTATTTGATGCTGCCGAGGACATGAGTAAGGAAGATATTGATTTTGTAGTTGATTTAATCGGTAAATTAAAGAAACATGAGGGGAAATAAACCATGTTAGAATTCCTTTTCATTCTTTTATGTCTAGTTATCTTAATACTATTTGCTTATTTAAAGAATAAGAAAGATAACAAACCAACATTACTAGATAAATTACATTCATCTAATAGTCTTAATGAAATAATCTTATTAAACGAAAAAATAAAATTAGGATTATACGATTTTTATGGATTGGCCAATCTTAATGAGTTTTTAAATATCTATACCCAAGAACTTTTTAAGGGATCCGGAGTTACGTCACCAACAGCTTATTTTACGTCTATTCACGACTTCAAAAATTATTTATACGATATTTCTAAAAACTCCCCCATTCTTACGATGAATGAGAAATCGTTCATAAAAGATAAAATTATAGTTGACAAAATTTCATTAGATTTAATCTTTATTATATATCTTAATGAAGTACATGATAATAATATGGCGATTAGATATATAATTTTAAATTACATTGATAAAAGGAAAATCAAGATAAGTGATTAATTTCACATAAATGGAGAGTGTTGTTATGTGCATTAATTTAGTATTTACTCAATTAAGAAAGACCCAAACAGCAGTATTACATTTAAACGAAGATGGTAGCCATACTATTTTGGTTAATCTTAATAAGTCATTAGAAGAACAAAAGCTTGGCGTATTACATGAATTGAGTCATATTAAACATAATGATTTTAATTCAGTTAGCCATGTTAATGTTATCGAACACATTGCTCATGATCGGGACTTGAGTAATGATGAAATTGATGAAGAAATATTTTATCATGTGGTTAATAGCAAGGATGTGTAACCATGCAATATAATATGACGGTTCGTAAAAAAGATGGCAATTATCAAATCATTGTTAGTTATAAAGATGGCATAAAATGGAAGCAAAAATCCAAACAGGGGTTTCCTACTCAACGAGAGGCAAAACTCTATGGACAACAAATTGTTGAGGAACTAAAAAAGACTGTCACCAATCCACTTGATGACAGTCTAAAAGATATAACGCTTATTCAGTTTTATCAGATTTATATTCGGGAAAAGATTAATATATCCGCCAATTCAGTACTGATCTACAATAATATCATGGAGAAATATTGTGAGCCCTTACATGACAGAAGAATGCGTGATATTACCCATTCCGATATTTTTACATTGATTTCTAATTTGTCAAAATCAGCGGCAAGTAAAAATTTGTGTATTGTATTACTACGTGCCGTTTTTAATTATGCTATCAATCCATATCGGTTAATTCGCAATAATCCATGTGCCGCCATTAAGAGATATCGTAAACAAAGTACACAATCAATCACAACAATTCCAATAGAAGATATGGACATGCTTTTACATAATATTGAACATAGTCACCCAACATATTATTTGTTATGCAATATAGCAAGATATACAGGCGCGAGATATGGTGAGATTATAGCATTACAATGGTCTGATATAGACTTTGACAATAATACTATATCGATTTCTAAGCAATGGGCACAATGTGAACGTAATAAATATGACTTTAAATCGCCAAAAAGTAAAAATAGTATTCGTATAATTCCTATTCCACCTATACTTTCTAATTTATTAAAACAGCATCAATGTAACGGATCGGATAGATTATTTCCATTTCGCACTAGTCGAAGCAGTCAATTAAATGAACTGATTCAACGGTTCCTTCCCGGAAAATCAATCCATATGTTTAGACATACATATGCTACTACATTATTAGGTAATAATGTAGACATACAGACTGTTGCCAGTTTACTTGGAGATAATATAAATACAGTTATTAAAACATATATTCATTATTCAGATGAAATGAGAAAAAATGCTGCGGATAACGTGGCAAATATTTTTGGTTAATTATTTTTGACGATTATATGACGAAAAGCTATAGAACCCTATTTATCAATGTGTTCTATAGCTTTATTTTATAATAGATATATTATATTATGATTATAACCGAAGTATGCCATGATTCTAATCACAATTATACATATTATAGAACTCTAGGTGAGACCATGAATTTATTAACATTAATAGGCCATATCTTCATGAATTCCATGATTCCTATATTTATGCTTATAGGCGTTGGATTTGTATTAGATAAAAAATTCAAACTTGACTTATATACTCTGAGTAAGCTTAATTTCTATATATTATTGCCCACTTTCGTATTCAGGGCAATGTATGAGGCGAAATTCACGTCAAGTACATTGGAAATTGTTTTCTGTGCACTATGTGTACTCATACTAAACTCTATTATTTCTGAAATTGTTGGGCGCATACGGGGCTACGATGTAGCTAAAATTGCAACATTAAAAAACTGTGTCATGTTCAATAATGTAGGGAATATGGGTGTTGCCCTCGCCATCTTTGTATTTGCTAATATACCATATATCATCGATGGGGCTACGCCCTATGCCAACTTAGGGCTCGTGAGTGTAGTATCTATCATGATTATTCAAACCATTACGAGTAACACCTATGGATTCTATCAAGCAGGTGCAGGTCGATTAAGTACGAGAGATGCACTAAATGTCGTATTCCACATGCCGATGGTATACGCTATTCCGCTAGCCTTACTATGCCAATTATTGCCATTTGATCTTCATGGGCTCTTCTTCTTTGCTCCCCTCAACATATTTGCGAATGCCTTCGTTGGCGTTGCTATGATAGCCTTAGGGGTACAAATTAACAGAACGCCATTGAATTTCTTTAAAGCTGACGTCATGCTCGCCAGTGCATTACGACTTATCATAAGTCCGCTATTAGCTGCCGTTATGACCATACTATTTATTATCTTCTATGGTCCTATGCATCCAATTGTAGCACAAACAATCGTCATTACCTATAGCGTACCAACGGCTATCAACATGGCACTCATCGCCATCGAAATGAAAAACAATCCAGAATACGCTACGCAAATCGTAATGGGTACCACCATATTATCGGCAGTGACCATGCCACTCTTTATCACATTCGCTTATTATTTATTTCCATTATACTAAAAAAATATACATCAAAAGGGAGCCCCCAGAGGCTCCCTTTCTTGTATCTAATTCATATAATGCAATGTGATAGAACAGGTACAGTACTCTATTGATGTGATACGTGATCCATACCCATTCGTACAAGGCCTTCTACATGATCATCATTCAAAGAATAATATGCAGTTTTCCCTTCCTTGCGATATGTTACAAGACGTGCTTGTCGCAATACACGCAACTGATGTGAAATAGCAGATTGTCCCATGCCCATTGTCTCTGCAATATGATTAACACACATCTCATTTTCTAGCAGTATCTCAACAATCTTTAGGCGCGTTGGATCGCCAAGAATCTTAAACAATTCTGCTAACTTTAACAATGATTCGTTCCCGTCGATCATAGGGATCCTTTCTTCTAAACTAACACTAATAATCTATCTAAATTTAAATACTATCTCTATGATATCTATTATATACAAAAAAAGGCTTTGTACACAATGACAAAGCCTTTAAATTGTATGATATTATTTAACGACCAATACTGGGCAAGAGGAATGACTAGTTACATAGCTACTTACACTACCCATGAATAAACCTTTCAAAGGTCCAAGACCGCGGCTACCCATTACGATAAGATCAGCATTGTATTTTTTAGCAACTGCTAACAATGCTGGACCTGGGGAACCAACTTCAAATACAGATTTAACTTTAACGCCTGCAGGAATTTCTTTCACTACATCGTTCAAAATTTCTTTACCTGTTTCTTCCATATCTTCTGCAATTTGTTCAGACACATAACCACCAGAAATTGGTGTTTGATCAAAGTTAGAAATAGCAGAAACAATATTTGCTACATGAACAACAATCAATTCTGCTTTGTTACGATCTGCTACTGCAAGTGCATGTTCTAGTGCACGTTTAGCATTTTCAGAACCATCAGTAGGTACAACAATAGTTTTGTAGGTAACCATATTAACCCCTCCTATTTCTAATCCCCATGAAGGGATATGATTAAAAATCATTTAGTCTATTTATAATATTCTAGACCAATTAGGAAAAATCCTCTTTTTTTGATTAGGATTTATATACATTATAGCACATTTTTTTGCAGATTAAAGGACTTGAGACGAATTGTTGATATTTAAAGAATTCGTTAACTTAAATCCATCTAAAATATCGATTAGCTCAGGTGTAGTCAATACAATACCAATTGGCGCTATCATACGAGCAACACCAACATTACCATTATTTCCAAGAATAATCGTAGCTCCGAATGAGACAGTTTCCGCCGTATTCGTATCTGCTACTTCAGGATTCTTCATTGTCCCGGCTACATAAAACATAACAGCACCATCAATAATATGTGTTTCATATCGCTCAATAGTGGCCTTATTTACATCCACCAAAGATTTTACGTATTGATCACCTAGCATTTGCTTACCCATCATCGTAGGCATAGCACTGCTTACCGCTTGTACAGGAACGGAAAAACTTTCTACATCGAGACGAATCTTATCCTTTGTGAAAGTAATCTTTTTAGGCTCATTAATGCGTGTAAATCCTTTAGGGCTAACGAATTTCAAGCCTTCTGCTACGTTGATATCACTAGATCCAGCCAATATTTTCTTAACATTATTTAATGTAGAGCTATTCTTCTTAGTATCTAACAAAGAAAATGAAGGAACAGTCGTTTCCATAAGGCCTTGTTCCATAAATTTGGCCTGAATAGGTGGGTACGTACTTACGAGGTTATATCGATGCGTTGGATCTTTTTCCATAATAAATTCAGCTTCAAAAACAGAGTGAACCTGTTCTGTAGATGTCATCTCTGCATAAGACTTCGGTGTCGTACGACTCCAACGTGCTGCTTGTGCCCCTTTTTTAGGGAAGAACCCGCCCACTATATCATTAGTGTCAAATACATTGCTATGTTGTCGCCAAATGCGAAGATATTCCTCAGCCGTCATGCCCTTAATTGGCACATCATACCAAGTTGTATTCCACACCTTTTGCGATACATTGCCTTGCGGTGTATTATTTCTCTTTGTAAATGATACAGTATATGCATCATTCTGATTAGGGCCAGACAAATTAAAGGAATAGCCCTGTATATGTTCACTTTCACTACGTACATCCATATCGATCATAACGCCATCGTTTACACGCCAAGGAATGGTGAAAGTATAGCCATTTTTCGTATCCTTTACAACCGTATTCATCTTTGTAGCATACGATTTATATTGCTCTGGCAATACAGAAATAGCATCTTGTTGAGATGCTTCGATAGCCTTTGGTGTAGCATGATCAGGAGATGCACCATACGCAACGCCAGACACAATGGACAAACCAGCTAATGCTAATGCGATAGGTAATTTCATAAAATTCCTTTCCTATATGCGAAGGTACCACCTATGATTACATAGGTGGTAAGGATTATAACATATTTTCCAAAAAAGCTTTAGTTCTAGGAGATTGCGGATTGGTAAACAATTGTTCCGGTTCCCCTTCTTCTTGAATGATACCATCAGCCATAAATATGATGCGATCAGAAACCTCACGAGCAAAATTCATCTCATGAGTCACAATAATCATGGTCATCCGATCATCGGCTAATTGTTTGATTGTCTTTAATACTTCCCCTGTCAATTCTGGATCAAGGGCAGATGTAGGTTCGTCAAATAACATAATTTCAGGATTCATGGCTAATGCACGAGCAATGGCCACACGCTGTTGTTGACCACCGGAAAGTCTGGATGGATACATATCGCGTTTATCCCAAAGGCCTACCTTATTAAGCAGACGTTCTGCTATCGGCATAATATCGGCATCTTTCATGCCTTTCACCATACGCGGTGCCACCATAATATTTTCAAGGACCGTCATATGGGGAAATAAATTGAAGGATTGGAATACCATGCCCATGCGAAGTAATAGATCATGCATGGTATGTTTATCAGCGTAGGTAACGACGCCGCTAGCATCTGTAGATGCCAACGTTACACCATCAACGGTAATAGTACCACCGTCAATCGTTTCCAACTGACCTAAGCAGCGCAAAAATGTAGACTTACCGGAGCCAGATGGACCGATAATAGATACAATTTCGCCCTTATTCATTTGCAAGGAAACATCTTTCAATACCACATTATTATTAAAGTGTTTCTCTATGCGTTCCATATTTACAAAAGTCATAATTACCTCTTACTCATCATATACAGAGAAACGTTTTTCTAAATAATTAAAGATATTTGTCAAAATAAATGTAAAGATTAGATAGAATATAGCGGCCACAAGGAACGCAGAAATATCAAAATCACGTTGTACAATAGATTTTGTAATACGCAAGATATCATTCATAGCTAATACGTATACGAGGGATGTATCTTTTAATAGATTAATCGTTTCATTAGCAAGCGGTGGCAACACGCGTTTAAACATTTGTGGCAAAATGATGGTACGCATCGTTTGACCATAGGTAAAACCAAGTACCTTTGCCCCTTCATATTGACCGCGTGGAATAGATTGAATACCACCACGGAAGATTTCGCAAAGATAGGCAGCATAATTAAGTACGAAGGTAACCACTGCCGCTGTTGCATCATCCATTTGAATGGCACCATCAGTCATAATCGGTAACGCATAATACATAAATAGAATTTGTAACATCAATGGCGTACCACGCATTAGATATACAAAGGCTTCTACAATTTTATCGACTACAGGAAGCTTAGATAGTCGCAGTAAAGCCAATATGATACCGCCAGGTATAGATAGCACCCATACGACACAGAACAGTGCAATAGTGACTTTAAGCCCATCCGCAATGGTCGGGATAATCTGCAATAAATAATCTAACATGAAATACTCCTTCAAAACACGAATAGAGAAGAGGCACATGGCCTCTTCTCTGGTGTACATTTCGTTCTTTAATTATCAGTTGTACATACTGACCACAGTACTATTAGTATATCACGAATTGTACTATTTAGCATCGCTCTTATCTAGGTCTGCGCTAGAGCCCAACCATTTTTCAACGATTTTATCAGCAGTACCATCTTTTTTCATTTCGGCTAAGATACCATTAATTTTATCGCGTAATGCAGTATCATCTTTGCGGAACCCTACAGCAAAGTTATCTACGCCGTAATCAGTACCTTCTACGATTTTGTATTTGCCAGGTTCTTTTGTCATGAGGTACCGAGCAATAACACCATCAGCGATAACTGCATCGACACGACCAATGCCAAGGTCCATGAAAGCACTTACGAAATCAGCATAGGATTTAATTTCTTTAACGGTTTTACCACTAGGATCGTTTTGTAATGCGGATTCACCAGTACTAGCTTGTTGCACACCTACAACCTTGCCAGCAAGATCAGATTTGCCCTTGATAGCATTATCATCGTTACGAACAACGATGTATTGTTTATCTTTCATATATGTATCGGAGAACAAGATATTTTTCTCACGTTCAGGAGAAACAGTTAAACCATTCCACAATACGTCGATTTTCTTAGATTTTAATTCCGCTTCTTTACTGGACCAGTCAATCGCTTTGAACTCAACGTCCATACCAGCGCGCTTAGCAGTCTCTTTAGCCAAATCGATATCTAAACCTACGATTTCACCTTTATCATCTTTAAAGCCCATTGGTGGGAAACTATCATCTAAGCCAATAACAATTTTCTTAGGTAATTGAGTATCAGCATTTTTTGTATCACTACCACAACCGCTTACAAAAACCATCATAGAGACTGCAGCAACACCTACAGCCATAATCTTTTTCCAGTTCATAATATCCTCCACACAATATGTTTTAGGTCATGTTTTAACTTATAAACCTATTATACTTTAGCATGTTAAAGCTGTAAATAGTTAAATCAATAAATTTACAAAATTATATATCATGGGTATCTCTATAATGTTTTATGGCGGCTTGAAGACGTAGTTTATCCTTATATGGTGCAAGTTGCAAATCTAAGGGCACTACATAAATGCCACCATGAGTATTAACGGCTTGTAGTTCTTTCCAATCAGGTGTAAACCCAACTACGCTTTCAAAAGGAACATACACATAGTAATCATCTAAATTAATGGCACTGCGGAAATAGTCTCGTAAATTTGTCGGTCTCTGTTTGATGACAAAGCCTTTTTCACAAATATATACGAGCACTACGTCGAGCCCATGTACCCACCATAATAAACAAACGACCAATGCATAACAAAGCATGCGATTACCTATATCATGTGGGGCCCATTTAACGAGGGCAACACAAATTACAATTCCTAGTATCCGCCCTAGCCACTGTACGACCTTATGTGTGGTGACCATGTGCTTTACACGGCCACTCGAAAATCGTTCGCTTACCTCTTGTTTTGTCATAATTGACCTCAAAAGTGTATGTAAATACTTATTTCCGGCAAAGCCCCATCGCTTGTTCAACCTTGCGATACATCACAGATGCTTTTGCATGTGCTTTTGCAGCACCTTCATCTAAGATGATATCTAGTTCAGGGCTTGTTATAAGTTCATTATAGCGTTGTTGAATTGGTTCAAGTGTCGCTACGAGCAAATCGGCAATATCTGATTTAAATGCGCCATACCCTTTACCAGCATACATTTCTTCAATTTTTTCATAACTATCTTTTGTAATAGCACGATAAATGCCCATAAGGTTAGAAATGCCCGGTTTATTATCCTTGTCATAACGCACAGCATTATCAGAGTCTGTTTGAGCGCGTTTCAATTTCTTAACGATTTGATCCGGCGTATCGAGCAATCGAATCGTCGCATTTTGATTATCATCGGATTTACTCATTTTCTTTGTTGGTTCTTGTAAACTCATTACGCGAGCGCCACCTTCAGATACCTTGATATCTGGTACAACAAAGGTTTCACCAAATCGGCGGTTAAATCTCTCTGCCAAGTTACGAGTTAACTCTAAATGTTGCTTTTGGTCTTCCCCTACTGGCACATAATTAGTACCGTACAACAAAATATCTGCTGCCATCAATGGTGGGTATGTAAGCAAAGCTGTTGGAATGGACTCGCCTTGTTTTTGAGATTTATCCTTGTATTGTGTCATACGTTCTAATTCGCCTACATAGCTAATAGATTGCATAACCCAACCAAGTTTTACATGTTCAGGTACTTCGGATTGGACAAATAATGTTACCTTTTTAGGATCGAGACCAACTGCAAGATATAGCGCAGCCAAATTACGAGTATTTTGGAATAACTCTTTTGGATCTTGCGGTACAGTAATCGCATGTTGGTTAACGATACAATAGTAACATTCATCAGTATCTTGATAGTCTAAGAAATTACGTAAAGCCCCCAAATAGTTACCAAGTGTTAATTCACCACTTGGTTGGATGCCGGAAAATATAACTGCCATGATAGTCTCCCTATATTGAAATAAACCAACAGTGCCAAAGCACTGTTGGTTGTATATATTATTCTACGGTTACAGATTTAGCAAGGTTACGTGGTTTATCTACATCTGCACCGCGTGTAATCGCTGCGTAGTACGCCAATAATTGTAATGGTACAACTGCTAAAATTGGAGCGATAAATTTATTCGCACGAGGCACATAAATTGTATGGTCTACGTGTTTAGATAATTCTTCGTCACCCTTCATGCCGATACCGATCACAACAGCTTCACGAGCTTTTACTTCGCGAATATTGCTAATCATCTTATCGTACACATCCTCTTGTGTAGCCAATGCGATAACAGGCACACCTTCTTCGATAAGAGCCAATGTACCGTGTTTCAACTCACCGCCAGCATATGCTTCAGCGTGGATGTAAGAAATTTCTTTCAATTTCAAAGCACCTTCCATCGCTACTGCATAGTCGATAGCACGACCTAAGAAAAACGCATCAGATTTAAAGCCATAATGTTTAGCAAAAGCTTTCATATCTTCATCTACTTCAAAGATTTCATGAATCAAGGATGGTAAGTTTTTAATACCGCTAAGGATTTCTTCAGCTAAGGCTGGATTTAATTTACCATTTAATTGGCCAAGGTATACCGCGAACAATAAGCCTGCTACTAATTGAGTCGTGTACGCTTTTGTAGACGCTACAGAAATTTCAGGACCAGCCCATGTGTACACAGTATTATCTGCTTCACGAGAGATGCTGGAACCAACTACGTTTGTAATCGCTAGGGATTTAGCACCAAGGCGCTTAGCCTCTTTCAACGCTGCCAATGTATCAGATGTTTCACCAGATTGGCTGATAACGATACATAATGTTTTGTCATCAGTCAACGGATTACTGTAACGATATTCAGATGCAATTTCCACATCAACAGGAATACGCGCCAAGTTTTCAATATATTGTTTTGTTACAAGACCTGCATGGTATGCTGTACCACAAGCAACGATAAGGATTTTATTGAAAGCTGCTACATCATCAGCAGTCCAGTTTAACTCATCAAAAACAGCTGCTTTGCCGTCTTCAGAAATGTGTGTGCCGAATGTATCACGCACAGCTTTTGGTTGGTCATGAATTTCTTTCAACATAAAATGTTCATAACCGCCCTTTTCTGCAGCTTCTGCATTCCAGTTAACATGGAACACTTCTTTATCAATAGGATTGCCTTTACGGTCAAATACAGATACATTATCGCGTGTTACGATAGCTAATTCACCATCGCTCAAGATGTATGTATCACGTGTGTAGTTAATGATCGCTGGAATATCGGAGGCAACGAAGTTTTCCCCTTTGCCAAGGCCGATAACCAATGGGTTTTCTTTTTTAGTACAAATAATTTTGTCCGGCTCATCAGCACAGATGATTTCAAGAGCATACGCACCGTCAACACGAGCGAGCATGCGGCGTACAGTACTTACGAAATCGCCATCGTACATATCCTCTAATAAATGAGCTACTACTTCTGTATCAGTTTCAGATTTGAAATGGTACCCTTTTTCGATGAGCTCTTCTTTTAAAGGCATGTAGTTTTCAATGATACCATTGTGAACAACAGCAAATTTACCATCTTCAGAGGAGTGAGGATGGGCGTTCATATCGGATGGACGACCATGAGTAGCCCAACGAGTATGACCAATACCTACAGTTCCTTCATTAGGATCTGCTTTTACAATCGCTTCAAGATTAGCAAGGCGGCCAACCTTCTTCTGAATTTTAATTACATTTTCAGCACCAATAACAGCAATACCTGCAGAGTCATAACCACGGTATTCTAACTTTGCCATACCGT